>Ga0163151_10006761_pt1 | contig 13765 bp, 10 predicted proteins | sample OliLakLV19MP5IB2_FD_145596 | JGI IMG/M metagenome (GOLD analysis project Ga0163151, IMG submission 145596) | Freshwater microbial mat bacterial communities from Lake Vanda, McMurdo Dry Valleys, Antarctica - Oligotrophic Lake LV.19.MP5.IB-2 | ecosystem: Environmental > Aquatic > Freshwater >...
CGATGAATGCGTCCGGGTTGGCCCTCAACAAAGCCAACATGGTCTGATTCATGCTGACGCTGCTGTCTGGGCGCAATTGTTGCGCAATCGCCCACAAGGTGTCGCCCGATGCCACGGGTCCGTAGCGATCGCCGCTGATCGACGATGAAGGAGCAGGCGCTGGCGGCGTTGGTGCCGGTGCGGTTGCCACAGAAGTGGGCGCGGGGGCCGCTGACTGCGCAGGTGCTGGAGTCGACGCGGGTGCCGGAGTCGGCGCTGGGGTAGACGCAGCGGCGGGCGCGGGCATGGGCGGTGGCGGCACTGCAGCGGGTGTCGGAACCCGTGCTGGCGCCTGCATCGGCCGCTCTGCTGCCGGCGCAGTTTCCGCGACTGGCGCGGTCACTGCAGGCGCTATGCGTGCGGGGGCCACATTCGGCGGATCCAACAGCACGGTGTACTCGCGCAGCATCCGGCCACGGCCCCACTGCACTTCGAGGAGGAAGTTGAGAATGGGCTCGCCAAGTCGATTGGCAGTGGTAACGCGCACCACGGGTTGTCCTGACGCGTTCTTGGCTACCGTGAAAACCAGGTTGGCAGGCAACAGCGCAGCACGATCAATACCGACCCGGTCGAATGCCTCCGACGAGGCCAAACTGACCTTCAGATCGTCAATTTCAGCGGGCACGCTACTGATAATCGGTATCTCAGCTACCAGCGGCTCGTTCAGCCCTGAACTCACTCGAATACCGCCCAAGCCCAATGCCAACGCCTGTGAACTGCCCAGCGCGAGCGCCAAGGCGAGGCTAAGCCTATGATTCTTTTGCATCCAGCATCTCCCCAATGCGCGAAGCAGACGGTCGCCTATCATTGTCCTGGTCGGCGCCAGACCTAGAATCGACTTGACAACGCTGCGCTAACTATAGATCACAGGTCATTTTTTACCAACAACTCAGCGATCTGAATAGCATTCAGCGCTGCCCCCTTGCGGATATTGTCGGCAACAATCCAAAGGCTCAAGCCCTGCGGGTGTGAAATGTCGTCGCGGATTCTGCCGACAAACACCGGATCGTTGCCCGCCGCGTGCGTTACTGGCGTTGGATAACCGCCCGCTACACGCTCATCCACCACTTGCACGCCGGGTGCCTGTTCCAACAGTCGCCGCGCGTCCGCCGCGCTTATTTTCTTGTGCGTCTCGATATGCACCGCTTCTGCGTGCCCATAAAAAACCGGAACCCGGACCGCGGTCGGATTGACTTGAATGGTCGAGTCAGCAAGGATTTTTTGAGTCTCCCACACCAGCTTCATCTCTTCCTTGGTGTAGCCGTTGTCCATGAAGACGTCGATCTGCGGAATCAGATTGAAGGCGATCTGCACCGGAAAACGCACCGGCTCGGGGCTCTGGAAGTTGAGCATTGCCGCCGTTTGCTTGCCCAACTCCTCCATTGCCGAACGACCCGCGCCCGACACCGATTGGTAGGTACAGACGTTGATACGGCTGAGGCCCACCGCACGATGGATCGGGGCCAGCGCCACCAGCATTTGCATGGTGGAGCAATTGGGGTTGGCAATGATGCCGCGCGGGCGATTGCCTATCTGCTCAGGATTGACCTCAGCGACCACCAGCGGCACGTCCTCGTCATAGCGAAACTCGGATGTGTTGTCGATCACCACCGCACCAGCGGCCGCCGCTCGCGGCGCATGCTCGCGCGACATCGAGCCACCGGCTGAAAAAAACGCGATATCGACACCGGCAAAATCGAAGGTGGCCAAGTCGCGAATCACGTAATCGCGATGTTTGCAGGAGACCTTGTCACCGGCCGAGCGCGCGCTGGCTAGCGGGATCAAGTTGGCAAACGGAAAATCGCGCTCGGCCAGTATTTCCAGCAGGGCCTGGCCAACCGCGCCAGTGGCACCGGCGATGGCGATCGTAGGGTTCGGATTCATATGCAGTGGGTAGCCAATCGATTGCCTGGGAAAAACGGAATTCAGGACGACCCTGGGATACGTGGGCTCACGGGTCCGACATCGGCGCACTGCGCGCGGTGGCGCAAGGCGTGATCAATCAGCACCAACGCGACCATGGCCTCGGCGATTGGCGTTGCCCGAATGCCGACGCACGGATCGTGGCGACCTGTGGTGATCACTTCCACCGCCTCGCCCGCTGTGTTCACGCTCCGGCCTGGCAGGCGCAAGCTGGAGGTAGGCTTCAGCGCCAGTGAACAGATCACGTCCTGACCACTGGAGATGCCGCCAAGGATGCCACCCGCGTTGTTGCTCAAGAATCCTTCGGGCGTCATTTCGTCGCGATGCTCGGTGCCGCGCTGGCTGACCGCCTCGAAGCCGGCGCCAATCTCCACGCCTTTTACCGCATTGATGCTCATCAGTGCGGCAGCCAACTCGGCGTCAAGCTTGCCGTACAAGGGCTCACCCCATCCGGGCGGCACGCCGGTGGCGACCACGCTGACACGTGCACCAACCGAGTCACCTGACTTGCGCATCCCATCCATGTACTCCTCAAGCTCAGCCACCATGCTGGTATCTGGCCAGAAGAACGGATTGCTCTCAACCGCGTCCCAATCGAAGCCGCGTGGCTTGTTCTCGCCCAACTGCGAAAGATAGCCACGCACTCGAATTGAGTATTTCTCAGCCAACCATTTTTTTGCGATCACACCCGCCGCGACGCGCATCGTGGTCTCGCGGGCCGAGCTGCGTCCACCGCCGCGCGGATCGCGATGACCATATTTTTGCCAGTAGGTGTAGTCGGCGTGCGCGGGTCGAAACACGTCGTCGATCTTGGCGTAGTCCTTGCTGCGCGCGTCGGTGTTGCGAATCAGCAGGGCAATCGGTGTACCGGTGGTCACGCCTTGATAAACCCCCGACAGAATCTCAACTTCATCGGCCTCGCGGCGTTGCGACGTATGCCGCGACTTGCCGGTTGCGCGGCGCTGGATGTCGGTTTGGAACTCGGCTTCGGAGATCGCCAGTCCGGGCGGGCAGCCATCGATCACACAGCCAATAGCGGGCCCATGCGACTCCCCGAACGTGGTAACCGCAAAACTCTGACCGAAGGTATTGCCGCTCACGGCTTATCCACGCGCATCAGCCAACCCCTTTATCGTTGCGTGATGCTCCAGCAGAGCCTCGCGACCAATTGCAAATACACCCATCGCGCCGACGTTGAATTCGATCCAATCCAGAGGCACCTGCGGCAACAGTCGGTTCAAGGCGCGCTCGCTTTCACCCACTTCAACGATCAGCAAACCGCCTTCACGCAGATGCTCCGGCGCATCGCGCAGGATTCTCAACGCAAGATCCAACCCATCCTCGCCCGCAGCCAGGCCAAGCTCCGGTTCATGCCGATACTCGCCCGGCAGCGCCGCCACTTCGGCGCGGGTCACATAGGGTGGATTGCTGACAATCAATTCGTACAACTGGCCCCGCAATTCCGAAAACAAGTCAGAGCGCAGCAAGCGCACCCGCTCACCAACGTCCAAACGGGTGGCGTTTTCCGATGCCAAGGTGAGCGCATCCGTTGACAAGTCGACCGCATCGACCTGCCAGTCCGGCTGGTGGTGCGCCATGGCGATTGCGATACAGCCTGAACCGGTGCACAAATCCAGTACGCGAGTGACGTCCAGACCGCCGATCCACGGTTCGAACCCACTCTCGATCAACTCGGCAATCGGTGATCGCGGGACCAGCGCGCGCGCGTCTGATTTGAAACTCAAACCCGCGAACCACGCCTCGCCCGTCAGGTAGCACGCCGGCACACGCTCGCTGATACGGCGCTCGAACAGCGCCAATACGGCCGCCTTTTCGTCTGCCGTGACTCGTGACTGGCCATAGATGGGGTTCAAGTCATGCGGCAGATGCAGCGCGTGCAAGGTGAGCTGGGTGGCCTCATCCAAGGCGTTGTCGTAGCTGTGGCCAAAACACAGACCAGCGGCGTTGAAGCGGCTGCCGCCATAGCGGATCAGATCGATGATAGTGCGCAACGCAACGGTCATAACAAATCAAATGCGGTCAGACCCGCGAGTATAGGCGAAGCCCATCGGCGCCAAGGCGGCACCTATAATGTCGCAATGAAAATCCATGATCCCTTGAAAACGTCCTGCGCAGGTTCGGCCAAGCTTCGCCTGATCGTGATCCTCGCCGCCGCGCTCGCGGCCGCGGTCGGCCTCTATTTGGGGGTGCGAGTGACCGCCCCCGCTGAGCCGGTCAATCCGCAGATGCTGCAAAACGCGCTGCTGTTCCCGCAGCCACGCGAGTTGCCAGCGTTCGCCTTGGATGCGGGTGACGGTAGCGTGCTGGATGCCGCTGCGTTGAAAGGTCGCTGGAGTCTGGTTTTTGTCGGCTTCACGCATTGCCCCGACATCTGCCCGACAACGCTGGCGACCCTTGGCGGATTACAGAAGGCCTTGGCGGACTTCAAACCTGCCTTGCAGATCGTTTTTGTCTCGGTCGACCCGGAGCGCGACAGCGCCGCGAAAGCGAGCGAGTACGCACGCTATTTTGTTGCTGATGCGCTTGCCGCCACCGCCGATCACGCGCGCCTCGAACCATTTACCCGCAGCCTGGGCATGATCTACATGCAATCACCCTTGGAAGGAGGTGATTACACGGTCGACCATTCCAGCAGCATCGCCATTCTGGACCCGCAAGCTCGTCTGGTCGGCGTGTTTCGGCCACCTTTTGAGATTGCGCGCATGGCCGCCGACTTGCGCCAACTCGCAGGAAACTGACATGTCGCCCGCCGTCGCCCTGCAATACGTTTTTCCGCATCGTCTGCTGTCGCGGCTGGTCATGTGGGCGACACGAGTGCGCCTCAAAGCTTGGAAAACTTTTTTGATCCAGCAGATCGTCCGACGCTTCAACGTTGACTTGACCGAGGCAGTCGAACCCAATCTCGACGCCTACCCACATTTCAATGCGTTCTTCACCCGCGCCTTGAAGCCCGGCGCACGCGCCGCCGATGCCGATCCGCAAGCGCTACTTATGCCCGCTGATGGCAACATCAGCCAGGTCGGCCGAATTGAAGCCGGGCGCATCTTTCAGGCCAAAGGCCAATCCTTCACCGCTGCCGAGCTGTTGGGCGACGCAGCCGCTGCGGCTCCTTATGTCGATGGCTGGTTCGCCAATGTCTACCTGTCACCGCGTGACTACCATCGTGTGCATATGCCGTGGCGCGGCAAGCTCATCCAGACCCTGCATATACCGGGACGCTTGTTCAGTGTCGCTCCTTGGGCTGTCAATGCCATCCCGCGCCTGTTCGCTCGCAACGAGCGTTTGGTTTGCCACTTCGAAACAGACTTCGGCCCGATGTGCTCGGTAATGGTGGGTGCGTTGCTGGTGTCTGGCGTGGAGACCGTGTGGAACGGTGTGGATATCCCGCCCTACGCAAGCCGCCCGATTGCGCGCGACTGGCGGGCGCGCGCGATTGAACTTGATCGATTCGCCGAGATGGCTCGCTTCAATATGGGCTCGACGGTGATCCTGCTATTCCCGAAAGATGCCGTTGCGATCGACCAATTCCTGCATCAGCAGCCGGTTCGAGTCGGTGAACGGCTGGGCAGAGTCAGCGCAAAGCGGGCCGCCCCTGAAACCGCGAAGTAACCAGCGCCGCTCGTCTATCTGCGAGCGAACAACTCAATTCGAACTGTCATGCCCGCGTTCTGGCGGGTCAGCCTTGGCAACCTTGCAAACTCAAACTCTGTCCAGGCCGAATCAGATAATTCGGTGCCTTGATCGCATTGCTACGAGCCAAACTTTGCGGACTACCGCAGCGACGGCTGCGCGCGATGCTGGCCAAGGTATCGCCCTTGCGAACGACATAGCGAACGCCGCCGTTGTTGCTGCTCGCCATGGCGCTGGCCACTTGGGTTGGAATGGCGGCGCGGGCGCGGGCAATGTCCAGCGCCAGTTCAGCACGCGGCCCGGACAAACAATGTTGCTGGTAGGCAGCCACCAACGCCGCCGGGGCCAACAGCGTGCGCCCGGCCGGCAACAGCAGACTGGGATCAAACTGCGGGTTCAGATTGCGCAAGGTCCGGAACCAACCGTTGCGGGTGCCGCTGCTGCCTAGACAGATCGCCAACTCATTGAGACTTGCCGGCCGCGTCAGCAGCAGTTCGCTGGGTTCAACCACACCCCGTTCGAACTCCAGGCCGTACTCCTCCGGATGCAGAAACAACCACGCAGCCGCGAGCACCATGGGCACATAGTCGCGGGTCTCGGCGGGAAGTTGCCGCTGGATTCCCTCACTCCAGTAACTCTTGCCACCCGAGCTGCGATGCAGGCGCGCCATCCGCCCTTCGCCGCCGTTGTATGCCGCCAATGACATGGCAAGGTCAGTGTTCAGCTCTGCAAAACGCTCGTTGAGGTAGGCCACGTTGGCGCGGGTGGCAAGTTGTGGATCAAAGCGCGTATCAAATCCGTTGGCGTCGCGGCCCAATCCAAAACGACGGCCTGTGGCCGGCATGAATTGCAACGGGCCGGAAGCGCCCGCGCGCGACACGGCGTGCACGCGACCACCCGACTCCTTCGCCATGATGCCAAACAGCAGCGCCTCTGGCAGCCCGGCCTGCTCGTACTCCGGCCACATCCGATAGCGCATGAATCGATAGTTTTCCCAGGTATCCAACAGCGCAGGACGCATCCACGTCAGCCACTCGTTGAGCGCGGCCTTCACCGGTTGATTGACGGTAATGAACTCGCGCAGATCGCGACCACGCAACAGACTGACAGTGCGCGCGGCGGCAGGCATCGAAGTCTCCACCGGCGAAGTTGCGTTGGCAGCCACGGCGTCACCGGCAACGCCCTCGCCTTCACCCGAGACTGTCTCTGCTTGCAAACTGTTTGGCGGCTGCAATAGCGCCTCATAGGCATGGATGAAGCGCGCCCCATCGCAGCCAGAAGCCGCCGCACAGCGGCTGGCGGCATCCCGCAACGCCGCCAAAGACGCCAAACGCTCGGCCTCACCAAGAGCAGTATCGCCATGCCGCAATTGCTCTTGCGCCGCCTCGTAACGCTGCGATTGCGTAGTGACCTCGGCATACAGCGCGTCGTGCTCTTGACTCGCTTGCGTCGTTTTTGACCCCGGCGTGGTTGCGCATCCCGTTAACACCAGCAACAGCGGTATGGCAGTTCGAAGGAGCATGTGCATAGGGGGCAATCCGAAAAGTTCGAACAAGGCGGGCATTCTGCCTGCGATGGGAGGGGAATGCGCTGGGGCCTTTCGCTTTTTCCTTGCTGCGCAGGCGGATTTTGGGCGTGGGGTTGGGGTGGATACGCTTGAGTGGCTATGGTTTTGAGTCGTGATATCGGCAAATGCCGGACGCCTGGTTTGCAGGCTTCACTCGCCTCAGGTTGAGGCGAGTGAAGCCTTATAAAGCTGGACTGAGGCCTGCACCGAAACGACCAGCAAACCCCACCCCTCAAGGTAATCAAGAGAACTCGCTAGAATCCCGCCACCACCAAAAGACCCAAAGCCCACCCCAATGAACGACATCTACCTCGGCCAAGGCGACGTGCCTGTGCATCTGTTGGCGCGCTACGGCAATCGTCACGGGCTGATTGCGGGGGCGACGGGTACTGGCAAGTCGGTTTCGCTGATGGTGATGGCGGAAGGCTTTTCGAGGCTGGGGGTGCCGGTGTTTCTGGCGGACGTAAAGGGTGACATCGCGGGCATGGCGGTGGCCGGGGCGATGAGCGAGCGTTTGCAGCAGCGGGTGACGACGCTTGGGCTGACCGATTTCAGAAACGAAGCCAATCCGGTCGTGTTTTGGGATCTGTACGGCAAGCTCGGACATCCCGTGCGCACCTCGGTGACTGAGATGGGGCCGCTATTGCTGGCGCGCATTCTGGAACTCAACGATACCCAGTCTGGGGTGCTCGATATCGTCTTCAAACTCGCCGATGACGAAGGCCTGTTGTTGCTTGATCTGGATGATTTGCGGGCTTTGTTGGGCTTTGTGGCGGCGAATGCAAAGCAGGTATCGCAGACTCATGGCCTCGTCAGCCCAACCTCGGTCGCCGCCATTCAGCGTTCTTTGCTGCGGCTGGAGCAGGCCGGCGGAGCTGAGTTCTTTGGTGAGCCGATGCTCGATCTGGTTGATTTGATGCGCCAGGACATGTCTGGCCGCGGCATCATCAATCTACTCGCCGCCGACAAGCTGATCTTGAACCCTCGGCTGTATTCAAGCTTTCTGTTGTGGCTGCTATCGGAGCTTTTTGAGACGTTGCCTGAGGTAGGCGATCTGGCGCAGCCCAAGCTGGTTTTTTTCTTCGATGAAGCGCACCTGCTGTTTTCCGACTGTCCACCGGCGCTGCGCCAGCGTGTTGAACAAGTCTGCCGGCTGATTCGATCCAAGGGCGTTGGCGTGTATTTCTGCTCGCAGAATCCGGATGATGTGCCCAACGAAATTCTCGGCCAATTGGGCAATCGCGTGCAGCATGCCTTGCGCGCTTTTACCCCACGCGATCAAAAGGCGGTGAGGACTGCCGCAGAGACTTTTGTCCGCAACCCCAAGCTGGATGTTGCTGCGGTGATCTCGCAACTCGGGGTCGGCGAAGCGCTGGTATCGACACTGCAAGACAAGGGCATCCCGATGCCGGTGGAGCGCACCATGATGGCGCCGCCACGCTGTCGGATGGGAGCGATTACCGACGAAGAGCGCGCTGTAGTGCGTGCGCGCAGTCCAGTCGGCACGCGTTATGACAGCGCGATCAATCGCGAGTCTGCCTATGAGATTCTCAGCAAGCGCGCCGAGCAAGCGGCGGCGCAAGCCGAGATCGCCAAAACCCAGGCCGACGCAGACAAGCGCGTGCCTTCTGCCACCGGTGCGGCGAAACCGGCCGAGGAACGCAGCTGGATTCGCGACATTCTGTTTGGGACCGGCCGCCGCCAAGGGGCGATTGAAACAACCGCGAAGTCGGCGATGCGCACCGTCGGCAACCAGTTGGGTCGGCAAATCTTGCGTGGCATGCTGGGCAGCATGCTTGGTGGGCGGCGTCGCTGAGCCACGGCGCATGGCAACTCCGCATCCGCTTGTTCACGCGCCTTGAGTCGCTGGCGCGCGCCAGCAGGGCCATCCACCGCATTGATCACGCGGGCCGGCTTTGAACGATTGCGCAGCGAACTGGACACGCTGTGGCGGTTGCGCCGCCCCGAAGTCGTCAGTGCATTGACTGCCGCTGCAGCGGAGGGTGATCGTTCCGAGAATGCCGAGTACATCTATCGCAAGAAGCAGCTGGGCGAGATTGACCGGCGAGTGCGCTATCTGACCCGCCGGCTCGAGAGCCTGCGTGTGGTTGAATCCGCACCAGCGGATCCATCCGCAATCTTTTTTGGCGCATGGTTTCGAGTGACCGACGACGCTGGCGAGGCACGAACGCATCGCATCGTCGGCCCCGACGAGACCGATGCGCGGCTCGGATGGATCAGCATCGATTCGCCGCTGGCCCGCGCTGCCTTGAAGAAACGCGTCGATGACGCATTTGATGTGGCTTTGCCCAGCGGCGTCGGACGCTATCGAGTGGAATGGGTCAGCTATGTCGACGCGCAACCGAGCCACGACTGAGAGCCCGTCGGGCATAGCAGTTCGAGGCAAAAACGAGGCCGCGTCAAAACAGCTTTTGAAGATTTGTCGGCAAAGAACCGGCGGAACCTGATTCGACGCAATCAGGCACTGCACAGGCGGATTTGCAGCCCGGCCGGGCTAAGTCCGACAGGCGACTAGGATCAGCGCATTTCTCCAAGGCTGCCCGCGTCTATGCCGTTGCGATGAACCCACCGCACTATCACTCCGCCTGCTTGCGCGGCGGTACCATCAGGCTGATCACCATGGAGACGCCGATGGTAAGCATCACCACCAGCAACGCCCAACCGACCGGCACCTTGTAGAAGTCGACGATCAGCATTTTTGTGCCGATGAATATCAGCACCAGTGCCAGCCCGTACTTGAGCAAGTGGAAGCGATCTGCCATCGCCGCCAGCAGGAAGTACAGCGCACGCAATCCAAGCACCGCGAACACGTTTGAAGTTAAAACGATGAATGGGTCGGTAGTGATCGCGAAGATCGCCGGAATCGAATCGACCGCAAAAATGAGGTCGGTAATCGCGATCATCACCATCACCATGAACAAAGGAGTGAAATGCTTCACGCCACCAATATTCACGCGAAACTTGTCACCGTGAAATTCGCGGGTCAATCGGAGGTGACCGCTCATCCAGCGCAGGATCGGGTTGCCATCGAGATCCGGCATATCGTCTGCGAACCACAGCATCTTGATACCGGTGATCAGCAAAAACAGACCAAACAGGTACAGGATCCAGTGAAACTGGGCGATCAACGCCGCACCGATGAAGATCATCACCGCGCGCAGCAGAATGGCACCGATAACACCGTAAATCAGCACCCGCTGCTGGCGCTCTGGTGGCACCGCGAAATAATTGAACAGCATTAAAAACACAAACATGTTGTCGACCGCCAGCGCTTTTTCGAGCAGGTAGCCAGTCAAGAACTTGGTCGCCAGATCGCTGGCTTCTTCCGGCGGCAAGCGCGCGTCCAGGTACCACCACAGCCAGCCGTTAAAGATCAGTGCCAACGCGATCCAGAACGCACTCCAAAGCAGGGCCTCGCGAGTGCCGACGCGGTGCGCGCCTTTGCTCTTCATCAGCAGCAGATCAACGCACAGCGCCAACAGCACAAACACTGTGAACGCAGACCAGAGCAGCGGCGTACCGATCGATTCCAACATCATGGGGTATCCGGAAAGTGGCCAAGGGCACACCGCCGCTTCGTCCAACACCGGCAGGGACGAGACGCGGTGCGCGAAGGTCTTGCTCGGCGATCAAGAGCTGTGCCCTTCGAACTGCCCACCGGGCCGGGGGTTGCCCCCGTACTGACGACGCCGATGTATCGAGCTACTCCCCTCCGGAAGATGGTACCGAGCTGGCGGAACTCAATGGGTCCAGCAGTCGTCGAGCCCGCGGAATATAGCCGAATCCAGGCACGCAACTCAAGCCGTTGACGCAGTCAGCGACCGGGCTCCATGTCAGTCCGCAGCAAAATCACTTCCGCAGACTGGTCTGCATGGGCTTCGACACGCATGTCCAGTGGCGCCAAGGAAACGCGCAACTGGTGCCAAGCCGCACGTTCGTCTGCCTGCGGTTGCCAAAGCGCGAACATGCTCAAGGGCCGCGTCAGCGTCATCGTCTGCACCGAGCCGATCCACAACCCGCGGTCGGGCATGACCCTTGCCGGCGCACGCCAGATTCGCAGAACCTGCAGCTGCTGGGGAGAAATCTGTCGACGCAGCAACAAGACTTCAGCTTCGGTGTCGAGCGTCGCCGGCAAGATCGGTTGCTCGTCCGCGGTAGCCGAGGTGTCGAGCAAGGACAGCGTCCCAATCCAATCTGCCTGTGGCTGCACCTGCCATCCCTGCGATCGCAAACTGTCCTGCAGCGGTTGCAGCTCGCCCAGAATTTGTACGTTCAACGGCCAGCGCAGTTTCGGATCGAGGGCGTCGCGCTCAGCCGGCAACCGACGCCAACCATCCACCCACCAATGCTTAGCATCCAATACCAGCGCTCGCGGGGGTTGCGCAATGCTGCGGAGTAACGGGTCGATCGCTCGCGGCGCGTGCCAAACCGCCGCGACACAGAAACTTACATAAAAAATCCAAGCCAACGGAGCCATCCAGAACGAGCGCGCCGCATGTCGTCGGTAAGCGATGCCAAGCGCCAACAGCCAGAACACGCCGAGCAGCACCCCACCAACCACATCGCTTGACCAATGCATACCGAAGTAGATGCGCGAAAAACCCAACAAGGCGACTACGCCGGCCGCCAGTGTGTAAGGCCAGACGCGGGAGCGACCGGGCAGCTCGCGCGCGATCAGCACGGCGAAGAACCCGAAGGTGATCGTCGCCATTGTCACCGCCACCGAGGGGAAGCCAAAACCTTCGTGAGCACCAGGCGGCTTCGGCATATCGATCAACGCTTCAAGCGCGACGGTAAGCACCAACCCGAAAGCGAGCGCGGCCCCCCAATGTCCTGCCGCCATCCAGCGCCGACGCCAAAGCAACCAGAGCATGGTCAGCGTGACTGCCGGCGCCAACACCACCGCATCGCCAATTGAAGCAATTCCGGCCAACAAGCGATCCGCCAGCGGATTGCGCAAGGTCAACATGAATGCGTGGACGTTGCGGTCGACACTAAGACCGTCATTCACCAGCAGTGTCGTGAGCAAGCCGAAAACGCCGCAACCGATGACCAACAGTCCGACCGCCAGGATCGCTAACGACGTTGACTCCGGTCGGGTCGGATCGATCAACGGCACTGCGTAGCGACTCAAACGTGGATGTGCTCGACTCCATGCCAATGCAGATGCCAGCAAGCTGTTGGCGTGGCCATCGAACCAGCGCCAGATGTAAAGCACGCAAGCTCCCACCGCAGCCAACAGCAACAACATGGCACCAAGGACCAGCACCAGCCGATCAGCGACGGCGGCAACCGCGTTGTAGGAAGCGCCGAACACCCAACCTGGAACCAGAAACACGGTCGCCCAGGTTATCGCCGCGAAGGCGCTGGCCAGCGCATAGCGCTTGATTGGCATGCCCAACATGCCCGCAATGGCCGGCACGAACGGCCGCACAGCGCCGACAAAACGCGCAATCAGAATGCTCTTGGCATCGTGCCGCTTGAACAGCACTTCACCGCGATTGAGCAATTGTGGATAGCGCCGGAACGGCCACACTCCACGCAACTGCGGTCCCCAGCGTCGGCCCACCCAGAAGCTGACACCATCACCCGCAAACGCCCCAGCGGCGGCACAAGCAATCGCATAGGTTCCGTCGATATGGCCTGTGCCGATCAAGGTGCCCACGCCAAACAGCAGCGGTAGCGCCGGCACTGCAACACCAAGAATCAGCAGCGAATCAAGAAAGGCGATGGCAAAGATCAGCGCGCCCGCCGAAACGGAATGCAACGCGATCCAATCCAATATGCCGTCGAGCCATGCTCCTTCCATCACGCCATTATGGCAGCCGTAGTTGACCGTTCTTCATCAACACTCCGGTCTCACGTCACTGCGTTGGGCTGGGATTGCGACTTTGGTGGGGCAGTTTTCCTGCTTCGCTCGCTTGCTGAGGATTCGCCGGAGAGTCTGCTCCGCTTCGATGCCTCAACCCGCAAGAGGAAAAATCGCAGTGAAAAACCAATCCACGCGAGTGCAGCCGTGGGGACCCAATACAGGGTCGCACAGTCAAAACGAACCAAAGACCTCGACCTCGTCGGGTAACATCGCCTCACCGCCGCCGCGTCGGCACCGCTCTCTCTGCAATGGAAATTCTGATTCTGTTTGTGCTGGTCCTCATCAATGGCATCTTTGCGATGTCGGAAATGGCCATCGTCTCATCGCGAAAAGCGCGCCTGCAGCAACGCGCTGACAATGGCAGCGCGGGTGCGCAGGTTGCTTTAAGTCTCGCCAACGATCCCGGCCGCTTTCTGTCGACCATCCAAGTGGGCATTACCACCATCGGCATCTTGAGCGGCGCATTCGGCGAGAGTGCCATCGCTGAGCGGCTGATCGAGGTGTTCAAGGACTATCCAGCCATCGCGCCCTATAGCAAGGTCGCGGCGACGGCCATCATGGTGGTGCTGGTGACTTACTGCTCCGTGGTATTGGGCGAAATCGTCCCCAAACGGCTGGCGCTGATCAACCCTGAGCGCGTAGCCAGCGTGATTGCGCGGCCGATGCAGGTGCTCTCCATGCTTGCCCATCCG
>Ga0163151_10006764_pt1 | contig 13764 bp, 9 predicted proteins | sample OliLakLV19MP5IB2_FD_145596 | JGI IMG/M metagenome (GOLD analysis project Ga0163151, IMG submission 145596) | Freshwater microbial mat bacterial communities from Lake Vanda, McMurdo Dry Valleys, Antarctica - Oligotrophic Lake LV.19.MP5.IB-2 | ecosystem: Environmental > Aquatic > Freshwater > Lake...
CATAGCCTCCATCGTAACTGCCCCCCCCCCCCCAATTATTTACTTTTACATAATACGTAGTGCCCGGTGTCAGTCCGGTAGCATACATAGATTCAGTTTGAGCGATAGTTCCTTTATCTAATGTAGCCAGGCATGTGAATCCTCCTGCACAGGTTCCAGAGAGCAGATCAAACTGAGGGTCAAACTTTCTGGATCCCATAACATCTATTGTAACGGTGCCGGTAGCAGGGGCTACAAATGAAAACCATACGTCCTGATATCCACTTGTGCAAGTTGTGGTTTCGGTGGATACAGTAGCCAATGCCGTACTGTACCACGGGCTGGAACAAGTTCCGGAAACTGCAATTGCTATTGCGCCTGAACAATTGTCATTTGTGCAGGTAGTGGTAGCGCGTGTAATGATATTGGAACTAACACTGGTGCCACAGCCACTATATGCCATCACTCGATAATAATAGGTTGTGCCGCATGCAAGCCCTGTAATTGCTTTTGAAGTAACATTACCTACGTCCAAATTTTCGTACCCGGGAACAAAGGTGCTAAGAGTAAATGTATTTGCCGTTGCAACATCTAAATAATATTTTGTAGCACCGGCAACTGCAGTCCAATTGGCGGTGAACCCTGTAGAGCTTACTCCTGTGGCAGCATTTGCTGTGGGAGCAGAGGGCGCGCTTCCTACGCTAATAACAGCTGCATTTGAATACGTGGTACATGCATTTGAGCAAGCGCAACGGTATTGATAACCGTTAAATCCGCCCGGCACTCCTGAAACAGTTAATGTTGCAGTTGTTACTCCCGAATAATTTCCGCCATTGGATAGGTTGCTGAAGGTAGCACCATTGTCTGTGCTTATCTGCCATTGATAGGGAGTTGCTCCGCCTGTTCCGGTAGCCACTACACTAAAAGTTTTGGCTGCGCCCACGCTTGCGCAGGTACTTACAGGATGAGTTGTAACAGTAACAGCACAACCCGAAATAATATTAACCTTATAATCTTCTGCTTCCCCATATCCGCTTGGGGATGCTCCGCAGGCATAGGACTGAAGATTGATAGAATTATCCTCTCCACCCCTGACTCGCATTCTTGTATTGCCAAGCGTTGCTCCAGCCGGAACAGTGATAGCAATTGTTGCCGTTCCGAGCGCGCCCGGATTGCCACCATTAAAATATTCTCCAGCATCCAGGAAGTCGCCATCCTGATTAAAATCAAACCATGCAGCGGTGTAATTTCCTACGTCATTTCCTACTGTAACCAACAGGTTGTATGCCGTGCCCTGAGCAAGATTTGGCGCGGCAACGGAAGAGTAATAATCAGCGTAACGTGTTGCACATGTAGTGCCGACCGAAGTTCCTGCAGGAGTATTATCCAAAGTTCCAATTCGAACCCGGTTAATAAAGTCGTACACAACATCGGCACAACCCAACGAATAAGTTGGAGTACAATAAGATAAACCAGCACTTATTGTTAATCGGATGTTTGGTCTACCGGTTACGGCTGTCAAAGAAGCAGAACAGGGAGTTACGTCCTGAAAGCATCTCCTGTTCATTGTTGTAGCCTGCGCTGTGACTCTCCACAAAGGATAGCTGGTTGTAAAGGCTTGAAAGCCACGATCTATGGCGATTTGCAGGTTGCTGGTATTGTTGTAAGCAAAGGGTGTACTTAAAGTGATCATTTTCCAGCCGGGCGCAGCAGCATTAGTAATTGTTCCGGAAAGAACAGTAGTGTAGCCAGTAGTAGAAAATGCACCGGTTGCAAGACCGGTTGCGGCCGTATGCATCATGTAAACTGTAACAGGCCCAATACTACTTCCATCATCTGTATTGTCTTTGTAAAATTCAATATTAGTAATATTTCCAGCGGTGGCAATTTCAGTCTGCAAATAAATAGCTTCCCAGGTAGAGTAATCCCAAGCCCTGTTCATTGGAACCCTTTCCGTAGTGGTTATGCCTGCACCAATAGTTACAACGGTTTGTCCAAACAGAATATTACCCCCGAAGAGAAATAAAAGAAAAGAAAAAAATATGAGTAAATGTTTTTTCATTTTTATCGCAATTACTGGTGTGTATATAGCAGTCCTTATGCTTCAATGTAAATATAAGCAATGCTTTTGTAAGTTATACTTTATAGCCTAATAAATTGTTAACGATTTTCGACAAAACAGGCGGTTTTATCGACCAAAACTCAAAAACAGTCTCCTTAAGATGGATGAGGATGTATTTGAGAGGAATTAGCTTAGGCGGGTTTAATCTTTTTTACTTTGCCGTTTTCAGATATTACAAGCTCCCAATTATTTTTTTTTGCCTGCTCGTATAGCGAAGCGATGGCAGACTTGATGCCTAGGGAAATCTTTTCAAAAAGTATTTCGGCTTTTTTATTTTTCATCAAAGATGAGGTTGTAGAGGACTTTGTCAAAAATTATTTTTTCGTCTTTTGCACTTTGGGCGATTAATGAAGGTTCATTTCCGGAATTGTTCCAAATCATCTATGTATCACACAAATGTACAAAATATTTTTTTAAGTTTTCTAGTCCTTTGTGATAACGTCTTTCAACTACTGGTTCAGGGATATTGTGCCCGCCTTTTTTAACTCTCGATCTAACGCGTTGTTTGGCTGTTTCAGGGCTATCCAGCCAAATGAACAACAGATTTATTTCATATCCTTTACTTTTACAATATTTCAAAAACGAAACGTAACTTTTAGCGGATAATGTAGTTTCAAAAGCAAAATCTATTTTCTTTTTTACAAGTTCTGCCATACGTTCAAGCATCACCCTCCCGGCCTGAAAGGCTACTCCTTCAACATTAAAAGGAGAAATACCGCGAGCTATGTTATCGGCATTTACATATTCAACACAGTTTAAAAAATCGGGCAAAAGTTTTTCTGCAGTGGTAGTTTTCCCTGCTCCGTTTGGGCCGGCTATGATGTATAAAATAGGCATTAGTAGTGCTTATTGTGCTCTAGGTAATTCTCCACATAATCTTTCACCCCTTCTTCAAGCGTGTGAAATTTGATCTCGCACCCAGCAGTACGCAATTTTTCCATTGTAGCTTCGGTAAAATACTGATATTTATCGCGTATATCAGCCGGGGTGTCAATAAATTCTATTTCAGATTTTTCCCCTAAAGCAGCAAATACATTTTTTGTAAGGTCCAAAAAAGTTCTTGCTTTTCCGGAGCCTAAGTTATAAATGGCAGAGTGCTTGCGGTCTTTCAATAACCAAATACAAACGGCAGTTACGTCTTTCACATAAATAAAATCTCGTAGCTGTTCGCCATCTTTATATTTTGGATTGTGCGATCTAAAGAGTTTCACTTTACCATCTTTTTTAATTTGATTGAACGCATGAAAAACTACCGATGCCATCCTGCCTTTGTGATATTCGTTGGGACCATACACATTAAAAAATTTAAGCCCTGCCCAAAAGCCGGGCTTACAGGCTTGCTTTAGCACCCATTTGTCAAAATCATTTTTTGAATCTCCATAAGGATTTAATGGTTTTAGCTTTTCTACAAGAGCGTGATCATCTTCATAGCCAAATTCTCCTCCTCCATACGTTGCAGCAGATGAGGCATAGACCAGCGGCAAGCCATACTCCACACAAATATTCCACACCTCTTTGGAGTAGTTCAAATTTAGTTTGTCGAATATTTTTTTGTCAAACTCGGTTGTGTCTGTCCGTGCGCCAAGGTGAAACACAAATTGAGTGAGCCTGTGATTGTTGCGAAGCCACTCTGGAAATTTGTCTCTTTCGATTTTTTCTTTGAAAGTTTTCCCTTCTAAATTTTTGAATTTATCTTCTCGGGTAAAATCATCAACAAGTACCAAATCTTTATAGCCTTCTTCATTCAGCTTTCCAACCAAACAACTTCCGATAAAACCTGCTGCTCCTGTAACTACAATCATAATTAGTTAAATATGTGAAGCACGTTGCCGTCAAAGGCAGACTGATAAATTCTTAGTGGATTAACCGCAGGCCCTTGGTTGGGAGTGCCATCGGTTACTAAAAATTTTGAGCTACACGTTCCGTCTACTGCTAAAAGTCCACTTACATCCACCGTAACAAAATTCCCATCCACCGCCTTATAGGAGCAATGCCTGTCGTAAGCAATAAATTCGTTCTGAGATTTTCTATAAACGAGAATTCCTTTGGAGCCTCCATTCAGGTACGTGTATCCGCTAACTGCGTTTAATGGAGAAAATGCCGGATCGGTGGTATATAAATAAATATCTACAAACACATTCGGAATATCATTGGGATCTTTCTTGCAGCTAAAAAAAGTTAAAAGCAGATAGATTATAAATAGGGAATGGTATTTGACAACTTTGTTCATTACTCTTATTTCAGACTAAAACAAAGTTACGCTATTTTTATCTAAACTTGCTCTATGAAATTTATTGTCAGAATATTTTTTTTAATTTTCATTTTATCTGCATCACATGCTTTTGCTCAGGATGGTGGTGATGGAGACAAGAAAAAAAACGAGGTAGAAAATAAAAAGATAAAAAGGAAAAAAGATAAAGCCGAGTGGAAGGCAAGACGAGAAAAAGAGCATGGCTCAAAAAATGCTGTAAAGAATCACGAAAAAAGACTTCAGACTAAAGAAACGCGGAAGCGAATGAAAAAAAATAGGCAGAAGGCCGCGAGGAACAATCAGAATAAAAGGGAGTTTTTCTTTATCCGCTGGTTTAAGCCCAAGCCAAGAGTGTAATTAGAAGCTTTCTCAAAATTAATGATTACAGTGTCGTCAGGACTTCCGACCTGATGTAATTGCAGCTCTAATAATATTCGTCAGGTGGTCCAACCCGTGCCGAAGGCATCCCTTCGGGAAAATACTCTCCGAGGAAGTCCTCTGTACCTTCGAAGTAAGACCTTACTCCAGCGCAAACTATTGTAGTAATTCAATAATTTTTTCTTCCAATGCAGGGCCTCTAAGGTTTTTACCTGCAATATTTCCTTCTTTATCTAAGATGCAAGCAAAAGGAATACCGGAAAAGCCATATTGACTTACTACCGGAGATTCCCACATTTTAAAATCACACACATGATTTTTCCAAACTAATTTATCTTTATTTATTGCTTCCAGCCAGGCTTCTTTTGTTTGATCTAAGGAAACACTAAATATATCCAGTCCTTTGTCTTTGTATTTATGGTAGATGGAAACAACAAAAGGATTTTCTGCTCTGCAAGGTTTGCACCAAGCAGCCCAAAAATCTAATACCACCACTTTCCCTTTTAATGAAGAGAGTGAGATTGCTTTCCCATCTTTATCGTTCATAGTAATATCTGGAGCCGGCATTCCAATAGCTAATATTTTTTCTTTATCAACGTAAGCTTTAAAGCCTTTCAATGTTTCAATGTCTGGGTATTTTACAGAAAGCGCATCAGCAACTTTAATAAAATAGGCTATATCTTTTTCTGGACTAAGCATTTGAATGGCAGCTAATGCTACAAAAGAAGATTTGTGTTCATCGATAAAACTTTTTATGTAAGTGCTAACATCATCTGCCTTTTTTCTATAATCGGCAGAAAAGCTATTAAAGGTTGGCTCTAATGATTTAGAAAGTGAGTCTAGCCTTATTGAATCTTTTGAAGTATTCATATAAGCTTCAAAAACTCTGCGAATAGAATCTTGCTTCATGCGTACATTTTCCATTTCCTTAAACTTGGTTTTTGTCACTTCGTTGAATTCGGAAAATAATTCAGAATCAGGCGACCCTTTAATTTTATATGAATCATTTAGGCTTTGAGCGTCTCCTTCAAATACTATCTTTTCGGTGCTATCTGCAATGATGGTTGCGTAGTTCTTGCTTGAAATCTGAATGCTGTAAAATCCTTTTTCAGGAACTTTTTTAGTAAAAATAAATTCTCCGTTTTCATCCACTTGTACGGAGTCAACCGTTTTAGCTTGGCTAGAGTTTACATTTACTAAAGAGATAAATTCCTTGTTGCTGTTGATTAGCTTTCCTTTTAATTGAAAATTTTCAATTTCTGAATTCCCGCAAGAGGTAATTAATACAGCCAAGGAGGTAAATAGTAGTAGAACGCCAAAATATTTTTTCATAATTTATTTTTTATTTAATATTTCTTGAACTATCTGATTTGCAATTTTGGGATCTGCTTTTCCTTTCGAAAGCTTCATTACTTCGCCCATAAACAATCCAATTAGTCCGGTTTTGCCATTTTTGTATTCTAACACCTTATCAGGATATTTAGCTATAGCCTGCTCGGCAAAAACTTTCAAGGAATCTGTATCACTTTCTTGAAGTAGATTCATCTCTTCAGCAATTTTGATTGGATCTTTGTCGGGGCTAATTAATAGTGCTGGAAATATTTTTTGCGAAGCAACGGAATGGCTCACCTTGCCATCGTCAACAATTTTTATCAGCTCCGATAGTTTTTCGGTAGTAAGCGGAAATTGTTCTATCTCTACAGCATTTTCATTCAAATAAGATTTTACAGGACCCAATACCCAGTTAGCAGCAGTTTTATAGTTGGCAGTTTTTACTCCCCCTGCTTTGGCTCTCTCCCCTTTGGGGAGAGCGGGGAGCGGGGTGGTTAGGCTTGTTATTAGTTTTTCAAAATACAATGCAATTTCTTTGGTGTCCGTAAGCACTCCTGCATCGTAATCTGACAATCCAAATTCTTGAGTATATTTTTTGAATAGCGCATCAGGCAAAGGAGGTAAAGTAGCTTTTACTTCATTTATATATTCTTGTTCAACAACTACCGGCTGTAAATCGGGTTCCGGAAAATAACGGTAATCGTGGGCAAACTCTTTGGAGCGAAGCGAAAATGTGGTTCCGGTAGTAGCATCAAAGCTTCTGGTCTCTTGTTCAAACGATTCTCCTTTCTCCAATAAATCTATCTGCCTGATTATTTCGTAGTCAATTGCTTTTTGAACATTGCGAATCGAGTTCATGTTTTTTACTTCAGTCCTTTTTCCTAATTCTTTTATTCCTTTTAAGCGCACAGAAATATTTGCATCGCAGCGCAAACTCCCTTCTTCCATATTTCCATCGCAAATATCCAAGTAGCGTACTAGCTTTCGTACTTCGGTTAAATATTTATAAGCTTCTTCGCCCGTATGCATTTCTGGTTCGCTAACCATTTCTAAAAGCGGCACACCCGCTCTATTTAAATCTATCAGCGTATCAAACGGATCCTGATCGTGAATGCTTTTTCCGGCATCTTCTTCCCAATGAATTCGGGTGAGGTTTATGCGTTTCACCCCCTCTCCTGCCACCCCCTCTCTTATCTCCCCCGAAAGGGAAGAAGATTGCGCGTGAAGGTCCTTTGCTTTGGCACTCTCCCCCTTGGGGAGAGCGGGGAGTGGGGTGGGCTGTTTAATCGTAATCCACCCACCCGTACAAATGGGGGTTTTGTCTTGTGTAATTTGATACCCCTTTGGAAGATCGGGATAAAAATAATTTTTTCGTGCGTAGTAATTTTCTTTGGTGATATTGCTGTTGCATGCAATGCCCAGGCGAACGGCAAACTCTAAAACTTTTTTATTTGCTTTTGGTAAGGTGCCCGGTAGCCCCAGCGTAATGGCACTAATATTTGTGTTAGGTAAATCTCCAAATTCTGTGGAGTCGGAAGCGTAGGCTTTGCTTTTTGTTAGAAGCTGTATATGAACTTCCAGGCCTATGACGGGTTCGTATTTATCGTATATAGACATATTTGCGAAGATATATATTTATCATAGGAGCGCTAATGGTTTTTGCAATTAACACTTTTTAACTTATTTAATTGTTGCTGTCTATATTCAAATGTAAATCCACCTATCTTTGTCGCTTACCCTACTACTATGAATAAAACATTTGCACTGTCAGGCGTTATAGTATTTACACTTGCCTTTGGTTTGATAAAAAAAGTCGTTGCTCAGGAAAAAGCATATTTCCAACAGGAGGTAAACTATCAAATAAATGTATCGCTAGACGATGTAAGTCATACTTTAAAAGCGGATGAAAGCATAGTGTATATCAATAATTCTCCGGATGAGCTTTCATTCATTTGGTTTCATTTATGGCCCAATGCTTACAAGAACAATCAAACGGCATTGGCAAAGCAACTAATTGCGGATGGAAACAAAAATTATTTATTTGCCACAGAAGCTGAACGAGGATTTATTAGCGGACTCGATTTTAAAATAAATAATCAAAGTATTAAAACAGAGCCTCACCCAGAACACATCGACATAACTAAACTTATCCTTAATGAGCCATTAAAACCGGGCGGAAGAATTACCATTTCCACTCCTTTTAATGTTAAGATACCTATCGGTATTTTTTCTCGTCTAGGGCATATTGAACAACAATATCAGATTACGCAATGGTATCCTAAGCCTGCTGTTTACGATAACCTGGGTTGGCATCCAATGCCGTACCTTAATCAAGGAGAATTTTATTCTGAGTTTGGCAGCTTCGATGTAAGTATTACGCTGCCTAAAAATTATGTGTTAGGTGCAACGGGAACCCTTGTTGACGGAGAAGCTGAAACAGCTTGGCTTTTAGAAAATGTAGAACGTACCAAGGCAATAGATAAATTTAACGCACGCGATAATATTTTTCCTTTATCATCAACAGAAATGAAAACGTTGCGATACCAAGCATCAAACGTACATGACTTTGCCTGGTTTGCCGATAAGCGTTATCATGTTTTACACGATGTTGTTGAGCTCCCTCATTCTAAAAGAAAAGTAGATACCTGGGTGATGTTTACAAACATGGAAGCATCTTTATGGAAAAACAGCGTTAAGTATGTGAGTGATGCTGTATACTATTATTCACTTTGGAATGGAGATTACCCTTATCCGCATGCCACCGCGGTAGATGGCGCTCTTAGCGCTGGTGGCGGAATGGAATATCCAATGATTACAGTAATTGGTAGTTCAGGAGATGCACGGGGACTTGATCGGGTCATTGCACATGAAGTAGGACATAATTGGTTCTATGGAATTTTAGGTTCTAACGAACGAGAGCATGCTTGGATGGATGAAGGGGTGAATTCTTTTAATGAAAGGAGATACATGAATACAAAATATCCGCCCGACTCTTCTAAATCAGATATGGGAGTAAACATTGCAGGTATGAAGATTAACGTTGGTAAGTTGCTAGGATTGCCGGATTTTTCTGAGACAACATTGATGGATTTAGGTTATCGATTTAGCGCAGTTCAGAAACTGGATCAGCCTTGCGATTTACATTCGGGTGAATACACACAAATAAACTATGGGACTGTTGTATATGGAAAAACAGCGATAGTGCTTGCTTACCTGCAAGCCTACTTAGGCGAAGAGCTGTACGACAAATGCGCACAAGCCTATTTTGAAAAATGGAAATTCAAGCATCCTCAGCCTGTGGATATGCAAAAAGCATTTGAAGAAGTATCGGGAAAAAACTTAAGCTGGCTATTCAAAGAAATAATTCCAACTACAAATCAAGTAGATTATAAAATCGTATCTGTAAAAAAAGGAGATCACATGATTGGTCCTGAGCCCAGATCTGAAATGAGCCCCAATTTTTATTCATCTGTAAAGATTGTAAATAAGGGAAAAGTGAATTCACCATTTAGTATTTCAGCTTTAAAGGACGATAAAATTATTTGGACACAATGGCTCGATGGTTTCTCGGGAAAGAAAACCATAAATCTTTCCCTCCCTGACGGGGAGGGGCAGGGTGGGGCCTTTGATAAACTAGTTATTGATGCAGTAAATAGTACTCCAGATATCAACAGGCAAAATAATAATTTGAAGATGAAAGGTCTTTGTAAAAAAACAGAACCCTTCAACTTAAGAATGTTTGGTGCAGTGCATAATACTAATAAGACTCAACTGTTTTGGTTACCAGTTGCGGGGTGGAATAAATACAATGGATTCATGTTAGGCACCGCTATATATAATAACCTTATTCCCGAAAAAAAGTTTGAATATGTGCTTATGCCTATGTATGGCTTTGGAAATAAAGATTTAGCAGGAGGTGCCAGCGCACATTACAATTTGCATTTTGATAAAATATTTCAAACAGTTCGTTTAGGGTTTGTTGCTGAAAGATATTGCTACGGAACAACACAACTTCCAAATACAAACTTTAACAAATTAACACCGGAATTATTTTTAGAAATAAAAAGAAAGCATTTAAACAATCCCATTAAGCAAACAATTTATGTGAGATCCATAAATGTAATGCAGGAAATTGCGGTTGGGAATTATAGTTTTGCTCCTGTGCTGTACCATTATGATACTACAAGCACATCCATTCAAGAGCTGACATATAAAATAAATAATACTAGAAAAATCAACCCGTATGATGTAAGCTTATCGGTTCAGCAAGCGGATGAATTTGTAAAAACAGCGATAACGGCTAACTATCACTTGCTTCTGAATAAAAAGAAAAAAGCTATCGATTTTAGATTTTATGCAGGCAAAATGTTTGGAACTACAACAAACGGCAACTACTATATTTATTCCAGTGGCACCAATGGTGCTCATGATTATACCTACGATCAAGTGTTCTTGGGAAGAGCGGAAGCAAGTGGATTTTTTTCACACCAATTTGCTGAAACTGAAGGAAACATGAAAGTGTACACGCCCTTGGGAAGATCTAACGATTGGTTGACTGCCTTGAACATTAAAAGTTCTTTACCTGCAAAACTGCCTATAAAGTTTTTTGCAGATATAAATTTATTGCCAAGGAAAACTGCTTTAAATCAAGCTATGTTATATGATGCTGGCTTCTACATTCCATTAGTAAAAAATACAATTGAAATTTATTTTCCTTTGTTTATGTCAAAAGATATTAAAGATGTATTCTATTTGAATAATGCTGATCTGGTGCCACCACCCAATGGAGATGATCCCGACAAGTATCGTTTTAAGCGAATGGCAAGAATGATTCGGTTTACTTTCAATATAAATAAGTTGAATCCGTTTGAGTTAGTGAGAAACCTATCTTTGTAGTTCCTTATTAAAAAGAAGCAGTGTCAAACATCTATTTTTTATCCGATTTCCACCTGGGTGCGCCAGATTATGAAAAGAGTTTAGTGCGTGAAAAAAAAATAGTTTCTTTTCTGGATTCTATAAAAAACGATGCCTCCGAAATTTATTTATTGGGCGATGTATTTGATTTCTGGTTTGAATATAGCAAGGCAATCCCAAAAGGATTTGTTCGTCTATTAGGAAAACTAGCAGAGCTTAGCGACTTCGGAATAAAATTACATTACTTCACTGGCAACCACGATATGTGGGTGTTTGATTATTTACCAAAGGAGCTTAACCTTAAAATTTATCGCGAGCCAACCACGCGAGAAATAAATGGGAAATTTTTTTATTTAGCTCATGGCGATGGATTAGGTCCGGGAGATTTTGGTTATAAGTTCATCAAATCGGTTTTTGCAAGTAAAATATGTCAATGGCTATTTGCACGCATACATCCAAACTTGGGCATGAGCATCGCTCAGTATTGGTCAGGCAAAAGCCGCAAGCTTACCGAAGAACTACATTTTCACGATGAAAAAGAATGGTTGGTGATTCATGCTCGTGAAGTCTTGAAGAAAAAACATTTCGACTATTTAATCTTCGGTCACCGCCATTTGCCTATAGATTATCTTCTCACACCAGCCCTCTCCAAAGGAGAGGGAGCGTTTCCCCCTTCGGGGGAAACGGGAAAGGGGGTGTCTCGTTACATTAATCTTGGTGAGTGGGTAAATCATTTTTCATACGCAGTATTTAACGGAAGCGAACTAACATTAAAATATTTCCGTGACTAAACGAAAGGATAAGTTACAAGCCGCTTCTTGGTTTGATAAAGTCTTGTCTAAACCGTATCTGTTTATTTTCTCAATTTCTGCTTTGCTTTATGTACAGATTCTATCGTTTGGTCTTGTGCATTTTGATGACCATGGCTTTGTGCTGATGGCTGCTGATACGCTTAAGCTTTCCAACATCCCCATTTTTTTTAAGCACTCAGTCTTTTGGGTATTAGGCGATACCACGCAAGATTCAGATGTTTTTTACCGTCCCTTGCAAAATGTTGTGTACGCAATTTGCAATACGCTTGCTCCCAAGCAGCCTTGGATATATCATTTAACTGGGATCCTGTTACATAGTCTAGTTGCATGTACTTTATATAGATTTTTTAGTGTATTGAAATATTCTTCTTCTGTAGCATTTTTGTTTGCTTTACTTTATTCAGTACATCCCGTGCTGGTGCAGGGCGTTGCGTGGATTGCTGGACTGGGTGATCAGTTGGCAACCTTATTTACGCTCTTATCGGTAATATATTTTATCAGGATGTTGTCTTTAGATGTTAAAAAAACTATTTCAACCTTTTTGCATTTATTTTTTCTTTTATGTGCACTGTATTCTAAAGAAGTATCCGTAATGATTATTCCGCTTTGTTTATTTTATTTTGTTGTAAGACCCGCTCAGATAAAAGAACGAGTTGCGATCTCATTTTTAAATTGGAAGCAAAGCGGTTTATTTTTTGTTATTGCAGGTTGGAGCCTACTTCTTCTTACTTATTTTATTTCCCGCAACGCTGCAATCCACGCTACAAAAGAGAGCCTTTTGTCATCTGCACTCAGCTCTTTCAAAGTAAATGGAATATTGTTTTTTGAATATATGGAGAAAATATTTCTGCCATTTAGGCTCAGCCCCATTCCTTCAAGAGAGGATGCCCATGTTATGATTGGTATAATTGTTTTTATAATATTTGCTTCGTTATTTGTATTTCTAAAACGTGTAACCCGCATGACTTTATTTGGCGCACTGTGGTTTGTTGTGTTTCTGCTGCCATCTTTTATTCAGCAAAATCCTCTAGCACATTTTTTTGCATTTGAACATAGGCTGTATCTCCCACTCATAGGCATTGTGATAATGATGATGGAGCTTATCAATGTTAATGAAATAAAAAAAATGACAACTAGTTTTCAGAAAATGGCTCTGGTCGTTATTCTTTTAATTTTTTGCTCTTTAACATTTTTACATAGTCGCACGTTTAATGATTCATACACCTTTTATGATAAAGCTATTTCTTCTTCACCTAAATCCGTCATCGCGTATAATGGCTATGGTAAGTTGTTGCTGGAAGACAAAAAATATGTCGAAGCAATCGAAGCATTCAAGAAAAGTCATGAGTATAAATCGGACGATCTTGAAACTACAGGAAAAATTGCCGAGATATATTTGAAGAATCTAAATAATCCAACGGAGGCTATTAACTGGTTTAAAAAAACGCTGGAAATAAAACCAAACTCCATTGAAGCAGCAGTTAGCATAGGCGATGCTTATTGGAATTTTTTGAAGGATACTGCAAATGCTGTCTTGTGGTATAATAATTCCCTTTTGATTGATCCGCAAAATGAATTTGCTATGGCAAACCTGGGTATGATCTATGCAGGCAAAGGAAATAATTCAGAAGCGCGAAAATATTTATCCGGATCTCTGAGTGCAAATCCCAAAAACCTTGCTGCGCTTAAGTGGATGGCCATCTCTTATTTTAACGAACAGAAAATCCCGGAAGCTGTTTCTTATCTCAATAAAGCATACGAAATATACCCCGGTGATGTTGACCTCCACCGCAACCTTATGATCTGCTATTATAAACTAAAGGAAAGAGAAAAAACTGAAAAATTTTCAACGCTGCTTTCCCAGTCAGGAAATGCAATACCTGCGGAGATTGAGCATTATCTGAAGAATTAATTAAGGGCTTAGATTGAATAAGGCGTGCAGCCCTTCGGATCCGTTTATCGAACCTGGACAAGGG
>Ga0163151_10006766_pt1 | contig 13760 bp, 6 predicted proteins | sample OliLakLV19MP5IB2_FD_145596 | JGI IMG/M metagenome (GOLD analysis project Ga0163151, IMG submission 145596) | Freshwater microbial mat bacterial communities from Lake Vanda, McMurdo Dry Valleys, Antarctica - Oligotrophic Lake LV.19.MP5.IB-2 | ecosystem: Environmental > Aquatic > Freshwater > Lake...
ATCCAACACCGTGTCATCACCAGAAATTTGATCCAGAAAATAAAAAAAATCATTTTCCTTTTTATCCCATTTAAGAGTATAAATTTTAAACGCAGAAAAAGCAAACAAGTAGTTTTGGAACCCAAGTAGCCTATGCAAAATATATTTAATGGTATTCTTCAAGTTTGCATCTTATTGATGTTTTGTTGACAGATATTGGTCAAACTCTTATCAACTAACAGCAAAATTATCATATTTTCGTGATTAGCAGACAAACCTTATGGAGGCCGAACAATTGACGATAGCTGTTAATACCCGATTGCTTATTAAAAATAAGCTGGATGGTATCGGACGCTTCACCCATGAGACTTTAAAACGTATCACTACAGAGCATAAAGAGCATCATTTTGTTTTTTTATTCGACAGGGATTTTGATGAGGAATTTATTTTTTCTGACAATATAACTCCGTTAATTCTTGGCCCGCAGGCCAGGCACCCTGTCCTGTTTTACATTTGGTTTGAAATGTCGGTTGGCAATGTCCTTAATAAACTTAAGCCCGATCTTTTTTTATCACCGGATGGGTATCTTAGCTTAAGAGCAAGATGTAAATCACTTCCGGTAATTCATGATATTAATTTTGCCCATTATCCGCAGGACCTCCCCTACTCCGTAAGAAAATATTACAATCACTTTTTTCCAAAATTTGCGAAAAAAGCAACGCGCATTGCGACTGTCTCTGAATTTTCCAAACAGGATATTGTAAAAACATATGACATTAGCAACGACAAAATAGATGTGGTTTACAATGGCATCACTGAATATTTTAAACCAATTGATTTAAGCGAACAAACCAAAGTCAAAAACAAATTTACGCAGGGTGCTGATTACTTTTTATTCGTTGGATCACTACAGCCAAGAAAAAACATTGCGCGCCTTCTTCGGGCGTTTGATGAGTTCAAAAAAAACGGCAGCAATAATATTAAACTATTAATTGTAGGTGATAGGTACTGGTGGACCACCGAAATAAAGCAAGCCTATGACGCCATGCAATATAAAACTGATGTAATTTTTGCCGGAAGGTTGAACAATGCCGAGTTAGCCGGTGTATATGGAGCCTCGCTGGCACTTACTTATATCCCATACTTTGAAGGGTTTGGAATACCCATTATTGAAGCCATGAGCTGCGATACGCCCGTAATCTGTTCCAACACAAGCTCAATCCCTGAAATAGCTGGAGATGCTGCATTGTCGGTAGATCCTATGTCCATTGATGCTATTAAAAATGCCATGATAAAAATATACGCAGATGAAAATTTAAGAAAAGAGTTGATCAAGAAAGGCCGTGAAAGAAAAAATAATTTTTCATGGGATAAGTCTGCGAAACTTTTATGGAGTTCTATTGAAAAAACAATTAGAAACTGATGCTGAAAAAATTTTTCAATAAAGATCATATTGAAGCCGGGTGCGATGAGGCAGGCCGCGGATGCCTTGCAGGGCCAGTATATGCGGCAGCGGTAATTCTCCCTAAAAATTTTTCCAATAAGTTATTAAATGACTCCAAACAACTTACCCATAAACAAAGAATAGAATTAAGACCGTTGATCGAAGAAAAGGCAATTGCATGGGCGGTAGGTATTGTGAGTACTCAGGAGATTGATGAGATAAATATCCTTAATGCATCCTTCCTTGCCATGCATCGCGCAATAGATCAGTTAAAAACACCCCCGGAATCTTTACTCATTGACGGAAACAGGTTTAACAAGTACAAAACGATTCCGCATACCTGCATTATTGAAGGCGATGCAAAATACCTTTCAATTGCAGCCGCATCTATTTTAGCCAAAACATACCGAGACGATCTCATGGAACAACTTCATGAATTCTATCCTAACTATGGCTGGAACCAAAATAAAGGATACGCTACAAAGCTTCACAGATCTGCTATTGGAGCACACGGACCAAATGAACATCACAGAAAAAGTTTTACTTTACTTCCTAACCAACTTTCGCTTGAGCTGTAATTCAAAATTTTTATTTTCATAAGCATGTCTATACCTAAAAGAGTATTACTTGTTTCACTTCTGCTGGGTATAATTGTCTCTTGCATTTACGGATACTTTTACTTTAAAAGAATAAAAACTCCTCCGGGCAACGCACTCAATGCAATACCCTTAGATGCTTCATTAATTATTGAAACAAGTAATATAAGAGATACCTGGAAAAAGCTATCCCAATCCAATTTGATATGGAAAGACATTATAAAAACAGAAACCTTTCAGAGTATAAATAATAACGCCGCATATATAGATTCATTGCTATCAATCAATAAAGACATTGATGAGGCATTAAATGATTACCCGGTTTTTATATCGGCTCAACTTACCGGCGAAAATAAAATAGACTTTTTATTCTGCTTAACATTACCTAATACAATAGAAGAAGAAACAGTAACAAAATTTCTTTCCAATACCGGAACTACAGCTAAAAGTGATGACAACTCCCAGCTTAACACTATAAACATCAACAACAAGCCCGCGTTTAGTTTTGCGATCGACAAGGGAATACTTTTAATAAGTACAAACATTTCACTTATTGAAAAATCTCTTAAACAGCTAAGTTCCGGCGAAACTTTAATGACCGATATTAATTTTAAAAAAGTTCAAAAGGCTGCGGGAGATAAGCCTGATGCGGCGGTGTATATTAATTATAAAAATCTGCCTGCCCTACTTTCTCCGTTTTTAAATTCGGCGGAAGTTCCCCGTTCACTCAACAATATAGCAGCATGGACCGAGGTAGACCTCACCCTTAAAACAAATGAAATATTATTGAGTGGTTACACATCTGCAAATGATTCCGCGAATCATTATTTATCGATTTTTGAATCTCAAAAACCACAGGAAATAAATGTTACCAATATTCTTCCTTACAATACAGCTTGGTTTGTTTTTAATGGATTAAGCGACATTGAAACATTTAAAACAAAACAAAGAAAAATCTTTCCGGATGTAAATGCGGATAAAAAAATTGAAACTGCGCTAACCTCATGGGTAACTAATGAAATTGTTTTATTCGCCTGTCAGAGTTTAACCGACCAGCCCTTAAGTTATTTTGCCGCTTTTAGTACAAATGACACCTTAGCTGCAATAAACCAATTAAAAAAACTGATTCCGGAAAGTGATACGCTCAACAATGATACCACCTACATGGGGTATAAAATTTTTCAACTTCCATTAAACAATATACTTGCTCCAACATGGGGAAGTGCTTACAAACACATAAAAAACAATTTCATTGCTCATATTGACAACTATATTATTTTTGGAAATTCAACTGATGAATTAAAGCAGCTCATCGATAATTTTTCGAGAAATAAAACACTGGCAAACGATGAGTACTACAACGATTTTTTCAATGGCCACCTCGATTCCGAATCCAACATTTATTTTTACTCTTCCACAGGATATTCCGGAGAATTATACAGATCGCTTTTAAATACCGAATACGAAAAGCTATTCACTGAAAACGATTCGCTTATTAAAAAAATCCAGGCATATGGTATTCAGTTTTCATTTGACGCCGACCTCATCTATACAACCGTTTTTGTTAAACACAACCCGGTTTCCAAAAAGCAAGTGAGTACCATTTGGGAAACCCAGCTGGATACTACTATAACAAGCAGTCCTCAGACAGTGCTCAACCACCACACAAAAACAAAAGATATTTTTATTCAGGATGATGCAAATACGATCTACCTTATAAATGCCACAGGCCAGGTGTTATGGAAACGCCTCTTACCCGAAAAAATAATTGGCAGTGTTGCACAGGTAGATGGGTTGAACAACAATAAACTTCAATTGCTTTTTAATACATCATCATTTATTTACCTCATTGACAGGAATGGTGATGATGTAAAAAATTTCCCCGTAAAACTACCTGCGGCCTCCACCGCCCCATTGACCGTTATTGATTATGAAAACGACAAAACATACCGCATACTGATTCCATGTTCAGATAAAACCATATACAACTATTCAACCAATGGTGAATTGATCAAGGGCTGGCAAAACCCCACTAGCGCAGAAATAGTCGAAACACAAGCGCTTTATTTTTCAGTAAATAAAATGGACTACATAGCATATATAGACAAGGTTGGTAACGTAAAAATTGTAAACCGACATGGGGAGGAAAAAATTTTGCTTAACACTACCCTCGAAAACACAAATGGCAGTTTTAAAATTGTGACCGGAAAAAATATGGACCAAACGTATATTATCGGATTCGATACAATCGAACACGCTATTGTGCGCCTGTATCTTGACAACAAAAAAGAAAACTTTAAACCCGATGGAATAAAAGAAAATACAGGGTTTATTTGTTATGATCTGAATAACGACAAAACAAACGAGTTCATCCTGTCAAACGAACAAACTTTATGGGCTGTAAATAACGACGAAAGCATCCTGTTTGAGAATAACTTTGAAACAGAAATAAAACCCGTTCCGTATATCTTTAATTCAGGGTCAAAAGGAACATTTATTGGCTCCATTTCCCCTTCATTTGAAGAAGTTTACATTTTTGATCTGGCCGGAAATCAACTAAAAGGAATGCCCCTTAAAGGAATTGGAGGTTTTACTCTTGATGATATTAATAACGATGGTACGTTATTCATGATTTGTGTGGGCACAAGTAACCGCATTTTCGCTTATCAAATAGAATAAATTTCATATCTTCGCTTTTTATTTTTCTAACCTATTGTATATCAAAATGATCAACCGGTTAATTACACTTATTTGCGTGATGGTATTTTCGATAACCAACGTAACTGCCCAGGACTTTCTTGGATTCTCCAACAGCAATTACGCTGGTGTTACAGGTATTGACCTGCAACCTGCATCTGTTGTAGACAGCCGTTATAAACTAGACGTAAATTTTGTTGGTGGAAGCGTATTTTTATACAATAATTATATTGGAATTCACACAGACGCATTAAGAGATGAAGGAGCATTTAAGGACACTCTATTTCAAACTAATTATTTAGTATTCAAAAAAAATGATAAGGACAAATCTGTATTTCTACGCAGTAATATAAACCTTCCTTCTGCATTGTATACCATCTCCAATAAGGATGCTGTTGCATTTACATGGAGAGTTAGGACCTATTTAAATGTGGATGGTGTTTCCAACGACTTAGCAACGCTCGCGTACAATGACCTTAACTACCCCAGCTTACATAATGTAGAATTAAAAAACGACAAGCTCAATATCCAAATGATGAGCTGGGCCGAGTATGGCGGAACTTATGGTCGTGTATTGATGGATGAAGGAAAACACTTTTTAAAAGCTGCTGCTAGAGTAAAATTACTTCAAGGCCTTGGGGCTGCATACCTTTATGCAAGTAATCTCGATTACAAATTCACTTCAAACGACACACTATCCCTTTTTAGATCAGAAATTAAATATGGCCACTCTTCAAATTTTAACGATATAGGTGAAAACGTTAAGTACAAGTTTGTTTCTTCTCCCGGATTTGGTCTCGATTTAGGAGCTGTTTATGAATACAGACCTAAATGGAACAATTACAAATATGAGATGGATGGCGACACCAACTTATATATGAAATATAAAAACAAGTACAGATTCAAAATTGGATTTTCTATACTTGACATTGGAGGAATTAAATTTAAAAGAGGAGAGCTTAGCAGAGACTTTACTGCAGATATTGATTTCTGGGACATCGATCAACTCAATGGTGTAAAATCATTAGGCCAGGTTGAGGATACATTAAAAACTTTATTTACGTACCACGACACAAAACCAACTTTCCGTATGAATTTGCCTACGGCAATCAGTACGCAATTTGATTTAATGGTTTATGCAGACTTCTACGTCAACTTTACCACTTACCTCGCGGTACGTTATAAAAACAACGAAAATAAAATCCATGATATAACCACCATTTCAATTACACCGCGCTGGGATCAAAAGTGGTTCGGAATATTTTTACCATTCTCATACAACCCAATGACAGGACAAAACTTTGGGATATCATTACGCATGGGACCACTTATTATTGGAACTACAGACCTATTGCCTTACATAGCAACAAGAAATATTTATGGAACTGATGTGCATGTTGCACTTAAAGTTCCTATCATGTATAACAAGACCAAGGATAAGGACAAGGATAAAATCTCTGACAGAAAAGATAAGTGTAAAGATTTCCCAGGTGTTTGGGAATTTATGGGTTGCCCTGATTGTGATGGCGATCATATTCCTGATGATAAAGATGAATGTCCGGATACTCCTGGTTTAGCGGAATTCAATGGTTGTCCTGATAGAGACGGTGATAAGATAATTGACAAACGTGATAGCTGCCCAGATGATCCGGGATTACCTGAATTTTTTGGCTGCCCAGATACAGATGGTGATAAGATAATAGACAAACGCGATAGTTGTCCTACAGTTGCGGGAGTTGCTCAATTCTTCGGCTGTCCTGACAGAGATGGTGATGGTGTTCAGGATTCTGAAGACTTATGTCCTGACAATGCAGGACCAGTTGAACAAAAAGGGTGTCCTGATAAAGATGGTGATGGAGTTTATGATCATGAAGATCTTTGCCCTGATGTACCGGGATTAAAAGAGAACAAAGGCTGCCCTTATCCTGACAAAGATGGCGATGGAGTTTATGACAAAGATGATAAGTGTCCAGAAACCCCTGGCCCGAAAGAAAATAACGGATGTCCTGTGTTAGCGAAAGAGGAAGAAGAAGTATTAAATACAGCCTTCTCTAACCTTGAGTTTGAAACAGGAAAAGATATTATCAAGAAAGAATCTTATCCTTCATTGGATGAGTTAGCTAAACTTCTTGTTAAGAAATCTACCTGGACATTAAAACTTGCGGGCCATACCGATAATCAGGGTGCAGCTTCGAAAAACCTTAAACTTTCTAAAGACAGAGCAAATTCTGTCAAGAAATATCTTGTCGAAAAAGGCGTCGATGAATCAAGGATATCTACAGAGTGGTTCGGTCATAAAAAACCAATTGCTTCTAATAAAACTCCTGAAGGTCGTCAGAAAAACAGAAGGGTTGAAATGAGCGTTCAGTTTAAATAGACATTTGATTCTTAATTTTCAAAGTAAGCCCCCTATAGCACATGCTATAGGGGGCTTACTTTTTGCATCAAAAAGTCTATAAAAACGATGGTATTTTCAACCAGATTGTTATCTTTGTAAGCTTACGATTTTTTTAACCGTTAACTTAATTTTGTGCACAAAAAGAGGTTTTATAATTGTTTTGGGAAATTATACACGATCAGTTTCTTTTTACTGTTAAGCTATCATTCTGTTTCTGCTTTAACAGTAACTGTTGATTCCACAAAACAGGTGACGTGTAATGGAGCAGGTGACGGTATTGCATACATTACCCCAACAGGAACGGCCCCCTTTACTTATACCTGGGACAATAACTCAACAGATGAAGACGCAACCGGACTTTCCGGTGGGGTCCATACTGTTACAGTTACTGATGCATCACCAGCAACAGTAACACAAACTGTTTCTATTTTTGAACCAAATGTAATTAGTGGTTCTATAGGATCTACTAGTTTAACCTGTAATGGAGCGAATAATGGATCCGCGACGATAACGATAAGTGGAGGAGGGACGCTTCCATATTCATATTCGTGGTCACCAACAGGTGGAAATACCGCCGTAGCTACGGGCTTACCTCCTGATACTTATACCGTTTTGGTTACTGACATATACTCTTGTTCATTTTCTGCTACTGTAACCGTTACCGAACCCACTGCCGTTTCTCATAGCGCTATTTCGTCTACATCAGTAAGTTGCTTTGGTGATGCCACAGGAACTACTACTGTTACAGCAAGCGGCGGGGTTGGAGGTTACACTTATTCATGGTCACCAACCGGAGGAACAAACTCATCTGCCAATGGGTTATTAGCAAATACATATACCGTAACAATTAAAGATGCTAATTTGTGTTCTTATACCGCTACAGTTGTTGTATCGCAGCCAGCATCCGCAACTTCTCATAGTGCTATTTCCTCCACCTCAGTAAGTTGTTTTGGAGATGCGACAGGGACGACAACTGTTACAGCAAGTGGAGGGACACCGGGTTACAGCTATTCATGGTCTCCGACTGGTGGGACTAATTCTTCCGCGACAGGATTAGGCGCGAATACATATACTGTAACAATTAAAGATGCTAATTTATGTGTCCATACCGTGACGGTTGTTGTTTCACAGCCAGCATCGGCTCTTTCTCATAGTGCAATTACTTCAACATCCGTTAATTGTTTTGGAAATTCGACAGGGGCCGCTACTGTTACTGCAAGTGGAGGAACTCCAGGTTATAGTTATTCATGGTCACCTACAGGTGGGACTAATTCTTCCGCTGGAGGATTAGGTGCAAATACTTATACCGTTACAATTAGAGATGCTAACTTATGTACCCATACCGCGACAGTTGTTGTTTCACAACCTGCATCGGCAGTTTCACATAGTGCAATTTCTTCAACGTCGGTTAATTGTTTTGGAAATTCAACAGGGGCCGCTACTGTTACTGCAAGTGGAGGAACTCCAGGTTATAGTTATTCATGGTCACCTACAGGTGGGACTAATTCTTCTGCCACAGGATTGAGTGCAAATACATATACCGTTGCAATCAGAGATGCTAATTTATGTGTTCATACAGCAACAATTACCGTTTCCCAACCACCTTCTCTTACAGTAACGGCCACACAAACTCAAAGTGTAACTTGTAATACAGGAAATAACGGAGTTGCATCAGTCTCTGCCAGTGGTGGTGTGAGTGGATACACTTATTCATGGTCATCCCCTGGAGGAACAAATACCACACTTTCAAATTTAACTGCAGGTAATTATACGATTACTGTTACTGATGCAAACTCTTGTCCTAAAACCGGAACGGCAACAATTTCTCAGCCGACTGCAATTACTATTACCACAATAACTGCAACACAAGCTGGCTGTGGCACACCTGACGGGACAGCAACTGTTTCAGGTGTTTCCGGAGGAACGTCTCCATACTCTTATCAATGGAGTGCACCGGGTGGAACGGATGCAACCGCGACAAGTTTACCTAATGGAGATTATACTGTAACAATTACTGATGCAAACCTATGTATTAAAACAGGAACAGTGAATGTACCTAACGCGTCGGGATTTTCAATAGCTGTTTCATCATTTACAATGGCATCGTGCAATGGTATTTGTGATGGCGCAATTACAACTTCTCTTACCGGTGGTACACCAAGTTTTAGTTACATCTGGTCAAACAGTGAAACAACAGCTGACATAACCGGACTTTGTGATGGCCTATATTCTGTAACAGTAACCGATGGAGCATCTTGCACAGCAACAACTTCTAAGCTAATAACAGAACCTGCAGCAGTTGTATTAACTGTTACAGGAGCAGGAAGCATTTGCAGAGGACAATCCCTGCAACTTACAGCTTCAGCGACAGGTGGCACAGGAAGTTATAATTATACTTGGATGCCAGGCGGGGAAACAACGGACACTCTAACAGTTTCACCAACTATAACTAAAACATATACACTTACAGGTACTGATAGCTTAGGATGTATAGCAGCTTCAAAAACTGCTACAGTAATTGTTAACCAACCCTTGGCGGTTGCACCAATCTCGAATTCAGGCAACACTATCTGCAATGGTGAGACAGCTATAATTTCTGCTAGCGCAACAGGCGGCGATGGTAATTATTCATATTCGTGGGGACCAGGAGGCGAAACAACTGCTACCATTTCAAAGCAACCAACGATTACCTCTGTTTATACAATTACTGTAACTGATAATTGTGGCAGTACTGCTGCTGTCAGAAGTTTTACACTTACGGTTGATAGCTTACCGGCAGTAAGTTTTACAATTGATAATTCATCAGGATGCGCGCCGCATGTTGTTAACCTAACCAATACCTCCTCTCCTATCGGAGTTATATGGGCATGGAACCTTGGAGACGGAAACACCTCTACCACTTCTAATTCCACGCACACATATACCGCCTCAGGTACTTATGGCCTAACGCTAACCGTAACGGATAGCAAAGGTTGTTCAAATACTTCTGCAGCGTCAAACACCATAACAGTTTATCCTAAACCTGTAGCGAGCTTTACAATAAACCCATCAACCGCAACGGGGAACACCACAACAAATTTCATTTTTACAAATACAACTCCAAGTGTTACAGGTTACGAATGGCATCTTGGTGATGCAGCAAATTCTACAAGCACCTCGGCTTCCACAAGTTTCACTTACAGTTCAGCGGGCACTTATATAGTTAGCCTGATCGTAACGAATGCAAATGGATGTAAAGACACTGTACCACATTCAGTTGTTGTTACTGCGGAAGAGACCGACTTTTATTTAGAAGTACCAAACGCATTTAGTCCGAATGGTGACGGCTACCAGGATTTTTTCAAACCTGCATACATGGAAGCCTGCGATCTTTCTACCTACAAACTATTTATTTATAGCACATGGGGCGCACTAATCTATTATACCGAGGATGTAAACAAAGGATGGGATGGAAAAGCAAGCTGGGCAAAACCTATCGGGAAAACTCCGGATGATATTGTTCAACAAGATTATTACATGTGGGTGATCTCTGTCAATGACCTCAAGGGAGAAAACCATATTAAGAAGGGAACTGTGTTTGTTGGAAAGAATATCATAAAGAAGTAGTTTACTTCTCTACCATTTATATTCCTGAAATTTGTTTTGAAATTTATCTGACCAGGGAAACAGTCCCCTTCCTTTCGATCTCCTCACCGTTATAAAATTTAACTTTAGCTGAGTAAACAAAAACATCCGAATTAAAAAACTCGCCCTTATAAGTACCATCCCATACATCGGAAGTATTTTTTATCTCTGCAACCTTTTTACCCCAGCGATCAAATATCTCAACTAAAATTGCACTGACACATTTAGAATAAACCTGCAATACATCATTTTCCCCATCTCCATTTGGTGAGAATGCATTAGGCATGTAGAAACTTCCGCAATCTTTTTCAATAGTAATTGTAATCGTATCTGAATCCGTGCAGCCATAAGAATCTGTAACAGTTAAAATATAGGTTGTGGTCTCTGCAGGTGAAGCAACAGGCGAAACACAATTAGTACAACTTAAACCAACAGCCGGCGACCAGGAATATGCACCTCCACCGGAAGCATTCAGAATAGTAATTTCACCAGGCAGCAAATAAGTATCACTTCCCGCATTGGCCAAGGGATATGGCGCAACAATAATATTTACCATATCTGTGTCAGTACATGCGCCTGAATAAGCTACAAGAGTATAAGTGCTGTCATTTGCCGGGGAAACGTTTATCAGATTTGCAGTTTCTCCTGTATTCCACAAATAATTATTTCCACCCAAGCCAATCAAGTTTACTGATTGTCCAATACAAATCGTATCATCTGGTCCGGCATTTGCTGCTGGCAATGCGGTTACAGTAAACGTTACAGAATCCCTTGATGCACAATTTGCATTTGCAACAATAACCGAATAAGTATAGGTTCCCGCATTTGTTGGATGCAGCACTAATGTTGAATCGGGTGAGCCGTTGCTCCACAAATAAGTACTACCACCTGATGCAGATAACATTATACTATCTCCCAAACAAATAAAACTAACAGCAGAAACTGAAGCAACCGGAGACGCATTTACAACAACCTCCGCATAACCTGTATCACCGCATGAACCTGCAATCGCATAAGTTATTGAATGTGTCCCCACACCTGCTACAGAAGGATTAAATACTCCCGTTGCCGTATTTGTTATACCTGATCCCGACCAAATGCCACCTGCAGTTACGGTATTAAGATTTAAAGGAGGGTCATTTTCACAGAAAGGCCCTACCGCACTTATAGTGGAATTCGCCAATTGAATAACTGATATTACAGTTGTATCCACATCACCGCACAAACCGGAAATAGAATAAATAATGGTATGTGTTCCAACTCCGGCTGTTGCAGGATCAAAAGTTCCTAAAGCAGAATTAGTAATCCCGGGACCTGTCCATACACCTCCGGTATCAACAGCCATATAATTGAATGGAGGATCGCTTAAACAAATATTTGGAACTGATGTGATCGATGCATCTTTCACTGTATCAACATCAACATTAAAATACAGCACATCAGCACAACCTGTTGCAGAAGTAAAATTAACTGTATATGATGCAGCACTCGTAGGAGTTGCCGTTACCGACTGACATGTTGAACAGTTTAACGAAGTTGCCGGACTCCAGATATAACCACTTCCCTGTGTTGCATTAAGAACCACACCATTACCACTGCAACTGGCTTTAAGGACAGGATTATTTAAAATATTTTTTACATCCCCAATTGCATGACCATATGAAATATACCCCCCAAAAGCATATGCGTTAGCTACGAAACCTTGCGGACAGGTGATCCTGTTAGTACCTACCGGCACGGTCATTTGCGCAAATGAATATAATGGGTTTGAAGGAACAGGCGCAAACGAGGCTCCGATCCCCACCCCATTCAGCTGCACACTTCCTGTATTGGCAGTAGCGACAATAATATTTACATACCGAACCGGAAATTGTGAAAATGGATTGAACATAAAAAATAAAGAGTTCGTATTCATTTCAGTAATGGGATGCAGCATGATCATAAATGGATCCCCTAGTTGCGCATCACAATTCGAACCACGAGCGAACTGCGCAAGCATAATTTTTTTGTTTGATATTATCTCACTTGCAACAGCTAATACCGTGTCCTTCCATTGATTCGCATTTAGTACAAATGGTGCGCCTCCGTTAATTGTAAAAGAAGTCCCATTTTGCAAAGCTGTTATTCTAAACATATCTCCGCCCAGTCTTGTCTGAAGGGGAGCTGTAACATATTGTGTACCGTAATTAGACGGAGGTAATACCTGCTCGCATAAATGATCGCCCGCACTGCAGAAACCAACAAAGGATATAGTGGCCCCTCCAAATAAAGCTATGGGTTTATCGGCAGTAATTATACTTCCTGTAAGATCACCATTTGCAACGGCGAGGTATACCTGACCTGCATTCAAGTTTAAACTGAACTGTGTGCCCGCTGTTCTGCTTGCAGTAAACGCAGGGCCAGGGCCAAGTATAGTGGCATTGGGAGTTATTTGTATAGTAGTATTATTTTGAGTAGCCGCAATAGAAAACTGTGAAAATCCTGAACCCGAAACGTTTTCCCAATAGCAGGGAGTAACGTATGAAGTACCCAGCGATTGAACGGGATAGATCATTTCGGAATCGTATGCAACAGATGATTCATTTGACATATAAACCAACACAGAATCATCTGTTATGATATGTACACCTTTATTAATTATCTGATCTAACTCAGGAGGCTGAAGATATGCCGCACCCCAAGGCATTATAATCGATGTAGTAGAGTTTGCGGCAACCGTAAAGTTTTGTGAAAAAGTTCCGAGTGGAATTTCAATCCTTCCACAGGTTGCAACATCACTGGTAATATAGAAAGTTATAGGAGAAATATTACCTCCTGCATTCATAACACTGACCCAAAACTCTTTGCCTTTGGAATTATATGTTTGCTGGGCAAATGAAACACCCGCAACTAAAAAAGAAATTACAAAAAATAAATTTCGGAAAGATCTTTTATTCATTGAAGGGGAGTTCTAAAAATAGAATGTTAAAAACAATCTAATAAAATCGTATCTAAGCATTTAAATTATGGAATTATTTTATTT
>Ga0163151_10006771_pt1 | contig 13750 bp, 14 predicted proteins | sample OliLakLV19MP5IB2_FD_145596 | JGI IMG/M metagenome (GOLD analysis project Ga0163151, IMG submission 145596) | Freshwater microbial mat bacterial communities from Lake Vanda, McMurdo Dry Valleys, Antarctica - Oligotrophic Lake LV.19.MP5.IB-2 | ecosystem: Environmental > Aquatic > Freshwater >...
GGGTTTTATTCTTTGGGAGCTTGGTATTTGGAGTTTGGTTCAAACTTTTTTTATATTGCATGAGGATATTTTTACCTCTTGAAACTACGGCGGGAGTTCCAAATGGAATCAAGTCTTCAAGAGTTGGAATTAGTTCGTTAAACAAGTCGGGTTCTTTTAGACAAATCTTGTATAAAACCGACATTGAAAAGGCTTTTACCGCGCCCGTTTCATCTAGATTTTGGATATAATGAAAGCACTTATCTGCCAAAATCCCCAATTCGCTTTCGGGCAGTTCTACGTAAAAAAGCAAACGCAAAATATTTCTTTTTACAGCCACATGATTTGGTTTTCCTAATAAGCCAATTAAAAATGGCAGGTGTTCTACAAACAATTCGGGATGGTTTTCTGCCACATAAGCCAAAGGCCACACAGCATGTTGCGATAGCAAATAGTCGCCTCCTTTTAAAACATCCATTAACTCGGTTAACCTTTTAGTGTCGGCCCCAATATACTCAACAACCCTTGTCATCATGACCTTTGATTGGGGCGCAGCAAGTACCTTTTCAATATTCATGGAAAAAACTATTTATAGAAAACCGGATAAAATGCATCTTCAAAGTGCGCAATATCTACTTTTCCATTCAAAAAATTGATAGCGATGATGTCGAATCGAATGGGTTCAACAATTTTATTTTGGTATAAAAATGAGCTTGCCGCACGTGCAATGTTCTTCTGCTTGGCAAATCCAACAGCCATTTCTGGCTGAACCAAAGCGTTGTTTCTGCATTTAACTTCCACAAAGACCCAGAGCTTATTTATCTTACAGATAATGTCTATTTCGACCTTGGTGGCCACATAATTTTTCTCAATAATTTCGTATCCATTTTCCACAAGAAAATTTGTGGCAAGGTCTTCCCCTAACTTGCCTGTTTCAATATTGTGCAGGTTATTTTGATGTTCCATTCAAGCCAAGTTATGGAAATTCAATAAGCAAAAAAATTGGAGGGAAGTTCTTAGCTCTTAGTTTGAAGTTCTTAGCTCTTAGTTTGAAGTTCTTAGCTCTTAGTTTGGGTAGCCAGGCAATTTTGGGTTGATAGACCATAGTCCATGTACCATAGACATCTGTGGTTTGTTATGCTTTGTTTTGATTGTTTAACCCTCAACGTTCAGTATCTTGAGTCAAACCTCCCCACTCATTTTTCCAATTTCAAAACTCATACTTCTACGTTAAAGTTTCGGCTTACTAGTGCTTCATACTTCTTAACTCATAACTCACTTCTCCCACCGCTGTTTGCGCCATTCTTTTTGCTGCGGTTTGTTGAGGAAAGTCCAGGCAATGAAGCGACTTACTTTTTGGCCTTGACTCATATTCACCATGCGTAAATCTTGTACGCCTGCCTCACGCAAAAAACTACCCAATTCATCAATGGAACTCCCTTTAGAAATTAGGGTGCTAAACCAAAAACAACTGGAGCCAATATGCTTGCTTTCTAGAATCATCCTTTTTACAAAAACTTTTTCGCCACCTTTTACCCATAGTTCGTGACTTACTCCACCAAAATTTAATACCGGTGCACGGTCGCCCTTGGGATTTAAATTACGCATTTTCCTGGTCGATTGCTCAAAGGCTTCCTCTGCACTGGCGTGAAATGGCGGGTTGCAAAGGGTAAAATCAAAAATGTCTTTCGGACTCAAAATACCGTTGAAAATTTGAGGCGGATCGGCTTGTAAACGCAAATCAACCTGACCTTCCAAACTGGGGTTATTCTTTACAATTTTGGCAGCATTTTGAAGTGCAATTTCATCTGTTTCTGTGGCTGCAAATTTCCATTGGTAACAAGCATTTCCCAACATAGGATAAATTAGATTTGCCCCAGTACCAATGTCCAAACCATGAATTTTACTTCCAGTTGGTACCTTGCCGCCATTCGATTCGGCTAATAAATCGGCCATAAAATGAATATAATCTACCCTACCTGGTATGGGGGGACATAAATAAGACTCAGGAATTTCCCAATTATCAATATGGTAAAAGCTTTTCAAGAGCGCTTGGTTCAGACATAAAACGGCTTTTGGATTGGCAAAATCTATGGACATATTGCCATAAGGATTGGGCCGTACAAACTGTTTTAAGGCAGGAAGGGCAAGGCACAAGGCCTCAAAATCGTAGCCCATTCTGTGCGCATTGCGCGGATGTAAATTTATCTTTTCCTCTCCCCTCTTGGGTTTTTGTGGTATTTTGGGCATAGCTTAATTTGCGGTAAAGCTAATCATATGTTACGTATGCCACCACTTTATATTCACTGGCAATTTCCACAATTTCTAAATGTGGCTCCGAAGTAAAGGCCAAATCGGCGGTTTTCACATAGCCCGAAAGGCTTTTATCCAAGGTCTGAATTTTGGTAAAATGGGCTGGAGAATAATCGGGATCCATCTCTACAATGTCGTAGGATAAAGCTCCAATTTTTTCTGATTTTTCATCTGGTTTAATCCAAACCAAAGACTCCTTTACCAAACATACTGCGGTGTGATACCAATCAAAATCATAGCTAAACTGGGCATAAGCCTTGTTGCTTTGGGAGTATGGTATGCAGAAATAATAGCGATCGCCTTCATTTTCTGTTACGCCTCCCAAGGCCAATTGTTTGCCCAAAAGTTTCCATAAAGGAGAGGGCTCTGGCTGATCCAATTTCCAGGCTTTCTTAAATGCCTCTATTCCACGCTCAGCGTTGTTGTGGTCAACAATAATATTGTGATCGAGCATGGCAAAAAGTGCCGTGGTATCTTTTTTACGCACAACCATTTTTAGGTGATCTATAAAGACCAAAAGATATGGATTGTTTACACTTTCATCGAGGGGCTCTAGCCTAAATGTTTTTTTTGGTTTTGATTGGGTTATTTCTACCCGTTTTTGCGGTCCAAAATCATAGGTAATTGTTTTACCATCTTTGCTCGATTCTATGAGTTTGTTTACTTCCTCACAGGAGGATAAGTAACATAAGATTAAAACATAAAACAGATATTTCATTGGCACTTGCGATTCTTTGGTTCGAACCAAATATAAGAATTTCAGATTAATCGACTAAAAATTTTTAGTGATAGACAAAATCCATAAAATAGTCGGCACATTTTATTTAATTGATTGTGATTTTTTGGCAATTAACAACACCACCATAAAGCTTTAAATATTTGATTTAATTGACTGTGATTTTTCGACAAATTATAACAAGCATAAAAAGCTTTAAATATTTAACCTAATTGACTATGAATTTTTGGCAACTAACGGCAAGCCGAAAGAGATAAAATATTTGACTTAGTTAACTATAAAGTTATAGTGACATAAAACAAGCGCAAAAAGCTAAAATATTTAACCCAATTGACTTAGAATTTTTGACAACTAACAGCACGATCATAAAGGTTTAAATATTTGATTTAATTGACTGTGAATTTTTAATAAATTATAACAAGCGTAAAAAGCTTTAAATATTTGACCTACTTGACTAAGAATTTTTGGCAACTAACGGCACGCCGAAAGAGATAAAATATTTGACTTAGTTACCTATAAAGTTTTGATGACTAAAAACAAGCCAAAAAAGCTAAAATATTTAACCTAATTGATCATGAATTTTTGGTAACTAAAAACACGCCTAAAATGGTTAAAATAACAGCAAAAATGGTGGATGTATCTATGCCTTCGTTGAGCCAAAACCAACCCAAAATAATGGCCACCAAGGTATTGATATACGCATAGGTGGAGACGATGGTTGCTGGTAATTGTTTAAGCACATACATGTATGAACCGTAGGCCAAAATACTGCCAAAAACTATAAGATAAAGGAGAGACCAAATGGCTTCTGGTGCAGGCGAAACATCGTGCATTTCGCCACGCAAAAAGGCTGCAATAAATAGCAACAATCCGCCTGGAATCATTTGCAATGCCGAGGCAAACAAAGGATGCTCATCGGTTTTGTGGTTCTTAGAATAAATGGTTCCTAATGACCAGAAAAAATTGGATGCCACCACGGCCAAAATGCCCCAAATAAACATGGGATCTTGAAACAATTGCACTTTATCTTTAAACAAAAACATTTGGCCCACTAAACAAATAACAAAACCCAATACGGCTAATGGATGCAACTTTTCCATGTTGCCACTTATGCGGTTTATAACCACAATCCAAACTGGCGTTAAAGCGCAAATAAGGGCGGTGAGGCCACTGCCAACATATTGCATGCCCCAAGAAATAATGCCGTTTCCGCCTGCTAGCATCAATATTCCATTTAATCCAAAAGTTTTAATGGTAGCAAAATTGGGCAATTTATAACCCCTAATTAAGAAATAACTTAACAGCAAAATGCCGGCTGTGGTATGCCTAAATGCCGCCATGAGCAAAGGAGGAAAGGTTTTTACCCCAATGCTAATTGCTAGAAAGGTGGTACCCCAAAAAATGGAGACAGCGGCAAAGGCGAGCCAAGCAAAAAATTTGGGTGATTTAAACAAGGAGTAAAAATTATACGGCCAAAGGTACACACAAACAATTTAAATGACGGTTAAAATGAGTGCAATTAATTTATTTGAATAAATTTGTGCCATGATGAAAACGACATTAATACGCAATGCAAAATTGGTGAATGAAGGAGAGGTCTTTCATGCAGATGTATTTATAAAAGGAAACATAATAGAAAAGATTGAACGTCAGGGTATCTCTATGCCGGCAGATTTAATTATAAATGCAGAAGGCAAATATTTGTTGCCTGGCTTAATAGACGATCAAGTTCATTTTAGAGAACCGGGTTTAACGCATAAGGGCGAAATTTATACCGAGGCAAAGGCTGCGGTGGCGGGTGGCATTACATCTTATATGGAAATGCCCAATACTTCGCCTTCGGCAACTACCATAGAACGTTTAGAAGAAAAATATAGCAGGGCCGCACAGGTAAGTTTGGGCAATTATAGTTTCTTTATGGGCACCACCAACCACAATTTGGAGGAGCTCTTAAGGGTAGATGAAAGCAAGATTTGCGGGGTGAAAATTTTCATGGGATCGAGCACGGGCGATATGTTGGTAGACGACCCAAATGCTTTGGAGGCAATTTTTAGGGAGGTAAAAACATTGATTGCTACCCATTGTGAAATGGACCCTGTGGTAAAAAAGAATCAGGCAGATATTATTGCCCAATTTGGGGGCAACATTGATGCCCGTTTTCATCCAATCATAAGAAGTGAAGAGGCTTGCTATTTATCGTCGTCGTTTGCGGTTGAGTTGGCCAAAAAGCATCAAACACGCTTGCATATTTTGCATATAAGCACAGAAAAAGAATTGGCTCTGTTTGATCCAACCATTCCCTTGATTCAGAAAAAAATAACGGCCGAAGCATGCGTGCATCATTTGTGGTTTAGTGATGCAGATTATGCCACAAAAGGCAATTGGATTAAGTGGAATCCTGCGGTGAAAAAAAGCAGTGATAGGGATGCCATTTTGCAGGCTGTGATAGACAACCGCATCGATGTAATTGCTACCGACCATGCACCGCATACCATAGAAGAAAAGGAGAATCCATATTTAAAGGCACCATCTGGCGGACCATTGGTTCAGCATAGCTTAAATGCTTTGTTGCAATTACATAAACAAGGTAAAATTAGCTTAGAAAAGATTGTTGAAAAAGCGTGTCACAATGTGGCAATTTTATTTGAAATAGACCGGCGAGGCTATATCAGAGAAGGCTTTTACGCAGATTTGGTTTTAGTAGACCTGAACCAATCTTATACTGTAAGAAAGAGTAATATTTTGTATAAATGTGGATGGAGTCCGTTTGAAGGTGAGCAATTTGACTCGGTGATTACCCATACTTTTGTGAATGGAAATTTGGTTTACAACAAGGGCAATTTTGACGAAACAAACAAGGGAATGCGCTTGTTGTTTAATAGGTAATTTGAAAGAATTTTTATTGTTAAGAGACTTTGGTAATTTCCAAAAAAACTAGCCATACTTCAATTCAATTTCAGTAATATAATTGGTTCAGACCGAACCTTATTTTTTCTTTTGAGGCTTGCTGGTCTTCATTTGAATAACATCTACTAAGAAGGCAAAGGCCATTGAGAAGTAAATATACCCCTTAGGAATGCTGTGGCCAAAACCTTCTGCCATAAGCGACACGCCAATAACAATGAGGAAGCAAAGCGCCAAGATTTTAAAAGAAGGATGATCATGGATAAACTTGCTAATGCTGCCCGAAGACCACATCATAATACCCACCGAAATAATAACGGCTGCATACATGATGTAAATATTTTCGACCATGCCCACCGCGGTAATAATTGAATCGATGGAAAAAACAATGTCTAGCACCAAAATTTGAAGGAGTAAATCTCTGAAGCTTGCCTTTTTTGCCTTTTTTAAATCGTGTTCAACATGGTCGTTTTCGGTTTTTTCATAAATTTCTTTGGTACTTTTATACATAAGAAATAAACCTCCAGTGATCAGAATGAGGTCTTTGCCAGAAATCACTTTATCGGCAATTTCGAATAAAGGGTGTTCCAATTTCATGATATAAGAAATGGCTGTTAGCAGCACCAATCGCATAAGCATAGCTAGTCCCATGCCTATTTTCCTAAGCTTGGCACGTTGATTTTCGGGTAGCTTATCCGATATAATGGAGATGAAAATTACGTTGTCGATTCCTAAAATTATTTCGAGGGAAACAAGTGTTAATAAAGGAACAATAAAATCTGTTGACATGATGCTTTTGTGTTTCGTCAATGATAATTACAAAAAATCATATTTGAAAATGGATAAGGGTGCTTGTGAAAAAATTTATTCCTGTTTGAGTTGGTTCAAGAAATTGCTATACCAATAACCAAAGTATTGAAAATGGATAAGGGTGCTTGTGAAAAAATTTATTCCTGTTTGAGTTGGTTCAAGAAATTGCTATACCAATAACCAAAGTATTGAAAATGGTTAAGGGTGCTTGTGAAAAAATTTATTCCTGTTTGAGTTGGTTCAAGAAATTGCTATACCAATAACCCGAGTCTTTTACCGTGCGTTGAAGGGTTTCATAATCGATATAAATGAGGCCAAACCTTTGTTCGTAGCCTTCTGCCCATTCAAAATTATCGGTGAGCGACCACACAAAATATCCTTGTAACTTGGGGAAATCTTTTTGTGCATGGGCCAATTTTTCGATATGCTTTTTTAGGTAATTAACACGTTGGTGATCGGCAATTGCACCCCCAACTAATTCGTCGTGAAAGGATGCACCATTTTCTGTGATGATGATTTTTTTTACGTTCTGGTATTGGCTAAATTTCTTTACCACCTCGTAAATTGAATCTGGAAATACCTCCCAATCCATTTTGGTATGGTGAACTTTCCTTTTGCTTGCAGGCACAATTTTGGCTTTTAAAAAAGGCGTAAAAAAGTTGTATTTAATTACCTCGCGCGTATAAACTTGCAAGCCTATAAAATCAAAGTCGACCTTCATAAGCTCTTCATCGCCGGGCAACATATACTTGTTTATTTTTGCCAAAACTGGCAGATCTGCTATGGGATATCCAAGGCCCAAACTGGGCTCTACAAACATTCTATTGAGCAAAGTATCTATCCTTTTTGTTGCCAAAATGTGAATTTCTTTATTGGATTGAGCGGTTAAATGGGAGCAGCTAAAAGTAGTTCCCACCTGAGCACTTGGAAATTCTTTTTTGATAATTTTAAAGCCCAATGCCTGAGCCAAAACAGCATGGTGTGCCGCAGGTAAAAAGTTCTTTAATCCTTTTTTGGATGGGGCGTGAACGCCTGCAAAATAACCAGCTCCGGTAAACACTAAGGGTTCGTTTAAAACCATCCAATATTTTACTTTGTGGCCAAAATACTGGCAGCAAACTTGCACATATTCTTGAAACCAATTTAAGATTTCGCGGTTTGTCCAGCCACCTTTTTTCTCTAGCATGAGGGGCAAATCCCAGTGATACAAGGTTACCCAAGGTTCTATGCCCTGAACCAAACAATAATCAATAATATTGTGATAAAACTGAATGCCGCGTTCATTAATGGCACCTGTGCCTTCTGGCAAAATGCGCGACCAGGAGATAGAGAACCTAAAATTGGGAATATAGAGCGATTTAATGAGGTCGATATCCTTTTTATAATGTTCGTAAAAAAGGCCAGATTGATAATGCGTATCTTTATTTTTAACCTGCTGCTTATCCGAAAATTCATCCCAAATGGTAGGACCTTTACCATCTGTGTTATGAGCCCCTTCCGATTGCAAGGCCGATGAAGAAACACCCCAAGTAAAGTGTGGTCCAAAATCGGATCGTTTACTATTATCAAATGACATGGTATATTTTTAAGTGCATTTAAACATGTAGGTACAAGTTTAAATTTTGCTTGGCAAGTTTAACCAATTCTTTTTGCCCCGCGTGATTCAGAACAATTTCTTCCACAATTTGGGCAGATTGATCGGGATAATCTACCAGAATAATCTCATTAGAGTTGAGCCAATCGCCCAATTTAACTAAGTGCTTTTTGCTTATTTTTTTAATGGATTGAACACCCATAGAATTTAGCATGGCCGCATTGCAATGTTGTTCAAACTGGTTTTTCATGGGAACAACGAGTAATTTTTTACCTAAAAAAAGAGCTTCGCTTGTTACGCCAAAACCCGCATTGCACAATACACCCGAGGCACTTGCCATACTTTTTAAAAATCGCTCGCTGTTAATTGGGTAAACGCTTACATTGTCTTCTTTATATTTCTTTTTGCTGTGTTTGCAAAAAACCTCCCAGGTAATGTGGCTAAACTTCTTTAAGTGCTTTATAATTTTCTTGTCGGAATAGGAAGGCAAATACACCGTATAATGTCCTTCATCTGTGTTATTAATTTCCCTCACTGCTTTTCTAATAATGGGTGTAAATATATGCTGATCCAAGCTCTTAAAATGGAAACCATACCCAACAGAAATGGGGGCATAATGAGCCAAGACCATTCTTCCAAGGATATCGTTTTTAGGAGGCATGGGAGCTAAAGGATGCAAGGTGGCTACTTGGTTGCTTAAGCCTACACAAAACTTCCCTGCTTTTAAAGCAGCCCAACAAGAAATAGGTTCAAAATCACTTATGATTAAATCGTATTTTTGGATGGGTAGTTTTTTAATTTCCTTTAACAGTTTAAACGATTTCAAGCGCCAATAGGATCGCCATAAATCTAAACCACCCTCCTTGCCAAAAACAAATGACAAGCCATGAAACCGATATTTTACTTTGAAGGGCAATTCCAAATCGGCTTGTATGCCGCTAACTAAAATATCCACATCGCCCCATTTTTCGAAATGAGGAATAAGCTCAATAGCCCTTGTTATATGGCCATTTCCTGTTGCCTGAACCGCATAAAGAATTTTCATCAGCTTATTATTTTAATTTCATTGTCATCACCCAAGAACTCGCTTAGTAGCTTGTCGAAAATCTTATCATTGCTCATCATCACCAAACTTTCGTTATCTTCTAGGGAGTCGTCTTTTTCAAATTCTTGTTCATCGTATTTATATAAAGTCCAATTGCCCTCATTGAATTCTAAGGCGGTTAGGTTCTCAATCCAATCGCCCGAGTTTAAATATTCAACACTCCCCTTGTTGGTTGTAATTGTTTTCATTTCGGGTTGGTGAATATGTCCGCATAATACATAATCATATTGGTTGGCAATGGCAATATCGGCTGTAATTATCTCGAAGTCGTTGATGAATTTCACTGCTTGCTTCACGCCATTTTTGATATTTTTGGATAGGGATATTTTGCCCTTTCCCATTTTCTCCGAAAACCAATTTACCATAGCATTAATGAGGATAAGCAAATCGTAACCGTGCGAACCAAGCCTAGTGAGCCATTTGGAATGTTTCATGGTAACATCGAACACATCGCCATGAAAAATCCAGGTTTTCTTGCCATTCAAATCCAGTTTTAACTTATTGCATATTTCCAAGGACCCCATTTGAAAGCCATCGAACTTCCTTAGTAATTCGTCGTGGTTGCCAGTTATATAATATATTTTAATGCCATTGCTGGCAAATTTTAGTATTTTTTGTAGCACCTTCATGTGCGATTTGGGCCAGTATCTTTTGCTAAATTGCCACATGTCTATAATGTCGCCATTTAAGACCAAGGTTTTAGGTTTTACGCTATTTAGGTAGTTTAGCAATGCCTTGCTTTGGCAGCCATAAGTTCCAAGATGAACATCTGAAATAACAAGTAGCTCTATATCGCGCTTATTTTTTGTAGTTGATTTCATGCCTATACAAATTTGAACTTGTGAAGCAAGGACAGTATTATGAAATTGTAAAAGAATTGTTAAGTGAAGAAAAAAATCTTATCGGGTTTACTGGATTGAATAGGGTCTAAAAACTTGCAAATAATAAAGAGCAATACTTACTTTGCTGAACCGAATTAAACAAGATGAAAACTACCCCGTTTCATATTTGCCCAAGGCGAATTATATTTATTGGAAGCCCATTGTGCTTGGGGTTCATTTTATTATTTAGTTTGGGCGCTTTGGCTCAAACCGTACCTAATTCTGGCGACATTCTTTTTACGCATGTAGATGCCGATGCCGACGTGTTTGAGTTTATAACCTTAAAGCGGTTAAATTTAAGGAGCTTGTATTTTGCCGACCATGGAATTTGTGCTAACAGCACTTTTAGAAAGACCGAAGACACGTTTGGCTTATCGCAATTTACCTTGTTAGGAGATGTGCCAGCGGGCACTTTGATTAGGGTTGCAAGCGATACCTCGAGTGTATATGTAAACGAAATGGATGCGCGAGATGGGATTGTAACCTTAAGGGCGAGTAGCTTAAATTTATCTGGTTCTGGCGACCAAATTATAGCCTATACGGGAGTACCTTATGGCAATTCTAGTTGTACAGCAATTGGGGTTAATAGTTATGTTGCGGGCATAAATTGGGCCATGGCAAGTGGGTGGAATTTGGGGAGTACCAGTTCTAATAATTCTAAAGCACCGGGCACCAATTCTGATTATGCATCTAATAATGGACTTGAGAGTATTTGGTATACTGGCGGTATTATTGGGGAGGTGAGTACATTTTATTCTAACGTAGGAAATGGCCTTAGAAACACGGGGAATTGGACAGGTACAAATTCGGGTGTAGGCGTATTTACGCCTGTTAAAAACATTCAATTTCACGAATCCAATTATGTGTCGGGACAGGTTGCTATTTTGAATTTGGATAGCCAAGGTGTTTCACTTAATATGAGCGCCTTGCTATTTGGTTCAGCCAATAGTGATACCCGATATATGGTGGTGGCCAATGAAAATTCGCCTTCTATAAACCCTGTGGAACGGTATACGAGTTATCAAGTTTCGAACGATATTGACAGCGCAGATTTTGTGGCAATTTCTGTGGCAAGTTTGCCTAGCAGTGGCATAAGCCATGGCAGTGGCAAAATTGTATATTTTGATTATTCCTTGCCCAGTCAGTTTTATTTGAAAGGATTGAGCAAACAAATATGCTATTATATTTATGTGTATGCCGTGAATGGCAATGGCTATACTGCAAACTTGAGCAGCACAGCTGCAAACTTTAATTTTATTTTAAATTCATCTACCCTAATTGCTTATTAACAAAACCAAAGCTTATGAAAAACCAACAAATTAAAACCCCTTATGTATTGCTTCTATTATGCCTAATGGCTATTGGCCATAGTGGTATTTCACAAAATCAAAAAGTATGGTCTGGCACCAGCAAATTATTTGGCATCAATGCGGCAAGCAATTCTGGCTCTAGTGTAAATTGGAGCATTGGAAATGCCGGTTCAAGCAGCAGCAGCAAGCTAGATAGCAGTATTGCAGGCAGGGCAATTTTTTCTCGATTTTCTTGGGCCAATGGTTCGGTTTCCATGGTGGTTGATTCTGTAAAAGTGAATGAAACGGTGAGTGGTTGTATTGGATCAACCACCACAAAATTGGTAGAAGTTTACCCTGCGCCTACCATTACCTTACCAAGCAGTAGCCAAGTTTTATGCAGTGGTGTTGCGCCAGCCAATTTTGATGCAAGCCTCACCAATTATGGGGCCATTTCTGGCATTGGCACCTTTCTTTTGAACTACGAAATTAGAAAAGACTCCGCGTCTGGAAGCTTATTTGCCAGTGGAATAATAAGTGGTATCAATTCTGGCACCGTTACTATAAACACGGGAGCCTGGCCTAGCATGAATGCCGGTACCAGCTATTATTTTGTGATAACACAATTTGGTTCAGAACAAAGCAGTGCAGGCAATAACCCATCACCAGGAAATATTTCTACCGCGGCCATTACAGGATTGCCGCAAACTTATAGCATTACTATTAATCCTACTATTACCCCACCAAGCATACAAGCTTATTAAAAACAAAACCTATGAAAAATTTATGTAGAATTTTAGCACTGTTGCTAATGATTACCGTTGCCAATCATGTTCAAGGCCAAACAGATACTGTTTGTGCAGGATCGAACAATAAGATTTATGATGTAAACCCCACGGCTGGCTCAAGCTATTCTTGGTTGTTGAGAAACGGCAGCACTTATGGCAGCATAAGCACTGTTGCCGGGCGAAGTGACAGCATTGTGATTAATTTTGGCACCACTGCTGGTACCGATACTTTGCAATTGGTGGAAGTGGGCGCTACAGGTTGTTATAGCGATACAGTTAAATTGGCCATTCTAATTTTGCCAAATGTAAGTGTTACCATTAGCGGAACCGATTCTATTTGTAACAACAATTTATCCTCTGGCAAACTATCTTTGGTTTTTACAGGCACACCTCCCTTTTCTTGTACCTATACCGATGGAATAACGCCGGTTGCCTTAACTAATATTTTGACCAATACTTATGCCATTACGAGTCTGGTTTATACCACTGCGGGAATTAAGCCATATACCATAAGCAGTGCCAGTGGATTAGGATCTTGTATGGCAAATATTACCGGCACCGCCAGTGTAACGGTGTTTCCAAAACCTAGTCCGGGAGCAATTAACCATTACTAGTGTATTGGCTCAGGTTAATTTTTATGATGGGCCTCAGCTTGCCATTTTTTGGTTCAGCCCAAATAATTGACACGGCCATACTTGGCGAAAGTGAAGCACTTTATGAAGTATCGGATGCAAATGGCTTGTATTTAATATGGACCGTTGAAGATGGTGAGATTGTATCTGGTCAGGGCACCCACAAAATCTTAGTCAAATGGGAGAATAGCGTGGGACTTAAGCGCATTTCGGTATATGCTCAATTGCATGGCAATTGTTTGCCAGATACGAGTTATGCCTATATTTGGGTGAGAGAATTGGATGCTGTGTATTTGGCCAATTCTTTTACACCAAATGGCGACGGGTTGAATGATGATTTTAGGCCCATGATAAATTCGATAGGCTTGAAAGACTATGATTTCAAAATTTTGAACCGATGGGGCATTGTAATATTTGAAAGCAAAGACCCTAGAGAGGCTTGGGATGGAAAAAACAAAAGTGGCGAAATGTTAGAAGGTGTTTTTATTTGCTTGTTGGAAGTATCGAAAACGAATGGGTTTAGGTATAGTGCCAAACAAATGGTGAGTATTGTACATTAGTTTACTTTGTTCTAGGCAATAATAATTAACAAAAACTCGCTATGGTTTAAACCAATTTTACTAATTAACAATTTTAATTGTCTTATGAAATTAAATTGGGGAAATTTTATTTTACCAAGTGGTAACCAAAAAATGATAAAAACTTTATAAATATTGAAA
>Ga0163151_10006774_pt1 | contig 13746 bp, 17 predicted proteins | sample OliLakLV19MP5IB2_FD_145596 | JGI IMG/M metagenome (GOLD analysis project Ga0163151, IMG submission 145596) | Freshwater microbial mat bacterial communities from Lake Vanda, McMurdo Dry Valleys, Antarctica - Oligotrophic Lake LV.19.MP5.IB-2 | ecosystem: Environmental > Aquatic > Freshwater >...
TGCGGACGCCACGAGGCCGATGCCGCCGCCAAGGTAGTGCGGGCAGTACCGCAGGCCGTGGCCGAGGATTTTCCGGGCGACCGTGAGGCAGCCGGTGAGGCCGCCCCACTTGGCGAGGTCGGGCTGCACGACCGCGAGCGCATGCGATTCCAGCGCCCGGTCGAAGGCGGCAAATGCTGCCAAATTCTCGCCTGCGGCCAGGCTGGTAGCGGCTGAGACGGCTAAATGCTGCCATTCGCTCCATGCGCGGTCGGCGCGCAGCGGCTCTTCCAGCCAGCCCAGGCCGAAGGGTTCGAAGGCCTCGGCCATCTCGATGGCGGTCTCCAAATCCCAGGCCTGGTTGGCGTCGACCATGAGCGGAAGGTCGCCGATGGCTTGGCGCAGCGCCTTCAGGTTGGCCACGTCGCGCTCCTTGCCGAAACCGACCTTGAGCTTGAAGGCGCGATAGCCTTCGGCCTGTTTCTGCGCGGCCAGCTTTTCGGGTGACGTGGGATTGAGGCCGCTCGCATAGACCGGGATCTTCGGCGACTGGCCGCCGAGCAGACGCCACAGCGGCTGCTTCTGCCGCCGCGCATGCAGGTCCCAGAACGCCGTATCGATGCCCGCGATGCACTGCGCCACCGGGCCGGGCTCCGCCGACTGGATCGCCAGCACCTCGGTTTGCGCGGTGAGATTCATGAAGGCCATCTCGGGCGACACAAAGCGCTTGCCTTCGACCATCGGCACGAACACCGAATCGACCAGCCGCGCGCGATGCTCGGCGCCGACCGTCGGGAAATTGCACCAGATCTCGCCCCAGCCTTCAACGCCGTCGGTGTCGGTCACGCGCACGAACACGGCCGGGCGATCGCGCATGATGCCGAACGAGGTCTGCACCGGCGTTTCGATCGGCGCCCGGAAGACGAACGCCTCGAGGCGGGCGATGCTCAACGTGCCGCTCAATGTGCTGCGCAACGTGCCGCTCAACGTGCTGCTCAAGGGCGCAGGTCCATTTCGAAGTGGATGTAGTCGCCGCGATAGGTGACTTCGCCCAGGTACAGCACCGTGCCGTCGGGCGCGTTGCAGACGCGGCGCACCTCGGCCACCGGCGCGTTGACCGGGATTTCGAGATGCCCGGCGACCTCCACGTCCGCGCTCGCAATGGCGAGCGTCTGGCGGGCCTTGGCGATCTTCACCTTTGGCAATTCGAGCAGCACGGGCACCACCGTCTCGCGCCGGAAGCGCCTGGGCGCCATCCTGAAAACCTTCTCTTCGAGATAGATCGAGATCACGCAGTACGACTGGCCGTTGCGCGAATGCACGCGGCGCATGAAGTGATAGCGCTCCGCCGGCTTGCCGTCCTTGGGTTGAAGGGCGGGGGTGGCGGAGGCCTCTTCGATGAGCGTGAGCTTGGGCTTGTCGTCGCGATACACGTCGGCCAGCGCATGCAGCGAGGTTTCGAGCCGCAGCCAGCGATCCTGCGCCGGCTGGCCGGTGACGAAGGTGCCGCGCCCTTGTTGCGGCGAGAGCAGGCCGTCGCGCGCAAGCAGATCGATGGCTTGCCGCACGGTGACACGCGCCACTTCGAACTCGCGCACGAGGGCCTCGAGCGAGGGCAGCTTCTGGCCTTCGATCCACACTCCGCGCGCGATGCGCTGGCGCAGCAGCCCGGCGAGCTGCGCGTAGCGGGGCACCGGACTGTTGCGGAACAGCCGGTGCGTGGTCGCAGTAAAAGTCACAGGTTGAAAGTCATGTTGTGCCAAACGTTCTATTCATAGTACCTTTGCGCCGAAGCCGCTACAACGCATGGCGCGCGTTTATTTCCGCGTCATTCGGCATGCCGAACCGGAGACCCGCTCACTTGCGCCGCACCATCCTGATCCTGGCACCATGGGCACTCATGCTGCTCGCGTGGTACGCAATCGCGCTCTCGGGGCTGGTGAATCCCTCGCTGATGCCGACGCCGCACCAGGTGGCTGCGCGCTTCTGGGAACTTATCAACGGCGGGCGCCTTCCCATGGACATCTGGATGTCCACGCAGCGCGTGTTCCTCGGCGTGGCGCTGGGCACGCTGCTGGCCGTGCCCGCCGGCTTCATGCTCGGCTGGTACCCCGAGGTGCGCAGCTTCGTCGACCCGGTGATCAATTTCTTCCGGGCCCTTCCGCCGATCGCGCTGATCCCGCTGGTGGTGGTGTATTTCGGCATCGGCGAGCCGGCGAAAGTGATCATCCTCTTCTATGCCGCGTTCTTCGCCGGCGTGATCGTGATGTACGAAGGGATTGCGCAGATCAGCCCGATCTTCGTGCGTGTGGCGAAAACGCTCGGCGCCACGGACGCGGAAATCTTCCGCAAGGTGATCGTGCCGCTCACCGTGCCGCACATCCTCACCGCGCTGCGGGTGGCGCTGGGCGTTTCCTGGGCCACGCTGGTGGCCTCCGAGTTGATCGCCGCGCAGCAGGGCCTGGGCGCGCTGATCCAGAACGCGGGCTCTTTTTTCCAGCTCGACATTATCTACGTCGGCATCATTTGCATCGGCTTCATCGCCCTGGCGATGGACCTTGCGCTGCGTGCGGCGACGCGCAGGATGCTCGCCTGGCAGGACCGGATCAGCGCATGAGCGCGGCCGCTGCGATATCGTCGCCCGCGTTGCCGTCGGCTGCGCCGCGCATCGTCTTCGACCATGTTTCGGTGGAATTCAACACCGCCCACGGCCCGCTCAGGGTCGTCGAGGACGTTTCGTTCTCGATCGCCGACCGCGAGTTCGTCTCGATCATCGGACCTTCGGGCTGCGGCAAGACTACGATGATGAACATCGTGGCCGGCTTCGTGCAGCCCTCGGGCGGCACGGTCACGCTGGATGGCAAGCCGGTCGGGGGGCCGGGCCCGGAGCGCGGCGTGATCTTTCAGGAATACGGCGTGTTTCCCTGGCTCACGGTGGAGCAGAACATCGCGTTCGGCCTGGATCTCGCGGCCAACCGCCTGCCCGCAAGCGAGAAAGCCGGGATCGTGCGCCGCTACATGGGGCTCATGGGGCTGGACGATTTCGCCAAGGCCTACCCCAAGACACTGTCCGGCGGGATGCGCCAGCGCCTGGCGATTGCGCGCGCCTACGCGGTGAAGCCTGAATTCCTGCTGATGGACGAACCCTTCGGCGCGCTCGACGCCCAAACCCGTTCGAACATGCAGGATCTGTTGCTCGAAGTCCTCGCGGCGGAGGGCAAGACGGTGATGCTGATCACGCACTCCGTCGAAGAGGCGATCTACCTGTCCTCGCGCATCATCGTGGTGACGGCGCGGCCTTCGCGGATCCGCACCGTCATCGACGTGCCGTTCGCTTACCCGCGCGACGAGGGCCTGCACGAGCGGGCGGAGTTCGGCGGGCTGCGCTCGCATATCCGCGAGCTGGTCATGAAAGAGTACGCGGCACAACAGCGGCAGTCGATCCGCTCCCTTGAATGAAAACGGAGGAAGCACCATGAAGACGCATCGAACCGGCATGAACCCCGGCGGCATCAACCGGAGGAAATTCCTGCGGGGCGCGGGCGCGGCGGCGGGCCTCGCGGCAGCCGGTTTCCCGGCGATCGCGCAGCAACGCACCAAGCTGCGCGTCGGTTACGTCAACACGCTCGCGGTGAACGGGCAGATCTGGACGGGCATGCACCGCGGCCACTGGGCCAAGGAAGGCCTCGAGCTCGAAACGACGATGTTCAGCACGGGGCTCGAGCTGTTCAACGCCATGATCGGCGGGAGCCTCGACATGCTCTCCACCGGCGCGGTGCTGTCGAACTTCCCGGCGCGCGGCCAGGGCAGGGTTTTCCTCATCAACAATGTCGAATTCGCCACCGCGCAGTTGTGGGTGCGCGAGGACATGGGCATCAAGACCTGGGCGGACCTCAAGGGCAAGAAGATCTCGACCACCGCCGGCACCACCGCGCACGTGTTCCTCGACACCGCCCTGCGCGCCAACATGATCGACCCGGTCAAGGACATCGAGCTGGTCAACCAGGGCATGCCCACCGCGGTGACCTCGTTCATCTCGGGCGCCGTGCCGGCGGTTGCGCTGTGGGTGCCGTTCAACATCACGGTGCGCCAGAAAGTGCCGGGCGCGAAGATGCTGGTCGACGCTTCGGCCTATTTCCCGCAGGCGGCGATCGTCGGCGGCTGGGCGGCGCGCACCGACTACTACGAAAAGAACCGCGACCTCTGCGCGCGCCTGGTGCGCGGCTGGGCCGCCTCGAACGACGACCTGATGGCGAACTCCGCGGCCATCCTGCCGGTGATCCAGAAAAACAACTACCCGCAAGTGCCGATCGAGGACCTGCAGGAGCAGTTCAAGGCCTCCAGGTACTACTCGTCGGCCGAGTGGCGCAAGCTCTACGCCGACGGCACGGCCACGCGCTGGCAGCAGCAGGTGACCGACTTCTTCGTGCGCTTCGGCGGGATCCAGAACCCGGTGCCGGCATCGACATATTTCGACACCCGGTTGTATCTCGATACCGTGAAGGCGTGAGCGCTGCCTACGACTACATAGTCGTCGGCGCCGGTTCGGCGGGGTGCCTCCTCGCCAACCGGCTGTCGGGCGCGGGCCATCGCGTGCTGCTGCTCGAGGCCGGCGGACCGGACCGCAATTTCTGGATCCACCTGCCGGTCGGGTACTTCAAGACAATGGTCGATCCGCGCTTCACGCGGCAGTTCGACACCGAACCGTCGGAGGGCACCTCGGGGCGCAACGTCGTCTGGCCTCGCGGGCGCGTACTCGGCGGCTCGTCTTCGATCAACGGCCTCATCTACATCCGCGGCCAGCAAGAGGACTACGCGGACTGGGTGAAGGCGGGCGCTGCGGGATGGGACTACGACTCGGTGCTGCCTTCCTTCAAGCGCTCGGAGAACTATGCGGGCGGCGAGAGCAAGTATCACGGCGCTTCCGGCGAGCTTGGCGTCTCCGACCTGCAGAACGACCACCCGTACTGCAACCTGTGGCTCGAGGCCGGGCAGCAATACGGCCTGCCGCGCAACCGCGATTTCAATGCCGAGACCGACTACGGCGTCGGCGCCTACCAGCTCTCAATGAAGGACGGCTGGCGCTCCTCGGCGGCGCGCGCTTTCCTGCGGCCCGTGCAGAAGCGCGCGAACCTCACGATCGCTACGCATGCGCACGTCACGCGCGTGCTCTTCGAAGGCGCTGCCGCGGTCGGCCTCGAGTGGGTGGCGGAGGGCAAGGTGATGCAGGCGAGGGCGGAGCGGGAAGTCATCCTCGCGGCCGGCGCGCTGCAGTCGCCGCAGGTGCTGCAGCTCTCGGGCATTGGGCCGGCCGGGGTGTTGGGGGAGCACGGCATCAAGGTCCTGGTCGACGCGCCCGAAGTCGGCGAGAACCTGCAGGACCACTACCAGGCGCGGGTCATCCTGCGGCTGAAGAAGAAGCTATCGCTTAACGACCAGGTGCGCAATCCCGTGGAGCTCGCGCGCATGGGGTTGCAGTGGCTGTTGAGCAATCGCGGACCCCTGACGGTCGGGGCCGGGCAGGTCGGCGGCTTTGCGCGCACGCCGCAGGCGCGGGATTCACGCGCCGACATCCAGTTCAACGTCATGCCCTTGTCGGTCGACAAGCCAGGCGACCCGCTGCATGCGTATTCGGGGTTCAGTGCTTCGGCTTGCCAGTGCCGGCCGTTATCGAAAGGGCGGCTGGCGATCCAGTCTTCCGATCCCTTTAAGCAGGCGCGGATCGAGCCCCGGTATTTTTCCGAGGCGCATGACCGGGAGGTGATCGTTTCGGGTTTGGAAATGCTGCGGGAGATTTACAGCCAGCCGGCTTTTAAGGAGTTGTGGGATGTGGAAACCATGCCCGGGCCTGAGGTTCGGACGCGGGCGGATCTGTGGAAGTTCGCCAGCTCGCGGGGCGGGACGGTGTTCCATCCGACGAGCACTTGCCGGATGGGGAGCGATTCGTTGTCGGTGGTGGACCCGGAGTTGCGGGTGCGGGGGGTGGAGCGATTGCGGGTGATCGATGCTTCGGTGATGCCGTCGGTTGTTTCGGCGAATACGAATGCGGCGACGATCATGGTGGCGGAGCGGGGGGCGGGGATGGTGCTGGGTTGATCCGGCGAGACGGAAGTATTACACTAAGTCGATTGGTAATACCTCGGAGGCGCCATGCAATCCAATCTCACCGCCAAAGGCCAGGTCACCATCCCCAAGCGGATTCGCGATTCGCTCAACCTGCTGCCGGGCGACAAAGTCGTTTTTTTCCACGACGCCGATGGCAGCGCGCGGCTCGAGCGCGCCGGATCGGGCGCGGTGAGAACGCCGCCTCCGGCCGGCCTGAAAAAGCTGCTCGGGATCAATCGCGGAAAGGCGCTGGCGCCCTCGACCGACGAGATCATGGTCTTGCTGAGGGGCTATGACCGCGATGCGAAGGACCCCGGCTTCGCGCCGCCCAGGCGCAAGGCGACGCGGCGCAGGTGATCCTTGTCGACACGTGCGTCTGGCTGGATATTTTTGATGCCGACGACCAGTGGGCCACGTGGTCGCTGGGCCAGGTTGCGCAATGGAAGGCGCGCGGGCCGCTGCTGATCGACGAGATCGTCTATGCGGAGCTGTGCTCCAATTTCGAGCGCATCGAGACACTGGACTCGGCGCTCGAGCAGGCAGGCGTGGAATGGAGCTCATTGTCCCGGCCCGCGCTTTTCCTGGCCGGCCAGGCGCGCGCTCTCTACAAGCGCAGGGGCGGGCGTGGGGGGCTGCTGCCGGACTTCCTGATCGGCGCCCACGCTTCGGTGCTCGGATGCCCGCTTCTGACCCGGGATGTCACGCGCTTTCGCTCCAGCTTTCCTCGCCTGGTGATTGTGGCGCCTGTGCGGTAGGCCACTTCCGACCCAGTGCTTGCTAGCTTTGCGCTTCGTTGGGGCCGAAGGGCTGCTGCGGGCCGTCCGGCGGGACTTCCACGTCGTCGTCGTCGTCAACGGCCCAGGGGAAGTCGAAGTAGTGGCGGAGGATCATGGCGGGCGCTGCGCTGGACCATTTTTTGGGGAAACCGGCCGCTCTTGCGCCGGGGGGATCGCTGGAACCCGCAGCATGGCCCCGGCCGGGGCCGGCCTCTGTGCGCTGCCGAACGCGCACCGCGCGGCCGGGACGATGTCGTTGTTTTTTAAAAGCTATTTCTCGTTCCTGCGACGGCTGCAGGAGCGTCTCCCGCACCCTTATCTCCGAATAGCTTGCGCGACCAAGCGCACTCCCAACGCAGCGCACACGCGGTTGATCGTATCGAAGCGAGGTTGCGCATCGGGCCTGAGCGCCTTGTACAGGGCTTCGCGCGTGATACCGGAGGCTTTGGCTATCTCGCTCATGCCCCGGGCGCGCGCAATGTCACCCAGGGCCTCAGCCAGCAGCGCCGGGTCGTTCGCTTCGATTATGTCCGTCAGGTAGGCCGCGACGGCGGTTTCGTCGTCGAGATATCTTGCCGCGTCGAACTCGGGCAACCCGGCCACCTTGGTGCGTTTGGATTTAGCCATCGTCGGAATCGTGCTCGTTGTCCAGTTGTGAAGCCAGGGTCTTTGCCCGTTCGATGTCGGCCTTTTGGGTACGTTTCGATCCGCCCGCGAGTAGCACGATCACTTGCGCGCCGCGACGCACGAAATAAATACGCCAGCCGGCGCCCAGATGAATGCGCAGTTCAGAGACGCCTCCGCCAACCGGCGCTACGTCGCCCGTCAATCCGAACGCCAGGCGCTTGACCCTGGCGGCTAAAACACCGCGCACTGTCGCGTCCGGCAGGCCGTCCAGCCATGCCGTGAAATTCGGAAGTACTTTTACCGAGATCGATGTCATAGTGTAATCGAACGATTACGATTGTCAATGCAGACAGTGCAGGATGCGCCGCCTGCAGGCTCACCGCATGAGCCTGCACACCTCGCACAATGGGCCCCTTCAGTACGCCATGCCCTGGGTCCAAGGCGGCGGCTCGCGGGGCGCCACGGGCACGCCCGCGCGGCCGATCAACGACAGCAAGGGCTGCGGCGGCGTCATGCGCGTCGCGCCGATCGGGCTGGTGCGCGAGTACACGGTCGCGCAGGCGTTCGAGGTGGCCTCGCGCGCGGCCGCGCAGACGCACGGCCATCCGGAGGGCTACCTGCCGGCCGGCGCGCTGGCGGCGATCGTGCGCGCGCTGGTGGAGGGCCTGCCGCTGCCCTCGGCTGTGTCCGAGGCCGTCGCGCTGTTGCGAGAGCAGCCGCGCTCCGCCCCCATCCGGCGGGGTGGGGCGAGGGGCTGGATTGCGCGGCGGAGTTGTCTGAATTAGCAAGCCAATTGGCCTGAACGGCGCTTGTCTATTGGGTCTTCTTCTATTGAAGTTTTACTTTTTTGTTGAATAGCCCATCCTCGAGCCGATTCCCCACGCCCCTGCTATTCTTTGCGCAACAACCAAGAACAACATGCCCCGCCAGAACCGCGTCACCCCTTTCGGCGAGCTCATCGCCTCCCCCGCGCGAGGCACGCTCATGGGCAACCGCGGGTGCCTGCACGACGCCTCCGGGCGCATCGTGCGCAACCACCGCGGTGGGTACAACGCCTGGATCTACTGCCTGCTCGAGTTCAAGGGGCGGCGGCGGGAGGTGATGTCGCCGGGGCGGTATACGGAGCTGTTTTTTCTGGATGAGGCGACGGCGCTGGCGGCCGGGCATCGGCCTTGTGCGGAGTGTCAGCGGGGGCGGTACAACGAGTTCATGCGGTGTTGGGGGCAGGATTTTTCCCGAAAAGAATCATCGAATAAATGACTGGGAGTCCCGTCTAATGATCACCGGCAACATCAAGAGCCAAATCGACCAGATCTGGAATGCCTTCTGGTCGGGCGGCATCGCCAATCCGCTCGAGGTCATTGAGCAGATCACCTTCCTGCTCTTTCTGCGGCGCCTCGACGACCTGCAGATGCTTGAGGAAAACAAGTCGGCCCGCCTCAAGCGCCCGATGGAGCGGCGCGCCTTCCCGGAGGGCGCGGACCTCAAGGGGCGGCCCTATGACGACCTGCGCTGGTCTCGCTTCAAGCATTTCGCACCGGCCGAGATGTTTACTGTCGTGGCCGAGCACGTGTTCCCGTTCCTGCGCACCCTGGGCGGCGACGACTCCACCTACGCGCACCACATGAAAGATGCGCGCTTCACCATTCCCACGCCGGCGCTGCTCGACAAAGTGGTTCAGCTCCTCGATGCCGTGCCGATGGAGGACCGCGACACCAAGGGTGACATCTACGAGTACATGCTCGGCAAGATCGCCAGCGCCGGGCAGAACGGCCAGTTCCGCACGCCGCGCCACATCATCCGGCTGATGGTGGAGCTGACCGCGCCGCAGCCTACCGACGTTATTTGCGATCCGGCCTGCGGCACGGCAGGTTTCCTCGTCGCGGCGGGCGAAGTCCTGCGCGAGCGCCACCCGAACATCCTGCACGACGCGAAGCTGCGCGAGCACTTTCACCATCACATGTTCCACGGCTTCGACTTCGACAACACCATGTTGCGCATCGGCAGCATGAACATGCTGCTGCACGGCGTGGAAAACCCCGACATCCGTTACCGAGACTCACTGGCGCAGGACCACGCCGGGGAGGAGGAGAAGTACACCCTGGTGTTGGCCAATCCGCCCTTCGCCGGCAGCCTCGACTACGAAAACACCGCCAAAGACCTGCTGCAAATCGTCAAGACCAAGAAGACCGAACTGCTCTTCCTCGCGCTTTTTCTGCGCCTCCTCAAGCCCGGCGGCCGCGCCGCGGTGATCGTGCCCGACGGCGTGCTGTTCGGGTCCAGCACGGCGCACAAAGAACTGCGCAGGATACTAGTCGAGGACCAGAAGCTCGACGCCGTGGTCAAACTGCCCGGCGGCGTGTTCAAGCCCTATGCGGGCGTGTCCACCGCGATCCTCCTCTTTACCAAGACCAACTCCGGCGGCACCGATCAGGTCTGGTTCTTCGATGTCGAGGCGGACGGCTGGAGCCTAGACGACAAGCGCACGCCGCTTTTGCCCGAGGATAAGCTCGGCCCCGTGCCGCGCACCGCGCTCGGCGTGGAGGAGCACGGCAAAAACAACCTGCCCGACGTGCTGACACGCTGGGCCGAGCGCAACGGCGCCGAGCGCGAACACCCTTGCACCGCGCAGAGCTTCTGCGTACCCAAGGCCGACATCGCCGCGCAAGGCTATGACCTCTCGCTTAATCGCTATAAGGAGGTGGTGCACGAAGCGATCGAGCACCGCACTCCGAAGGAGATCCTTGTAGACCTCGCGAAAGTGGAGGAGGAAATTCAGCGTGGGATGAAGGAGCTGGAGGGGATGCTCAAGTGAGCGGATGGAACACCTTACCGCTTGGTGATATCGCCGAGTCTGTCGACTACGGTATAACCGCGTCTGCTATGCAGCAGCCGACCGGCCCCAAGTTTCTTCGAATTACGGACATTCAAGATGGTGCTGTAAATTGGGACAAAGTGCCGTGGTGCGAGTGTGATGCGCGTTCTGCGTCCGATGCGCGGCTCAAAGCAGGGGACATAGTATTTGCGCGAACTGGCGCGACGACCGGGAAGAGCTTTCTCATTCGCGAGTGCCCGAGTGACGCCGTGTTCGCGTCCTATCTAATTCGCGTCCGTCTCGGCGATGCTGCAGAACCGCGCTTCGTAAGCCAATTCTTCCAGACACCAAACTACTGGGCACAGATCACGAAGAGCACGCGAGGGGTCGCACAACCCGGCGTCAATGCGACGACGTTGAAGTCCCTCCGAATCCCCCTGCCGCCGCTGGAAGATCAGCGGCGGATTGCGGAGATCCTGGACAAAGCGGACGCGCTTCGGACCGAGCGCCGTGCCGCCCTCGCTCAACTCGACACCCTCACCCAATCCATCTTCCTCGACATGTTCGGCGACCCCGCGACGAATTCGAAGCGGTGGCGGGAATCCATGTTGCTCGGAGACGCGGCTGATATCGTTTCAGGCGTGACGATCGGGCGAAAGCTTGAAGGCAAGAGCACCCGAACGGTCCCCTATCTTGCGGTTGTAAATGTGCAAGACCGACACCTCGATTTTTCCGTGACAAAGACCACCGAGGCGACCGAGGAAGAGATTCAGCGTTACCGGTTAAAGCGGAATGACCTTCTACTGACGGAAGGAGGCGATCCGGACAAGCTTGGGCGCGGCACCTTGTGGAACGACGAACTGCCTGAGTGCATCCACCAGAATCATGTGTTTCGAGTGCGTCTCCGATCCGGGGAGCTGACTCCATTGTTCTTGAGTTGGCTCATCGGAAGCCAGCGCGGGAAGAGGTACTTTCTTAGGTCGGCGAAGCAGACAACGGGGATTGCCTCGATCAACATGACTCAGCTTCGCGCGTTTCCGTTACTGATCCCGCCGATACATCTTCAACGCGCATTCGGCGACCATATATCTGCTATAGATAGACTGGGGAACGCTCAATTTTCCAGCCTGGCCGAACTCGACGCTCTCTTTGCCGCCCTCCAGTACCGCGCCTTCCGCGATGCGTTGTAATCACTAGAATCTGCGACACTATCCTATGTTTTCCCGCGTCCAAACCCGCCACTTCCGCAGTCTGAAGGCAGTCGATCAGCCATTGGGTCCGATACAGGCGCTCGTAGGACCAAACGCGAGCGGAAAGACCACGTTTCTCGACGTCATCGCGCTATTGAGTGACCTCATGCGCGGCCGGGGCGATGTGCGTGACGCCATCCGGTCCCGAAGCGCTAGTTTTGAAAAACTTCTTTGGCAGGGACAGCGTAACGGCAGTGTGCATGGCAATGCATTTCAGCTCGCGGTCGAATCACCGATACCAGACGCGGTGCGTCTACGTATGTCGGATGACAAGCATCATTTCGCGCTTGTCCGATATGAGATCGAGATCGGACTGGATGCCGAATCGAACGAACTGGGCTTGAATCACGAGACGCTTTGGCTGCGGACTCGGACTGAAAGTGCGGTTCCGGAGCCGCAATTGGTCTTCCCCTTCGTTCCCGAAAGCGCACCGAGCATTCTCGAAAGGTCCCGTAGTGGTTTCCGGGTAGCGGTCAAGAAGAATCCGGGGGGGAATGACAATTACTATACCGAGGGCGCTAAGTCTTACACGCCCTCATTCAAGCTCGGCCGCGGCAAACTCGCGTTGGCGAATATTCCGGCGGATGAGGCGAGCTTTCCAGTGAGTTCCTGGTTTCGGGATATGCTGGAGTCTGGCATACAGACTGTGACGCTTAACAGTCATATGATTCGCCAGCCGAGCCCTCCGGGCCTCGGGCTGCGGTTTCAGGCCGACGGCTCCAATCTGCCTTGGGTCCTCGCGGATTTGCGCAAGGACCCTCGCCGCTTTAGCGACTGGCTGGACCACGTCCGTACGGCACTGCCTGACATAGCGGACATCGATACCATTGAACGTGAAGAGGATCGTCATCGCTATCTCGTCGTAAAGTACTCGAATGGCGCGTTGGTGCCGTCGTGGCTTGTATCTGATGGGACACTTCGCCTGCTCGCACTAACGATACCGGCATACATGAAGGACTTGGGTGGCGTATTCCTTATCGAGGAGCCGGAGAACGGCATTCACCCGCGGGCCATCGAGACGGTCGTTCAATCGCTCTCGTCAATCTACGGGGGGCAGGTTCTCATCGCGACGCACAGTCCTGTCGCACTGAATCTCATGGCACCGAATCAGATTCTTTGTTTTGCCAAGGACAAGGTCGGTGCCACCGCGATCGTGTCCGGCGATCGGCATCCGGCATTGCAGCAATGGAAGCGGGGCGAACCAGATCTAGGGATTCTGTTTGCCGCTGGCATATTGAGTTGAGGTTCACATGCTGGATCTTGTGCTGCTGGTGGCCGACAAGAACATGCAGTTCACTCTTCAAGGGGCATTGTCGAGGCCGCAAGCGTTGGGAGTTCGGCCGCACACGTACGAGTTTCGCTCCCACCCAGGGCGCGATGGCGGAGTGCGGTCGTCAGGGTCAAAGGTTTTGGCGGGCGAGCGCAATCGATTCCGGCACGCATTGATGCTGCTGGACTTCGAAGGAAGCGGGACCTCTTGGCTCGACCCGCTAGCGCTTGAGCAAGAACTTGATCAGGAACTTCGCGCCGTCTGGAACGACGACGGCAAGACAATCGTGATTTCGCCGGAAGTCGATGTTTGGCTTTGGGGCTCGGATAACGCGCTCCGCGACATTTTTCAATGGCCTTTGCAAAAAATCGCGCGCTGTTTCTTGCGTGCGACGGGATTTGAGTTTTCATCCGATGGAAAGCCTTTGCGGCCGAAAGAAGCGCTCGAGGCAATGGTGCCGGTGCACCGGCAACCGCGTTCGTCCGCGCTTTACGAGAAGGTCACGAGCAGAATTAGTCTACAAAATTGCCGTGATCCGGCGTTTCTCCGCCTAACCCAGCAACTGCGGGCCTGGTTTCCGGGCCCTACGCCGGCGAATTAAAACTCCGACGAGCCATCTTCATGAGATCGGCATTCGCCTTGTTGCATTGCTGCGCTAGCCTATTGATCCAAAAGCAATTCGGCGGCGCCCAGATTGCAACCGGAGTGCTGCTGGTTGCAATTCCGAAGCAAATCGATTGCAAACGTGGGAAGGCCTTGGCGTGAGCGTGTTCGCCTTCCTTCAGGCCGAATGGCCCGCCATCTTCGATGCCGCCTCCAGGGCTGCCGTAGCTGTGCATTCCGATGCCCGCACCGCCTGTTTCTACGCCAGACGTGCGCTGGAACTGGCAGTGGCGTGGGCCTATAAGCACGATGCCGCGCTCA
>Ga0163151_10006775_pt1 | contig 13741 bp, 7 predicted proteins | sample OliLakLV19MP5IB2_FD_145596 | JGI IMG/M metagenome (GOLD analysis project Ga0163151, IMG submission 145596) | Freshwater microbial mat bacterial communities from Lake Vanda, McMurdo Dry Valleys, Antarctica - Oligotrophic Lake LV.19.MP5.IB-2 | ecosystem: Environmental > Aquatic > Freshwater > Lake...
CCTTTGGACTTATCCGCCCCATATTTAAAAAACGCGGAGAAATAAATGCGGAGGTAACAGGAAGATTGACCGAAACTATCAGCGGCATACGCGTGATAAAAGGATTCAATGCTGAGCAGCAGGAAAATGTTGCATTTGAAAAAGGCGCATACCTGCTTTTCGAGAATGTAAAAAAATCCCTTACCTCTACTGCTATTATTACCAGTTCCTCCGCGCTTTTACTTGGACTAGCCTCCACCGCCATCATGGGAATTGGTGGATACCGGATCATGGAAGGACAAATGACCTTTGGAGAATTTCTTTCTTTTACATTATATCTTGGATTTATGATCGCTCCCATTGTACAAATGAGCAACATTGGCAGTCAGCTTACTGAGGCATTTGCAGGATTGGACCGCACAGAAGAAATAATGAATATGTCGCCCGAGAATGATGAGGCAAAAAGAACTGTTTTCCTAAAAGAAATTACCGGGAATATAAAATTTGAGAATGTGTCTTTCTCCTATGAAGAAGGAAAAGAAGTTGTGCGTAATATCAGCTTTGATGCGCCATCAGGATCAGTTACAGCACTGGTAGGCACATCGGGGTCAGGAAAATCAACCATTGCATCACTGGCAGCCTCTTTCATCACCCCGGATTCGGGAAAAATAACCATCGATGGAAATGACCTGTCAAAAGTAAATCTAAGCAGCTATCGAAAAAATTTAGGAGTAGTGTTACAGGATGAATTTTTGTTTGAAGGCACTATTCGGGAAAATATTCTTTTCCCAAGGCCAAATGCTTCTACCGAACAACTACAAAAAGCGGTAAAAGCGGCCTATGTAAATGAATTTACAGATAGATTTGAAAAAGGATTAGATACCTTGATCGGAGAAAGAGGGGTAAAACTTTCAGGAGGACAGCGCCAGCGTATTGCCATTGCCCGCGCCATTTTAGCAGATCCTAAAATTATTATTCTGGATGAAGCAACTTCCAGTTTAGATACTGAGAGTGAAGCGCTGATCCAAAAAAGTTTGGGCGAATTGATGAAAGGAAGAACCACATTTGTAATTGCCCATCGCTTGAGCACCATCCGCCAGGCTACTCAAATACTGGTGATTGAAAATGGCAGAATCCAGGAACAAGGTGCGCATGAAGAATTAATAGAAAAGAAAGGAAGGTATTTTGAACTATATACTTACCAGGCAAGGATCTGAGGTTATATTCTATAACTATCAGGACGCGCTTTAGATAGTAGTTTGTGCTTATATTAGTCCTCCTGCAACTCGTGGATTAGTTACCTAGTCATAAGTCATAACCCAAATCAAAATGAAAAATCTTTCGAAAAAATTTGCAATTACTATGACATATGCCAATCTGAATACTGGCCGCCATTGCATGTTATACTCCGGACGGGATAAATTTCCGCGTTTTATGATGGAAATTTATTGTTGGTAAATGCTGATACGAAGCGTGTCCCCTTTGATCCGATGTAATACGGACTCCGTACTTTGTCGGAGAGGGGGGCAGGAGGGCTGAGGAGATGCGGAAATTTATCCCGTTTTATGTATAGTATTATTGGCAATAGCAGGATTTTTTCCTGCCACGATAAACGCACAGCCCGGTTCGCTTGATTTAAGCTTTGGCAAAGGAGGCAAAGTAATTACATCCATTGGAAGCACATGGGATGAAGGTAATGCAGTTGCTATTCAGACCGATGGTAAAATTGTGACGGCAGGGTCTTGTACTAATTGGGGTACTTCTGATTTTGCTTTAATCCGTTGCAACAGCAATGGTACTCTTGACAGCACATTCGCCTCAGGAGGAAAGGTAATTACACCCGTGGGAAATCATGGTTGCAATGCAGTTGCTATCCAAAATGATGGCAAAATAGTTGTTGCCGGATCTGGTTCCAGTGGCGGGATTAATGGTTTTGCTCTGGCTCGTTACACTATCAATGGACGTTTAGATAGCACTTTCGGAACAGCAGGAACATCAATCATACTTGTTGGAAGCTATAATGCGATCGGGTATTCATTGGCAATCCAGACCGATGGAAAACTAGTAGTATCAGGTTCGAGTTATAACGGTACCGATAATGACTTTGCACTAATCCGCTGCACTAGTAATGGTACCTTGGATAACACCTTTGGTACAGGCGGAAAGGTCATTACTCCTATCGGAAATGCTTTTGAATATGGCTATTCAGTGGCTATTCAAATAGATGGCAAAATAGTGGTAGCAGGATCAAGTAATAATGGTGTCAATCATGATTTTGCCTTAGCCCGGTATAATTCGAACGGCACATTGGATAATTTGTTTGGCACTGGCGGAAAATTAACAATACCAATTGGAAGTGCAGCTGATGAAGGCAGGTCAGTTATAGTACAGCCCGATGGTAAAATACTAGTGGCAGGATCCAGCATTAATGGAACTACATATGATTTCGCTTTAGTACGCTGCAATGGTGATGGAACAATGGATAATACATTCGGCATTGGCGGAAAATTAACTACTCCTATTGGAAGTGCTGATGACTATGCCCGCTCCGTTATGATTCAAACAGATGGTAAAATTCTGGTGGCCGGATATAGCGGCACTGTTTCCAACTATGACTTTGCTTTAATCCGTTACAATGGTGATGGAACTGTCGATAACACTTTTGGCATTGGCGGAAAATTAACTACACAAGTTGGACGTTATGACGACCAAGGTCGCGCAGCCGCTATTCAATCAGATGGCAAAATTGTGGTGGTCGGGTCTAGCGGTAGCAGCAATTTTGATTGCTCATCAGTCCGTTATTCGAACACGGGAACATTAGACAACACCTACGGTACAGGTGGAAAGTTTGTAACACCTATTGGAGACTCCAACGATTATGGTAGAGCAGTTGCCATTCAGGCCGATGGTAAAATTTTAGTTACTGGATATACGAACAATGGCCCCACAAATTCCGCTATTGCATTAATTCGGTATAATCCTGATGGGACTTTGGATTACAGCTTCGGCTCGGGCGGTAAAGTAATCACAGATTTTACTTTGTCTTACGACAATAGCTTGGCAATTGCCATTCAAACTGATAATAAAATACTGGTGGGTGGAAGTAGCGTTGTCGTGTATTCTCAGGATTTTGCCCTAGTCCGGTACAATACTGATGGAGGTTTGGATACTACTTTTGGCATCAAAGGAAAAGTAACTACGCCCATTGGACCCCGTCCTGACCAAGCCAGATCGATAGCAATTCAAACGGATGGCAAAATCCTGCTCGCGGGATACAGTACCATGGATAGCTTCACTTCTTATGGTGATTTTTCTTTAGTTCGCTACAATGCAAATGGAACTTTAGATACCACATTCGGTGTTGGCGGAAAGGTCATTACTGATATAGGAAATTCTTCGAACGATCAGGGTTCGTCAGTCCTCATTCAAACAGATGGTAAAATAGTAGTTGCGGGATCAAGCTATAGTAGTTCCAACACAAATTTCACCTTAGTCCGGTACAATAGTGATGGAAGTTTAGACAACACCTTTGGTACAAGTGGAAAGTCAATTACAATGATTGGAAATGGTTCCAATGGAGCCTCTGCCGCTATTCAAACGGACGGTAAAATAGTAGTAGCTGGATGGGCAACCACAGGCACCGGCATCGATTTCGCATTGGCCCGTTATACCACCAATGGAACTTTGGATAATACTTTTGGTACTGCAGGAAAAATACTTACTGATATCGCAAATTCAAATGATTATGCCCAATCTGTAGGCATCCAGCCGGATGGGAAGATCGTGGTTGCCGGATATTATTACACCAGTGGTAATTTTAACATGGAATTCGCATTAGCGCGCTACACTACAAATGGAATCTTAGATAACACCTTTAGCACAGGAGGAAAAATAACTACCCCTCTCGGAAATGGAGATGATTATGGCCGATCCTTGGCTATTCAAACGGATGGTAAAATTCTGGTGGCGGGATCTAGTTTTAATGGATCTGTATTTAATTTTGCATTAGTAAGATATACTGGCGATAACATTACCGAAATAGAAGAAGGAGATAGTAAACCTAGCCTGAACATTTTCCCAAACCCATCCAGAGGAACATTCCAAGTAAATTGCAATACGGCAATAATTGGGATCACAGTTTATAATATTCATGGGGAATGCATTTATCAACAAGCTGGTACGCCTTCAGATGCTCAAATTGATTTAAGCACTCAACCTAATGGAATGTATGTAATTCAGGTTGAAACGGAAAGTGGAGTTACAAATAAAAAAATAACTATACAAAAATAGCACTACTTCATCAGGCTAACATTGCCTTTTCTTGAGATCTCTTCCCCCATAACTAAAATTGCCCGGAGGTAGTAAGTATATACTCCACTGTCGAGAATTTTATCGTTATGTATGCCGCTCCATTTAAATTCTATTTCAGAAGATTCAAATACAATTTCTCCCCAGCGATTATAGATAGTAATACTCTGGGATTTAATACACGAGAAATTTCCGTAAAAAATCTTAAATTCATCGTTTTCATTATCTCCATTGGGAGAAAAGGCATTGGGCAGATAAAGGTCTCCTATATTGGAACAATCAACTGGCTCCACAATTACACTCACCGTTACACAATCTGAGTCCGTACAGTTATTTGTGTTCGTAACAGTTATGCAGTAAAAAGTAGATATGGTTGGTGAAACAATAATGCTCGAATCGGTTAACCCATTACTCCAGGCATATATCCCCCCGCCTGAGGCAGTAAGTGTAGTGCTTTCACCTTGAGTTATAGTTACATTGCTTGCTGCGCTGACAACCGGGTTTGAAACTACTGTAACTACAGCACTGGCTGTATCACTACAAGCTCCGGAAAACACAACCACTGAATAAGTCATGGCAGACATAGGTGATACTTGAATCGCGGAATTGGTACTTCCATTGCTCCATAAGTAATTTCCTCCCCCGGTTGCAGACAACGTTGCAACATCGCCCGAACAAATGGTGACCGATGACAAAATAGTAACAGGTGGTTCTGACACCGTAATTATTAAGCTTGCAGTATCGTAACATCCGAGCGTACTTGTTGCGGTAACGGAATATGTGGTGAGAGATGAAGGAGATACTATTATCCAAGAAGTTGTGGCGCTTGTGTTCCATAAATATGTGCCTCCTCCAAATGCAGAAAGAACAACGGAATCACCGATACATATTGGAGAGATTCCGGTAATAGATGCATTAGGGGCGTCAACCTCAATAGATACAGTATCGCTGCCGGATCCGCAAATACCTGCAACAGTTACTATATAATTTGTTGATGAAGTTGGATTTGCAGTAGGATTGGAGCATGTAGAACAACTCAACCCTGTTATTGGCGCCCAGGAATAAATGCCACTACCGCTGGCAACTAGGGATATAGTAGTACCCGAACATACTGTTGCGTCTGCACCGGCATTAACGGATGGCGTTTGAGTAACAACCACCTTGACCGAATCAGTAATGCTGCCACAGCTGTTGCTTATCGAAAGGGAGTAAGAAGTAGTTGCTGATGGAGTAGCCACAGGATTTGAACAAGTTAAGCAACTCAAACTTGTTGTAGGTGACCAATAGTATGTACCATTGCCGGTGGCATTAAGCGTTGTGCCTGAACCAGTACAAATGGACACATCGAACCCTGCATTTGCTAGTGGAACTGCCTTTACTGCAACTATGACTGACCCATCACCTTTACATCCGTTTCCATCAGTCAATGTAACTGAATAGCTGGCTTGAATGATCGGATTAACAATAATTACTGATGTGCTTGCACCTGTACTCCAAAGATAATTAGTTCCACCGGAAGCTACCAGCGAAGTGCTTTCCCCAGTGCAAATAGAGAAATTGCCTGAAATAACCGGAACTGGCAATGAATTAATTATTATAGTTTTACTACCTATCGCATTATTAGAGCAACTATTGAAACAACTAGAAGCATAAGTTACCGATAGAGAATAAGTTGTGGTTATTGACGGATTAACCACAATGGAAGAAGTAGTTGCTCCATTGCTCCATAAGTATGCGATACCGCCAGGGCTACTGAGAGTAGCGTTCTTGCCAGCGCAAATGGTGGAATCAGCTAAGATAGTGGCCACCGGTAAGGATACGGTAGTAATATTTATTGTATCTGTAATTGTTGCTGTAGTTGCATCTGAAACGGTAACCGTGTAAGTTCCTCCACATAGACCGGTAATTGTTTGAGTTGTTCGACCATTACTCCATAAATATGTGAATGGTAATTGACCGCAAGGAATAGCAGTTGCTGTTCCCGAGCATTGACTTGAACAAGTTGGAGTACTTAATGAAGATACCGAAAGAGGGAGAGAACAGCTACAATCTTTGGGCAGTTGCGCAACAATTGCATCACGCAATCCTCCTCCATATGTGGTTTGTTGGCTCCCAGTGGTTACAGAATAATTTCCGCTACTGAAACCGGTGATGTAAGCATAGCAACCCGATATGGTAATGTGTGATCCTAAATCCATAAATTCGGATCCACTTCCACCTACATATGTAGCACACAAACGATTTCCAAACGGATCGAATGATACCAGGTAATGATCACCTATTCCAGCTGCAAATCCCCCCCGGGTAGATTGACACGATCCACCCGTTACAGGAAAATTAAAGCTATTTACACTTCCGGTGGCATAACAATTACCACTTCCATCTGTTGCAAGGCTAGCTCCATATTCATCTGCATTTCCTCCATAATAAGTTGCCCATAAACGATTGCCGGTATCATCAAATTTCACAATGAAGGCATCTCCCCAAATTGAGCCGCCCCCATAGCCCATTTGGAACCCCGCGAATGTTGGGAAATTGTTTACACTGAGCGAAATAGTACTTCCCGTTATAAATACGTTATTGCTTCCATCAGTTGCTATTCCACGGCTGTTATCGCTTTCGCTTCCCCCATAGTAGGTTGACCATAGACGATTACCGGAATTATCAAACTTTGCAACAAAGCCATCGTACAAGCCTCCAGTGCTCATTTGAAAACCTGCAAAAACAGGTAAGTTAGTCGAACCAGTTCTGCCTGTAATCAGCACATTATCTGCTTTATCTATTGCTATGCCATTACCCTCCTCTCCTGATATACCTCCAAAATAAGTTATCCAAAGGCGGTTGCCAGAACTATTAAACTTGGCTATAAATGCATCTCTATTTCCTGCTAAACTCATTTGAAAACCCAAGAGCACAGGAAAATTTGTGGATTTGGTGTATCCTGTGATAAATAGATTACCGCTTCCATCTAGAGCAATTCCATAACCCTCATCATAATCACTTCCTCCCAAAAAAGTGGCCCATGTGCGAATACCGGAACTATTAAACTTTACCACAAAAGCATCTAGACTGCCTCTCGCAGACATTTGAAAACCCGAAAATACTGGAAAATTGTTTGTGGTAGAAGGACCAGTATATCCGGTAATATATACGTTATTACTGCAATCTGTAGCTACGGAAATACCTACGTCTCCATCCCCCCCCCATAATAAGTTATCCAAAGCCGCTTTCCCGCACTATTAAACTTGGCAACATAAACGTCTGCACTTCCTGCAAAGCTCATCTGAAAACCCACGAATACAGGAAAGTTGGAAGAATAAGTAAATCCGGTATTGAGTATATTTCCATTTAGATCGACAGTAATGCCATGGCCATCATCATCTATAGTACCTCCCAAGTAAGTAATCCAGGTACTCCATGGATCAATAATCAACTGTTTAGATTTATCATAATGATCAACATGAAATTTAACTACCGTTCCTTCCAAGACGTATTTAGCAGTTAGTTTTATCCTCTTTCCATTTACAACTTGATAAGTGGAAGGAATCCATTCAACAATTTCACCTAGTTGAGTTCTTATGACCAGCTTTCCTTCTGAGGATACTGACAAACCTTCAGCTCCACTATACTTTAATTGTATGTTATTTGGATCAGCACCGGGATTAATAATAAAATCGTACTCAAACCCACCTAAGTTATTTCCATAAAAACTTATATCAATGCCCGGATATACCCCCTCATATGTAATTTTTTTATACGCCCTTACACCTAGAATTCCTTGAGGACAATGACCCAGGTAATAATTAAACTTTTCCTCCAAAGTATCATCCGCTTTAATTTTTACATCATCATTACTTCCAAAAAATTCAACATCAACCCTTTGCAAACTGATAGGCAAGTTACTTTGCACTTGGTTAAGTTTCTCGGAGTTTAGGCTTGTTGATTGTATTCCTAATTTTACTTTTCCCAATTCCTTTACAGTATCTACGCCACTTAGCACATAACTAATACCTCCTTTACGTATATATATATTCGCCCTCGACCCTTTTCCGGAGAAACAAATGTCGGTGCGCACTACCCCATGTGCATCCACAATTTGGCCTTTATTCTCTATAAATTCTATTGGATTACCAGGCGACCTGAAAGAATTTTCACTATTAAAAGTAATACAGTGACTATTTCCGGAATAAATTACAAAAAATAAAAAAGAGAAGAAAAATTTTATTTTCATTTTAAATTATCACGAACCCAACCCTGTGAGATTAAACTTTAAATCATCATCATCACCTCCAAAAAAGGAATAATCACAAGTTAGTTCCTCGCCTTTCTGAATATCTACTTTGGCAATTGTTGAACCCAAATCATTTTCTGTAACATCGTCCACCCCAATATCTGTACAGTTGGGCTTTTCGGAGTGATTCATAAAACGCGCATCATCCACGCAGAGATAATATTTTCCGTGATACTTAAAGCAGTATGTTTCTAAAAATTCTTTATCCAGCTTATCCATCTTATCTAATTCCACCTGAGCATATACTCTGTCCAGAGCTTTAGAATATTTCCAAACAACAGAATCTTTGGGAATAAATTCATCCGCAAATAATCCAATACCGTGAATTCCGCTCAGAGATAATTTTGTTTTAACTAATAACATTTTTAATTATTTCAGCAAGTATAACCATTAAGGTGATTCAGGCAATGTTTCTCCTGCTTCAATAGTCACAACCTTAGAGGCCATCTCCACTTTAAAGCCGGGAAATATTTTATTCCTTCGCCTTAGCTCTACTACTCCATTCACTTTTACCTGGCTGCTATCAATCAAGACGTTTGCTGCTCCACCGCTGTCACACCATCCTATCACTTTTAAAAGTTGGTTCAGCTGAATGTATTCTCCTTTTATTTTGAATGTTTCCATATGGATGTATATCTGCAAAATTATCAAATGAAATCAATTAAAACGATACTTTACGTTGCAGAGATATGAGTGTAGGATATTTTGCACTTCTCTTCATCTCTGCGGTTTCTGCCTGCCCGTTCCGCAGGCGGGTATTTTTTAACAGCCATAACCACAGAGAATACAGGGAGATGCAGCCCACAGAGAGTCACAGAGAAAGGCATTAGTGCATTTTGTCCTACACACAGAGATATTGTTACACGAGGAAGTAAAAAGAAAACCTACCTTAGTCCGATAAACCAGCTCTAATTTATCGTGAAGCGAAAAATATTTTTTCTTTTTTTCATTTTCGAATTCCTTGCCTTAGCGGTTTTTGCTCAGCCTTATAGTACTGCATCTCCCATACAATCTAAACAGGCCGATTCACTCTTGTTGCTATTGAAAAAAGATAAATCAGATACCGGCAAAGTAATTCATTTAAATAAGCTCAGTCGGGAATACATAAATATAGGTGCCTACGATCGTGCACTTTACTATGCCGGTGAAGCATTGCAATTAGCCGAAAAATTAAAATTAAAAAAGGAAATTGCTGCAGCTTACACTAATTTAGGACGCATTCATTCAAATAAGGGCGACCATTCAAAATCACTTGAAAATTATTCAACGGCATTAAAGATCCGAAAGGAAATAGATGACAAAAAAGGGATTGCTGAATCTTACAACAACTTTGGGAATACCTATGACATCCTGGGGAACTATGAAAGGGCACTGGAATATCATCTTTTATCTTTCAAACTCAAAGAAGCAATAAACGACAACAAGGGAATTGCAGATTCCTATAACAATATTGGAAACATTTATTTCCGTCAGGGCAATTACGAACAAGCCCTGGAAAACCATTTTTCTTCGTTCAAGATCCGAAAAAAATTATCGGATCAAAAAGGAATGGCCGATTCTTATAATAACATTGGAAGCATCTATCAGACATTGGGAAAGAAGGAGAAAGCAATGGAAAACTATCTTGCTTCGCTTAAGATCGAAGAAGAGTTAGGAAATAAAAGTGGAATTGCGGACTCTTATAATAACATTGGCGAAGTTTATAGAAATCAAAATAATTATGAAAAGGCGTTGGAGAACTATCAGCTAGGCCTTAAAATCTATACAGCAATGGGCGAAAAAAGAGGGCTGGCTATTTCAAGTCTGAACATTGGAATTACCCTGATTACAAAAAGCAACTATAAAGAGGCTGAAACATATTTATTAAATAGCTTAAAAAATTTTAAGGAATCCGGAGCCCGACATGGAATGATAGAATTATATCAGAAGTTATCCGAAGTTTCCGCAAAATTAAATAACTACAAAAGTGCCCATGCTTATCATCAACTCTATTCCCAGCTAAAGGACAGCCTCTATAATAAGGAGAGCAGGAATGAATTAACGAATATGCAGACCAAATATGAAACAGAGAAAAAGGAGAAACAGATCAGCATATTAGAAAAGGAAAAGAAAATTCAAGCATTGGAACTAACCGCACAACAGCAGGCCACCGCTAAGGAGAAGTCTATTCGGAATACAAGTATTATAATTCTGTCTCTGCTTCTTATATTGGGATGGGCATTTTACAGCAGGTATCGATTAAAGGAAAAAAATGCCCAGGAACAACAAATTGCAGAATTGGAAATGAAAGCATTGCGCTCTCAAATGAACCCTCATTTTATTTTTAATTCGCTGGCTTCCATTCAAAATTTTATTTACAGCCAAAATCCCGATTCTGCCAATAAATATTTATCCCGCTTTTCCAAACTAATACGGATCATATTTGAACAATCTCAGAAAAAAAATATTTTACTTGCGGATGACCTGGAAGCAATAAAATCTTACATGGAATTGGAACAACTTCGGTTGAATGGCAAATTCGAGTATGCTTTTCATATTGATCCGAATATTGATGTGAATGAAATTACAATACCCCCCTTAATTATCCAGCCTTTTATCGAAAATGCCATTTGGCATGGCATATCTCCTTTAGAAGGCAATGGTCTGATAAATATATTTATAAGAATGAATACTAATGGCAAATCTAATATCCTCGAATACATCATTAAAGACAACGGAATAGGCCGTGTTCAAGCGCAAAAAAACAAAATGGGCAACGACCAGGAGCATCAATCCAAAGGAATGGATATTACAGAGGAGCGAATTAAAATATTAAATTCAATGCAGGGAATCAAAAATAGCATTGAAATAATTGACCTGTATTCTAAAAACAATGAACCTTGCGGTACGGAAGTTCGTATTTTTATAGCAGTTAAAAACTAAGCAAGTGTTGAAAGCAATTGTAATAGATGATGAAAAGGGAGCCAGCGAATCTCTCTGCAATATCATTCAGGCCAAGTGCCCCGAGGTAAAAATTGTGGCCGAGGCACATACGGTGAATTCAGCACTTATTGCTATACAAAATAATAAGCCGGATCTAATCTTCTTAGATATTCAATTGGGCAATGAAACAGGATTTGAATTGCTTGAAAAAATTGGACAGCATGATTTTGAAGTTATTTTCACTACAGCGTATGACAAATACGCCATTCGCGCAATAAAGTTTGCAGCATTGGATTATCTCCTGAAGCCAATAGACACAGATGAATTGGTTGCAGCTATTCGCAAAGCAGAATTGAAAAGAAGCGAGTCATCCCGAAATGATAATATTCCCATCTTGCTGAACAACCGCAAAAAAGAAAGTATTAGTCAAACGATTGGATTACCTACCCTCAAGGGATTTAATTTTGTAGAAATAAGTGACATTATACGTTTGGAAGCCAGCGGCAGCTACACTATGTGCATTTTTAAGAATAAAGAAAAAGTGCTTGTTACTCACCTGCTAAAGGAATTTGAAGAATTATTGGACGATTCAAATTTTTTTCGTGTACACCATTCGCATTTAATTAATGTCAAATATATTAAGCAATACATTAGAGGAGATGGAGGAGAAATAGTGATGGCAGATGATTCCGTTATTCCGGTATCCAAACGAAAAAAGCTCGAATTACTTGGCATGATGAGGCTTCTCCGCTAATATGCCACCTACACCCCCAATTCTGCTTCTTTTTAAGCCTTAGCCGAGACAGTGCCTAACCGCCTATTGGCCCTTACAACCCGCCTACTCACCAAATACAGCCATCTGCAAAGTGGTGCTTGGATATGGTAATTCTTATCTATTTCTTTACATAGTAAAAACAAAAATTATAAAACTAAACCACAAAAAAAATGAAAAAACTACTATTATCGCTGATGGTCATCTGTACCGGTGGTGCGCTCCTTGCCCAAGGTAATCCAATAGGCTATTTTTACAATTTTACCGCTACAAGTTCAAATGGAGTAACTGTTGATCTTTTTACTGAACTAGGCAAAGGCAAGACTATTGTTACGGAATTCTATTTTAATGAATGCGGATGGTGCCAAACGCATGCACCTACACTTGAACAGATCTATCAGGCAAAAATTAAGAATACAACTAATGTTGACCTTTGGACATTTCACACAAGCGCCTCATCAACGGATGCAATGGCAAATACGTTTAAAGCTACGTACGGCAGCACCAACAAGTTTTTTACAGGAGCAGGCGGAAAAAATGCGCTTGACAAAATAGTTTTCTCACTTAAAGGGAGCGGACAACATAGTTTTGGAACTCCAACCTATTGTGTTATTTGCCCAAACAAAAAAGGATATTGGGCTGTTAATTATCCCCCTACGCTAAACGGCTTTGACTCTTACATTGCAAAATGTCAAAGCTTGGCTTCCGGAGTGAATGATATTGTTCTTGATGAGAACAGGGCAAAATTTGTAAGCATTTATCCAAGCCCAAGCAACGGGGAATCTACGATTGAATTTTACGTAGCCGAACAAGGATTGGTAGAGATCACCATGTTCAATCTTCTGGGAGAGCAGGTTGGCGCAATTGCAAACGAAAAGTTTGATGCAGGAACACACGAGGTGAATCTTTCTGCTACACATTTAAATTCTGGTAATTACATAATTAAAATGATCACTGAGGCCGGAGTTCAGGATGTAGCTAAGATCATTATTGCTGATTAAATATAATGCTCTTTGAAAATGAAATTCATGAGTCAAAATACGACCTGGGAGAAGCAAAGCTGAATTCGTCACGGGGGTGGCGTAATTATAGTTTGCCTCAACATAAAGAGCGTGTGTCTATTTTGAAGAATAGCTCAAAAAAGCACACGCCTCTTTTTTTCCTTTATCCCCTTCTATTTCAAATGCATCTTGCCTCTATCGCTTTTCTTTGCATGGGTGCCTTTTGCTTTGCTGGTACTCCCAAAACAATCTCTCCTGAACAAAAAGACCAAGTGTGTAAGTCCTTAAAAGGTCAGACAGTAAAGTTTCTCGAGAACAAAGGCCAGATGATGGATTGGGAAGGCAATCCCGTTCCATTTGTTTTATTCAAAGCGGAAGGCCACGGAGTGAATGTGTTTATCACCGAAACCGGCTTAACATGGCAAACACTGAAGGTAGAGGAAGATCAGGAGAGCGAGAAAGAAACAG
>Ga0163151_10006777_pt1 | contig 13736 bp, 1 predicted proteins | sample OliLakLV19MP5IB2_FD_145596 | JGI IMG/M metagenome (GOLD analysis project Ga0163151, IMG submission 145596) | Freshwater microbial mat bacterial communities from Lake Vanda, McMurdo Dry Valleys, Antarctica - Oligotrophic Lake LV.19.MP5.IB-2 | ecosystem: Environmental > Aquatic > Freshwater > Lake...
GACTACAATATTTAATGCGACCTTGGGATCACTCACAGGGGCGTTGGTTCTCGAGCCTGGTGCTGCATCCGTTACTACATCATTCATGGCTCCTAGCCAAGATTGGTCTATGGGTGCAGTTTCTATAAAACCAGCTCCATTCAGAACTGGCGATACACTTGACATTTGTATTTACACTACACTCACTCACGTACCTGGCAATCCAACTTCCGCCAATTTTACCAACTATTCAGAAATCAGTTATGCCCGCGATACCGCCGGTGTCAATCAAAGCGCTAATGACATAGATAGCCCATTAAACAATAACCCGAATGATAATGGCGGCGGACAACCTAGTAGTCCTGCAGATGATTATGTCAATGGTAATGGAACCGGTACAATTGGAGATGGTGTTGCAGCAACAGATCAGGATAATCATGATCCCGCTTTGCTGGATGTATTTGATTTAGCTTTAAAGAAAACCATAGATCCAGCCAGTGTTTCCAATAGTGGGTACTCTACCGGTCAGAATGTTGTATTCAATATTACCATTACTAACCAGGGAACTATCACCGCTCAAAATATTCAGATCACAGATACTATTCCATGCGGATTAACTTTTAATCCGACACAATCCGTTGCCTGGGTATTAGCTAGTCCTTTAGCAACCTATACGGTACCAGGTCCTTTAGCTCCTGGCCAATCTATAACAGTTCCCATAAATTTACTAGTCAACTCGAGTTGTATTCCATTGTACACGGTCAATTATGCACAAATCAATGCTGCACAAGATATCAGTGGCAATCCAAGAACAGGTGACATCGATGGACCATACGATCAAAATTTTGGTGATGATGCCGGAGGTTCAGTCAATACCAATAGCGATGATGTGATTACAGGAGATGGTACCGGTACACCTAAAGATGATGTTGCTGCTACCGATGCCGATGATCAGGATCCAGCAGAATTGTTGGTGTTTGATCTTGCTTTGAGAAAAATAATTTCTCCAATGACTGTGGGTTATCCGGGACCTTACAATGTTGGCGCCCCTATCCGATTCGATATCACGATTGTAAATCAGGGCAACCTGCCCGCAGTTGAGATTGATATTGTGGATACGGTGCCTGCAGGTTTACAATTTGACATTGTAGCTAATGCAGGTTTGTGGACTGCGGGTCCCGAAGCCAATGAATACCAAAGAACTATTTTTGCCTTTCCAGATACACTTAAAGGTGGTGAAGACACAACTGTTTCAATTTATTTTACAGTCCTTCATACTTCAGGAGGTGTAGCAGCTTATACCAATGTATCTGAAATCTCTTCTGCTATTACCATAGTCAATGGTATGCGGGATACGTTTGCCCAGGATGCAGATTCGCCTTATGATTCTAATTTTAAAAATGATGCCGGAGGACAAGTAGGTTCACCTGCAGATAATGCTATAATGGGTGATGGCACCGGTGCCATTGGAGATGGTGTAGATTCAACGGATGAAGATGCACAGGATCCGGCTTTAGTGCCGATAGTGGATGTAGCTTTAAGTAAAGTCATCAGCGATACCATACATGATGCGACTAATTTTTATGCACTCGATTATGGTGATGTGGTAGTCTTTGATATTACAGTAACTAATCAGGGTACTGTATCTCTCGATACGGTTGAAGTCACAGATTATATTCCTTCCGGTTTTGCTTTTGGAACCAATCCAAACTGGACTTTCACTGGTCCTAATGCGACAACTGTAATTCGCAGCAGGCTTGATCCCGGAGAAGATACGGTGATCACTTTGAATTTAATTTTAATAAGCGAATCTAATCCGGCTGCTTTAAGTACAGCCTGGATTAATTACGCAGAAGTAAGTCGTGCATATGATACCTTAGGGGTAAATGTAAGTTTATTAGATTTTGACAGCGAGCTGAATACTATTGCCAGTGATAATGCCGGGGGTCAACCAGAAAGTCCTGCAGATAATTATATCGATGGTGATGGAAGCGGTGTAATCGGTGATGGTGTCGCAGCAACAGATCAGGACAATCACGATCCTGCTCTAGTGAATGTATTCGATCTGGCATTAAGAAAAGTGGTCGGCGATACTTTAGGAAACAATACGCTGGAGTACGGGGATACCATTCGTTTTGACATTCAAATATTCAATCAGGCGAATACTACAGCAGATAGTATTGTAATTACAGATTATATACCGGCAGGTTTTGCATTCATACCCGGATTAAATCCGGGATGGGGTGGTTCTTTACCCAATGCTACTTATCAATGGGGTGCAGCCGATGATCTTTTACCTGGCGAATCAGATACCATCAGCATTTATTTAAGATTGTTAGCTGTAGGTGAACCTACATTAGTTGAATATACCAATTATGCTGAAATAAGTTTTGCTTCCGATACAACAGGAGCTGATCGAAGCAATACCGATGCCGATAGTCCATTGAATGGAATCGAAACAGATAATCCGGGCGGACAACCTTTGAGTCCTGCGGATGACTATATAGATGGAGATGGGACAGGAGTTATCGGAGATGGGGTTGCCACTACCGACCAGGACAATCATGATCCAGCAGGGCTTTTTCCACGCATTGTAGATCTTGCTCTAAAAAAACAAAATCAGTCTTCCAGTCCATTTAGTTATGGGGATACGGTTGCTTTATTGGTCTCTGTAATCAATCAGGGTACCATTACCCTCGATAGTATTGAGATCACAGATTACCTGCCAGTGGGATTTAGTTTTCCTGCGACAAAAAATCCGGACTGGGTGGTTAGTGGTAATAATTTGGTCACCGTGTATAGATCGCCACTTGCAGGAGGTGCCAGTGCTTTCATACCATTATACCTGGTGATTCAGCCGATTTCTGATCTGACCAGACTAGATAGCGCCTGGATCAACTTTGCTGAAATCAGCAGGGGATGGGAAGGTGCAGTGGACGTTACGGGTGAGGATATGGACAGTCCCTGGGATGACGACCCAACTAATAATCCGGGTGGTAGTCCAAACAGCCCTGCCGATGATTACGTCGATGGGGATGGTACCGGTACTTTCGGAGACGGAGTAGATAGTACAGATCAGGACAATCACGATCCAGTACTGGTTCCAATAGTTGACTTGGCACTGCGCAAGGTCATTCAGGATACGCTTGGTGATAATAAACTATCCTACGGTGATACGATCAAATTCGGAATTCAACTATTCAACCAGGGGAATGTCCTGGTGGATAGTATAGTAGTGACTGATTCGATACCGGCTGGTTTTAGTTTTGTATCCGGTAGTTTAAATGCAGGATGGATTTTAATTGGCCAGGACGCTTATTACAGCTGGGGCCTCGGTGATACTCTATTCCCAGGGGAAAGTGATACCGTTTGTATTTACCTCACCCTCAATATGGTCACTCCAAGCCAATCCAGGCATTGGATCAATTTTGCAGAAATCAGTTTTTTTAGTGATACGACGGGTACTCCACTGGTGGATATAGATTCCAACCCGGATGACACACCTACGAATGACCCGGGTGGAAACCCTAATACTCCTTCAGATGACCCCATTGATGGGGATGGGACAGGTATGCCCGGAGATACCAGCAGGACCATGGATGAAGACGACCAAGATCCGGCTGGGCTTAATTTCTTTGATTTGGCGTTAGTTAAAATGGTAGCCCCTGGTAGTATTATTACGGCATATAATGATTCCGCCAAATTTTTGATTACTGTAGTCAATCAGGGCACAGAACCCGTGGACAGCATAGTAATTACGGATACCCTTCCTGCAGGACTAATGTTTGACGCGAGTTTACCAATTAATAGCATTTGGACCGATCTTGGTAATGAACTCAAAACAACCATTCGCGGAAGATTGAATCCCGGAGAGGATACCACGATTTGTCTGGCCCTTCGGGCATTAAAAATGTATGACTATACCCTGGGTGCAAGTCCCTGGATCAACCGGGCTGAAATAAGTCAGGCTTACGATACTACAGGTGTTCCGATAGTTGATATCGATTCACCGTTGAATGATAATTATGGAGATAATCGCGGTGGTCAGCCGGAAAGTCCGGCGGACGATGAACAGAACGGAGATGGTACAGGCGTCATAGGCGATGGTATAGATACTACCGACCAGGACAATGCAGATCCTGCATTATTAGCTGTAGCTGATCTGGCATTGAGAAAAGTTGCCGCTGATACCTTAGGCGACAATATTTTAATATTCGGAGATACTGTAAAAATTGCTATCCAGGTTTTCAATCAGGGAAGCATTCCGGTAGATAGTTTTATCGTTAATGATTCTTTGCCGGCTGGATTGGGTTTTGTAACCGGTCCTCTTAATACAGGATGGAATTTGGTATCCGGTACGGAGTACGCTTACCATTGGGGAGCCGGTGATACACTTTTCCCCGGTGAAAGTGATACGCTGTGTATTTATGTGATTTTCCAATTGGGATTACCTGGTACTCCTGAAACCTATACCAATAGAGCGGAAATCAGCGCTTTCTTTGGTACGGATGGCAATCCCTTGAATGATGTGGATTCATGGCCGGATGATAATCAAATTAATGATGGTGGGGGCAAACCTAAAACGGGTTCAGATGACCCCATCGATGGGGATGGGACAGGTATGCCCGGAGATACCAGCAGGATAACAGATGAAGATGATCAGGACCCACTCGAGTTGGGATTCTTTGATATTGCACTTCGTAAAACCATAGCTGCGGGCAGTGCTGCAACCTATTATGGCGATACTATAAAATTTGATCTCACTATTATTAACCAGGGAAGTATCCCTACAGATAGCATAATTATAAGAGACTCCATTCCGGTAGGCTTTAGTTTTGATCCGTCTATACCCGGGAACGCTCCCTGGACGCTTACGGGAAATATTGCCACACGGGCAGTCAGCGGATTTTTATTGACCGGATTTGAGGATACAGTCGTTTGCATTTGGCTGACTGTAGAACCGGTGTTGGATCCTGCGGCACGTGCTGGTGCCTGGATCAATTACGCTGAAATCAGCGAAACCTGGTTGGGTGGTATAGATATCAGCATCCTCGATATTGATTCAGAGCTTAATGATACCTATGGGGACAATAAAGGAGGACAGCCTCAGAGCCCGGCGGACAATGAAGTAGGTGGTAATGGCACAGGAGCGGTAGGTGATGGAGTAGCCGCCACGGACCAGGACAATGCCGACCCCGCTTTTGTAGATATAGTTGATTTGGCACTGCGGAAAGTGATTATAGACACCTTAGGCGACGCCACGTTAAATTATGGAGATACGGTTAAGTTTTTGATTCAATTGTTCAACCAGGGTAATATACCCATGGATAGCCTAACGATTAACGACACCATTCCGAATGGTTATAGTTTTGATCCTAATTTAAATCCAGGATGGTCAGGCAGTTTCCCTGAAGTAAGTTATGGATGGGGAGGGGATACGTTGAATCCAGGAGATAGTGTGACCATTTGTATATTCCTCAGACTGGAACAAGTCAATTCCGGAATACCAGACTATACCAACCGGGCTGAGATCAGTTTTGCCAGGGATACGGCCGGAGTGGACCGGAGTGCAGATGATATAGACAGTCCATTGAATGACAATTATGCAGATAATATCGGCGGACGCCCGGAAACTCCTGCAGATGATTATGTATTGGGTGATGGTAAAGCAGGTGGTACGATCGGAGATGGAGTAGCCGCAACCGATCAGGACAATGCGGATCCGGCACGATTAGAAATCGTGGATGTTGCCTTACGCAAAATTATAGCCGATACCCTCGGCAATGCTATATTGAATTATGGGGACACCATTAAGTTTGCCATCCATATATTTAATCAGGGTACTGTGCCGATCGACAGCATGACGATCAATGATAGTATACCCAATGGATTTAGTTTTGTCAATGATGTGGTATTAAATGCGGGTTGGACTGCTTTAGGACTCGAAGCAAATTATGCCTGGGGTTTAACCGATACTCTTCAACCGGGAGAAAGTGATACGATATGCATTTACCTCAGGTTGGAACAAGTCAATACAGGTATACCGGATTATACCAATCGGGCTGAAATCAGTTATGCCACTGACCTTACTGGTGCTGACAGGAGTGGTGATGATATCGATAGCCCCTTAAACGATACTTATGCAGACAACAAAGGAGGACAGCCGGAAAGTCCTGCTGACGATGAAGTGATGGGTGTTGGTACCGGTGCAATAGGCGATGGGGTAGCAGCCACCGATCAGGACAATGCCGATCCTGCCTTGGTGTCTATTGTTGATTTAGCGTTGAGAAAAATAATACTGGATACCCTGGGCGATGCGACTTTAAAATACGGTGATACCATCAAATTTGCTATCCATCTGTTTAATCAGGGTAATGTACCTATTGAATTCCTGACGGTCAATGATACCTTGCCCAATGGTTTCTCTTTTGTAGACAATGCATTAAATACAGGTTGGACAACTCCAGCTGGAAATGAAACAGAATACTTATGGGGTGGTATGGGTGATACTTTACAACCTGGTGAAAGTGACACCATATGCATCTACCTCAGACTGGAAATGAATCTGACTGGTATACCGGATTATACCAATAAGGCCGAAATCAGTGAGGCTTTTACCTATGGAGATATTGATGTAAGTGACCTGGATATCGATAGCCCGCTAAATGATAATTATGGAGATAATGCCGGTGGGCAACCTGAAAGCCCGGCCGATGATGAAGTGACTGGCATAGGCACCGGAGCTATCGGAGATGGAGTAGCTGCAACCGATCAGGACAATGCCGATCCGGCCTATATTGAAGTACTTGACCTTGCATTAAGAAAAACAGTGATGCCAGGGGCCAGTAACACGGTGATTTATGGCGATACGGCTAATTTTAATATCTCTGTTATTAACCAGGGTACGGTACCGCTGACCAATGTGAAGATTACAGATTCTTTACCGGACGGTTTTACCAATGATCCGGGTGTCAATCCAGGTTGGACACCAGCCACCTCGGGACCTGATTTTTCAGTATGGTGTTTTATCATAACAGATACGCTATATCCGGGTGACACCATTTATCTGCCATTTAATGGTATTGTTGAACCATCGGTAATTCCAGGAGCATGGATAAACTATGCCGAAATTACCAGTATGCAGGATACTACTAATACGGACCGTAGCGGAGATGACATTGACTCGAGTCCCGACGGGAATGTAGGAAGTAATGACGGCGGAGGCCTTCCGGAAAGTGAAGCCGATGATGAAACTAATGGAGATGGTACGGGTACAGTTGGAGACGGTGTGGCCAGCACGGATGAAGATGATGAAGATCCGGCTACTTTGATGTTGTTTGATCTGGCATTGAAAAAAGTGGTTGATCCTTCGACTCCCGGGCCTTATCAATACGGGGATACCGTAAAATTTGCCATCACGGTATTCAATCAAGCTAATATACCTGCAACCAATATTGTAGTGAGTGATTCTATACCTGCCGGATATATTTATGATCCGTCTATTAATCCCGGATGGACCGGTGCATATCCTGTTGTGAGAGATACGATTACGGATACTATCGACTTCGGTGATTCGATCGTTACTTGTCTGAACTTGATTTTACAACCAGTGATAGCTCCGGCAGAGAAGAAAAATGCGTGGACCAATCTGGCTGAGATCAGTTATGCTGAGGATACTTCAGGTAATGCAGTAGGGGTTAATCTGCCTGAACACGATTCCTGGCCAGATGAAAACTTCAGCAATGATGCCGGCGGACAACCAGGAAGCCCGGCAGATAATTATATCCGTGGCAATGGAATGGGTGCCATAGGGGATGGGGTAGCCCTGACGGATGAAGATGATGCCGACCCGGCTTTAGTAGAGGTATTTGACCTGGCGTTAACCAAACAAATTGATACCCTCGGAACGCCATTCCCCTATACGTATGATGATTTGATCAAGTTTAAAATCAAAGTCATCAATCAGGGCAATGTACCTGCAGTCAATATTGAAGTTACGGATTATATACCTGTGGGATTTGCGTTTGATGCAGGATCAAATCCGGATTGGGTCTTTATCAATGATAGCACAGCGCAGACCACCATTTTGGATACCTTATTTGCAGACCAGGATACTACCGTATATATTTATTTGCGGCTCTTGATGGCCAACGGAAGGACATCGTGGACCAATGTGGCTGAAATCAGTTATGCCGAAGACACCCTGGGAATTGATAAAAGTTTGGACGATGCGGATCACGTGCTGGATGACGATCGCACGAACAATGCGGGAAGTCAGGTACTAAGCCCGAATGATGATTTTGTGGATGGAGATGGCAAAGGGGCCATTGGTGATGGAGTGCCCGCAACAGATGGTGATAATATTGACCCTGCATGGATCGACGTTTTTGATCTGGCCTTGATCAAAACCACCCCAAAAGTGGTTGTGGTGGAAGGGCAGATTGTAGATTTTTATATCACCGTATATAATCAGGGAAATATCGACGCCCAGAATATCAAGATCATCGATTACATACCATCCGACATGACTTATTCTGGAGGTGGCTGGACCACGGTCGCTGACAGTGCTTGTTTGACCTTGCCCGGAACCCTGGCAGTAGGTGACAGCATAACCGTCCAAATCGATTTGCAGGTAAATTCACCGGTGACCTCTTTGCCGGAAGGGTTATACAATTTTGCAGAAATAAACAGCGCTACGGATATCCTTGCGCAGAATTACCCGGACATCGATGGCGACTTTGATAGTGATCCCAACAATGATCCTGGTGGAGATTTGTTTAATGATGACGACAACAATATTACCGGAAATGGTAAACGGGGAGAAGACGAAGACAACCATGATGGAGCATGGGTAGCGGTATGCGGGGGATTTGTTTGCAATAATCAGGTGACCATCTCCCTGGACGATGATTGTTCAGTGATGGTAGTAGGTGATGATGTGCTCGAAAATCCAACGATGCCTGCTGTCTTATACCGGGTGGTGATCCGGGATGCAACAGGAAGAGTTGTGCCGAATGCAACGTTTACACGAGCTAATATTGGTTATTGTTATACTTATACTGTCGATGTTCCATTGTGTCCTGCCAATAGCTGCTGGGGAAAGATATGTGTAGAAGATAAATTTCCACCACAAATTGATTGTGCACCGGATACGGTATTGTGTTCGCAGTTGTCTAATATCCCTGTAAACATCTTCGTAAACGACAATTGCAGTGGACCTGCGAAAGTGTCCATTGCAAGTGAGCAATTTATTGACTATGGCTGTGACAGTGTTAATATTCAGGGCATAGTGATCCGGAGATTGCTGGCCACCGATATCTGGGGCAATACCCGGGATTGTGAAAAATACTATTATATCCGTCGGGTCCATATAGCGGATGTGATCTGTCCGAGAGATACGTTGATTGATTGTAGTTTGGCGAATAGCGGAGGGCCATTTAGCAATCCGTCTCGGAGTGGGGCTCCGCGGGTATCCGGTATCAGCCTGTGGCCAAATAATGCCACCTGCAAACTGACGGCAAATTATAGCGATGAGTTGCTGGATCTCTGCGGAGAAGGATATAAAATCATCCGGACGTGGATCATCAGTGACTGGTGCCTGCAGACGGATACGATGTGCAGACAACTGATCACGGTGAAGGATATGTCCCCCCCGAGTGCATCGAATATCACCTTGCCGACAGTAAAAGCAGCCCCGCATGATTGCCGTGCCCTTGTACAATTGGATGCCCTGGGGTATTCGGATTGTGGATCGGTGACTCAGGAATACAGATATCCGTATATCGATCCGGCGACCGGAGCGATAAAATATGCGACGGGTAAGTTGCCTGCTAAAGTCTATATCTACTCGGGTACCACGGTGATCAATGTAACACTGAAGGATGCGTGTGAAAACAGGACGATCAGAACGATAACGGTCAGTGTACAGGATGAAACGGCTCCAACGCCGGTATGCCATGAATTCACCCAGGTGACGGTGGATCCGGTAAGTTGCTGGAGTACGGTGGAAGCCAAATCGTTGGATAATGGGAGCCATGATAATTGTTGCGGGGAGTTGCATTATGCAGCGGCGCATATGGATAGTGTGACGTATTGGAGGAAATACTGGAATACCAAACTGGAACTGGAAGCAGGCAAAGCGGCGTATAAATTGGATAAAGTCAAATACGATGCCTTAATTGAAGATTGGATCAATTGTTATGTATTTGCAGATGTACTTCATTTTGACGATTGCGGGTCAAACGATGTGATTCTAAGGGTATATGAAGCCTGCGGATTGCCGAGATATGACGAGCATGTATGGCCGTGTACACCACACCAATGGTTCTGTTACAATACGTATTTGTATATGGCGGACTTCAATTTTAACTGGTTTGATCCGGCCGGCCCCAAATCGTGTGATTACCGTCCTGTATTGACGAGCCTGGGTAAACTGGCAGAGAAATATGCAGGATATGACGCTAAATATTATTTCCTTCCGCGATTCGACGGAGCAGCGCGGTTTGAATATTGTACGGTACCATTTTATTTTCCGACGATCTTAAACAACAGCGACCGTGGAGATGGTCGCCAGCCTGGTGATTATTGTTCAGCCCGATTATACAATGATTGTATGATAGAGGTGTTGGTGGATGACAAACAGTCACCGGTGGTGGATCACCTGCAGGATATTACAGTATACTGTGATCAGACACCGGCAGGGACAAATTATGCGAGATTATTGTGCAAGACGGGAGAATATTATAACGTGTGGCCGGGTACGATCAGCTCAGGAGGAACTATACACGGCTACTATGGAGGCAGTGACCATATCACCAACCATGCGATCGGTGTGAGTGATCATGGATCTCCTCAGGCACCGGGATGCCCAGAAGGCAATTCGTGGTCACCGATCTATTGCAGGGACTGGTTGCTGCTGGATCAATATGACCAGGCCGGAAAGATAGAACCCCGCCTGAATGACGCAGTCGGGCAGGCCAAAACCTATTTTAGTGTATTGGTACAATTTGACAAATACCATCCGGTGCGTGCATTGGCACCCCATGAATTTTCGATCACGGACAATTGCCGGTTGGATGCCGGGACGTTGACCACCACCGATGTGGGATCGCTCAACAGTTGTGGTGAAGGTTGGTTCCAGCGGACCTGGACGATCAAAGACAAATGCGGCAATGAAGTGAAGGCGGTTCAAAAAGTAATCGTCAAACACCGGAGTGATTATGAAGTGGTTTTCCCGGCGGACCTGGAAGTGAATTGTTCCACACCGGATGCCACCGATACGAGCAAGACGGGTAAACCGTTCATCACGGATGATGAATGTGAAAACATCGGCTTGCGCTATGTAGACGAAATATCGACAATAGATAACGGGGCTTGTTACAAAATCATACGGACCTGGACCCTGATCGACTGGTGTATATTCGACGCCAATATCCATACCTATCATCCGGATGTGATCGTGGATGATCGGTTGCGGGCGAATTCGACAGACCGGGCCTGTGAATTCCGGAACCTGAAAGACAACGGGGACGGCTATATGAAATACGTCCAGATCATAAAAGTGTATGATTCCTCTGCGCCGGTCATTACGTGCAGGGACAGTACGTTCTGTATCCAGGAGGGATGTACGGCCAACATCCATATCCCGCTTCAGGCAATTGACAATTGTTCAGAGAAAGTATTGTTCCGCCTGGAGATCACCAGGCCGGACGGAAGTATAGAAAAACGGACAGATGTCAATGCGATCACGGGCAACTTCAGTTCGGGGTTATATCAGGTAAAGATCATTGGCAAGGATAAATGTAACAATGAAGCTACCTGTATAACCAACCTGGTATTTAATGATTGTAAAGCGCCGACACCATATTGTTTAAACGGAATAGCGACAGTGGTGATGCCGAGTACGGGAACTATAGAAATATGGGCTAAAGACCTGGATAGGGGAAGTTCAGACAATTGTTCGCCGAATTCAGCACTGCGATTTAGCTTTAGCAACAATCCATCGGATGCAAGCCGGGTTTTCCAATGCAGCGATATACTGAACGGCAGACAACATGCGATCGAAGTACAGATCTGGGTGACGGATAATTCGGGCAACCAGGATTGGTGCAAGACGTATATCTTATTGCAGGACAACGGAGGCCAGCCGGGCGGGGTATGTAAAGACACGACGGTGACGGAGGCGAATATCAATGGAAGATTGTATACGGAAGATAAAGAGGGCGTTGAATTTGCGACGGTTGAAGTAAAAGGGGTGACGACCAGCGCGGGTATACCGTCGTTTAAGACGGCTTCGGATGGCAGTTATGCTTTTAATAGTGTACAGATGGTAGGGGCGTATGTACTCAAAGCGCGGCGGGATGACAACCCGATGAACGGGGTGAGTACACTGGATATGATCCTGATCCAAAAACATATACTGGGGACAGAGCAGTTAAAGAGCCCTTATAAAATGATAGCAGCGGATATCAACAACAGTGATGATATCAGCGTGCAGGATTTGATCGAATTGAGGAAGCTGATCCTGGGGATGTACGAAAAATTGCCGAACAATACGAGTTGGAAATTTATACCGAAGTCACATCAGTTTGTGGATGCCAGAAACCCGTGGGGCTATCCGACGGAAGATCAACTGAAGAATATGGAGGATGCCGGCAATGTAGTAGCCAGGGATTTTGTAGGGGTCAAGATCGGTGATGTCAACAGCAGTGCCATACCGCACAGTCTGATGGGAGTGGAAGTAAGAGGCAATGATCAAGGTCTTGTATTTGAAGTGGAAGACCACGTAATCAAACGCGGTGATCTGGTGAGGATCGATTTCCGTTCGCCCAATTTCCGTGGAATCAGCGGCTGGCAGGGGACGATGAGTTTTGACTCGGGTCTGGAGTTTATCGAAGTGTCAGGAGACCAGGGGAAACTTCAATTGACCAAAGACCATATCGGGAGGAGATGGGAAGGCCAGGGCATGCTTACGATGAGCTGGAACAATATGGTACGAGGATCTACTGGAATCGATGTGAAAGAGGATGAGGTATTATTTACCCTGATATTCCGGGCCAATAAAACCACCCGCTTGAGTGAATCACTCCGGATCGGATCCCAGTATACGCGCTCTGAAAGTTACGAGGGTAAAGGAGAGTTGGGTAATCTGAGCCTGCGTTTTATAGAGCAGGGCAAAGAGGTTACCGGGAAGAGTGAATTGTATCAGAATTATCCCAACCCATTTGATACGCGCACGGTGATAGGATTAAAACTTTCAGAGGGAGGTAAAGGCACCTTGAAGCTCTATGATGTAACGGGCCGGACCATCAAGTCGGTAGAAAAAGAATGGACCAAAGGGTACCAGGAAGTTTGGATCGACCGCAGGGAAATCGGTGCCACCGGTGTCCTGTATTACCGGTTTGAAAGTTCATTCTTCACGGATAGTAAGAAAATGATAATCGTTGACTAATGGATTATAAAGCATAAGGCGATAGTCTTGAGTAAAATGATATTGATCGACCAGGTGTCGGTCAATATCATTTTTTAGCCTTTGAAACAAGGTTCCTATTTTCATCATTTGAGGGCTAGGCTTTAAATGAATAAATACGCGGTAAAAACTTTAACTAAAAATTTTTTAATAGGGAAGTATCCTTCCACAGGAGCTTGGTTAACCCTTTGCAATCCAGCTGGTGTGATCAAAATTCTGAATACATGTTTTCCGGATTAAGGTGGGAAAAAACATATGATCTGAAATGGTCATGAAATGAGTCTAAAGA
>Ga0163151_10006780_pt1 | contig 13728 bp, 16 predicted proteins | sample OliLakLV19MP5IB2_FD_145596 | JGI IMG/M metagenome (GOLD analysis project Ga0163151, IMG submission 145596) | Freshwater microbial mat bacterial communities from Lake Vanda, McMurdo Dry Valleys, Antarctica - Oligotrophic Lake LV.19.MP5.IB-2 | ecosystem: Environmental > Aquatic > Freshwater >...
TGCGCAGGATCAACTGTATCTTGCGCCCGTTCCCGAACCCGAAATCTACGCCATGATGGGCCTCGGTCTGGGCCTGATGGGCTTTGTGGCACGGCGCCGCAAGCAAAATGGCGCGAATACCTGAACAAAGCAGCAATGCCTGATTGATACCTCCGTCGCGAAAGTGACGGAGGTATTTGTGTATGAAGTGATTGGTTATTATTTGAAATTAAAGGGGGAAAACATGAAACGTATACTGCTTGCTGCGGTTCTGTTAGGCGTGACAGGTGTGGCAAATGCGGGGCTTTCATGGGTTGAGTTAAGCACCGCGACACGCTACGAAGTGTTCAACGCGCCTGGCATTACCCCCGATTATTCAACTTCGGGTGCCCCGTTTTTTGCGGGCCCGGACAGTGGTGCGCTGGGTACTACGGTCAGCATGGGCCACCTGAGCGCGAGCACGCTGGGTACCGCGACCTATACCTTCCTCGGCCAGGAGTCTGGCTACCTCAACAATTTCAAGCTGACAATTGCGCCATTCACGCAGATTTTTGACAACGCCGCGGCTGGCACATCGGCATCCAGTGTGCTGGGCAGCACCGGTGCGTTGGCTTTCCGATTCGAGGGTAATACCGGAAACTTTGCAGTAAACGGTGGAGCCTGGTCCCCCAACACATCGATCGGCCTGATCGGCAAGAACATGACGCTCTTTGGCAATGCCTACGAGTATGTCATTGGCTATAACGACAGCGCCGGTAGCGCCACAAGCTTGTCGGATTGGGATGATATGGTCATTGGCGTCAACTTCACGACCCCGGTACCCGAACCCGAAATCTACGCCATGCTGGCCGCCGGTCTGGGTCTGATGGGTTTTGTGGCACGCCGCCGCAAGCAGCAGGCGTAACACCAGGTGCCATGCTGTGCAGCAATTGAGCTCAAGCAATAAAATTTTGGGGAAACAAGATGTTTAAAAGAAACACATTACGAATTGCCATGGCAGCGCTGATTGGCGTCGCTGGTCTCGCGTCGCTTCCACAGAACGCCAATGCCATTCCTACGCTGCAGCTCGGCATTAGCGGTGGCAGCTACGATTCGGCGTCGGAAACCATTTTTTCGTCTGGCTCCAGTTTTGCGCTATATGCATTTCTGATAGCTGACAGATCCAATACCATCGGCGACACTTATTACCTGTCCATGGCGGTAACGCCGCAAGTTTTGACTTCGGCAAATCTGGGTTCGTTTACTTACAATGGCAATGCCGTGAACGTGACATCAGGTATGACTCTTGGCACTCCGCCAATTGATTTATTTTCGTCCGCCCATGATGCCGGTGATCTCTCGCCACACGGCGTTTTCCCGACTTATTTTAAAGAGGTCGGGTTTTCCTTCAGCAGCGCTGACCAATCTGCCGAGTTTAATACGCAGGATAATCCGTCCTGGGGAGCGCAAGCCGGGTCGGGGATGTACTACAAGCTTTTCAATATTGACACTTCGAATCTTGGGGGTGGCTACGAAATTCATTTTGACCTCTATAACACCAAGCTTTGCACGAAGGGCAAAGGCCAATGTGGTGGCGCGACGGATACCGACATAACGCAGTTTGCCCCGTTCTCGCATGACGCGCAGAGCTTTACTACCCCGGTTCCAGAACCCGAAATCTACGCCATGCTGGGCCTCGGCCTCGGCCTGATGGGTTTTGTGGCACGCCGCCGCAAGCAGCAGGCTGCTGCCTGATTTCTGCAAGTCCGGTTTGCAAGAATCCCGCCCATCGGCGGGATTTTTTTTGCCGGTCATCGCTGCCGCTGTGTGGCGGGGCATACCCTTCGCCGTGAAGGTATTTGAATGTCATTGTTGCGGGCTGTCCTGTGGTTGATCCTGTGCGCCGGCACTGTGTCGTCGCGGCATGCCCAGGCGCTTGACCAGATGCAGCTCGGGGTGATCGTAAACACGCGGGATCCGCTGAGCGTGGCCGTAGGCGACTATTACGCGCAGCAGCGCCGCATCCCGTTCCAGAACATGATCCAGGTCAGTTTCCCCCCCGAATGCTGACGCGCGCGCGTTGAATTGATTGAGGCCCGGATTGATGAGCAGACGCTGCCACGTATCAGGCCTACGCCATTGCCTGGACACAGCCGTACTGCGTGGAGTGTATGTCGATTACGAGTGTGATCGCATTCGGGTTTGATCCTGCATTTTGTGCTGAGGATTGCAAGACGACACGGATCAGCCTTTATCTTAATTCCGGTGCGAACGTTCCGTATTCGCAAATGTGGATACGACCGTCGATGTCCATAACTGCTGTGTCGTTTGAGAACGCCGAGGCGTTGATTGAGGCTTACTGGAAGAGTGTGGCGATGCCGGGGCAGGGGGGCCGGCTGGTTATCGGAGAGCCGCTCTCGACGCCTTTTCGGTGTTCGCCAAAACCGAATTAAATTATCAATAAAAACAATGAGTTACAGTAATCCAAGCCTCTGTGCGTGTTTTGATCAGAGGAATTCGCGTTGGCCCGGTCGATCGACAGCCCCGGCACCGTCACCTGCATGTTTCTCGGCAAGGAAGCGGGATTCAACAATTTCTTTTTTGATGTCGGTGGTGTTCCAGTCGATACGATCACTGAGGCATCGGGTAACGTTGGTGTGACGAGCACACAGACGCATCTGGCGGGCGGTGTGCTGAGTTTCTCGTCCGGAACATACACCAGACCGGGCGGCGGTGTTGCCAACGGTTTTGCCACCAACAGCAGCGCTACGCTCGTCATTTTTGGCGGCTAAAGCAGCGCTTATCAATACATCCTCGGCTACGATGACGTCGGTGCCGATCCTGATCGTGACTTTGACGACAGGGTGATTGGCGTCAACTTTACGACCGCGGTTCCTGAGCCGGAAATCTACGCAATGCCGGGCCTCGGCCTGGGCCTGATGGGTTTTGTGGCGCGCCGTCGGAAACCGGCTGTCAAAATTTGATCGTCAGACACTGTGACAAAGTGAACAGTTTTTGCACAGTTTTCACCAGAAAAGTAGTTTTGTCCTATATGAAACAGGATGGTTTGCTCTCACCAGATGCGATGCGCAGCATTAGCATTACTTCATCAAAACTTAATGAAGCGGGAGCGGAGAATATGAAAAAAAGTAAAATTAAATTATTGACGATAGCGGTTGCATGCGCAAGCGCATTTGCATCCCAGTCCGCGTTGGCCGATACATTGAAATACAACGGAGCGGCTTACGGGTTCATTTCGACTTCGGGTGTAGTCACGTCGCCGTCGGCAATCACTTCGGCTCCGGCAGCTGGCGGGTTTTTGATGGAAAATCTCAGTGATTCTGTCCCGAACGACAGCTTCCTCGCCTGGTGTGTAGATGTGCAGGGATGGCTGGCTACGAGCGCTACTTATAATCTGCAGACCGGCGCCACTTTTTATCCCGGAGCCGTAGGTGCTGTCAAAGTCAATGATCTGGAGCGTCTCGCAACCGCGGTGCTGTCTTCGGTCAATACCAAGCAGGAATCAGGCGCATTTCAGTTGGCAGTCTGGGAAATCGTCAATGAAACGTCTGGCCCATATGACTTGGGCGCGGGTAATTTCACGGTCGGTTCGGCGTCAGATGGTGCTTATGCTCTTGCTCGCACTTGGCTGACCAATCTTGGGAATGGTACTTTCACTGCTGATACGATGTCACTGAGCATCTGGAAAGACGTCAACAACAACACGCAGGATCTTGCTGTGTTCGCAGCCGCACCGGTGCCTGAGCCCGAAATCTACGCCATGTTGGCCGCTGGTCTTGGCCTGATGGGTTTTGTTGCGCGCCGTCGCAGGCAGGTTGTTGCGTAATCCACGCAAAACTGGTTTGTGAAAATCCCGCCTCGTGGCGGGATTTTTTTTGCCGGTCACCGCGGCCGCTGCGGCCTGGGGCATACTCTCCGCGGTGAGGGTATTCAATTGACAGTGCTGCGGGCCGTCCTGTGGCTCATCCTGTGCTTCGGCGCCGTGTTGCCGTGGCATGCCAAGGCGCTCGACCAGATGCAGCTCGGGGTGATCGTGAACACGCGGGATCCGCTGAGCGTGGCCGTAGGCGACTATTATGCGCAGCAGCGCCGCATCCCGTTCCAGAACATGATCCGGGTCAGTTTCACGCCGATCGAGAATGTGCTGACGCGCGCGCGCTTTGATTTGATCAAGGCCCAGATTGATGAGCAGACGCTGCCGCATATCCAGGCCTATGCCATTACCTGGACGCAGCCGTACCGCGTGGAGTGCATGTCGATTACCAGCGCCATTGCGTTCGGATTTGATCCCGCGTTTTGCGCGGATGAATGCAAGCCGACGCGGGTCAGCCCTTATTTCAATTCAAGTGCGAGCCAGCCGCATGCCCAGATGCGGATACGGCCGGCGATGTCGCTGGCGGCCGCGTCGTTCGAGAATGCCAAGGCGCTGATTGACCGGGGTGTGGCAGCGGATGGCCTGCGGCCCGCGGGAAAGGCTTATCTGTTGACGACGGCAGGGCCGCGCAACGTGCGCAGCGCTTTATATCCACTGGCAGAAAAGGTATTGCTTGGCAGCAGGGTGCCGGTGCAGCAGTTGGAACAGAATGCGCTGTTTGACGAGAAGGACGTGTTGTTTTATTTCATTGGTGCGCAGCGGGTCGAGGGTCTGGACACTCTCGGCTTCGTGCCGGGTGCTATCGCGGATCACCTGACCTCCGCCGGTGGCCATCCAGTCGAAAGCGGGCAGATGAGCGCACTGCGCTGGCTGGAGGCGGGCGCCACGGGCAGCTATGGCACCGTCGTCGAACCCTGTAACTTCCTGGAGAAATTCCCGCATCCGGCCATCGTCATGGGGCGTTATGTGCGTGGCGAGACGCTGATCGAGGCTTACTGGAAGAGTGTGGCGATGCCGGGACAGGGCTGGTTCATCGGCGATCCACTTGCGGCACCGTTTAAACGCCCGCCAAAGAAAATTAATTAATTAAAACAATGTCTTACGATAAATCACGTCGCAGCAGACGCATTGACGGCAGGAATTAGCGTGACTGGTCAATGGACCGAGAGCAGCGTGCCCAGTCCCTGCGTGCGCAATTGTTGTCTGGATAACGACGATATCTGCCTGGGTTGTTACCGTTCAATCACTGAAATTATGGGGTGGAGCGCTGCCGATAATCGCCAAAGAAACGAAATCCTGCTGCGTTGTCGCGTTCGTCGCGACCAAAGCCATAACAAACACACAGGCGACAAGACACAGCCATGATAAAACCATGGGTTCCGACATTCGCTTCTTGAGTTGATCATGGTTGTTACCCTGCAGAAAACCCTTTCCAAATCCTTCCAGGCATTTTTCGATTCCGAAAAATCCAGCGGCATCCTGCTGATCCTGTGCACGGTGGTGTCGCTGCTGTTGGCGAATTCACTGATCGGCACGCAGTACCTCGGGTTCTGGCAGACCCGCATTGGCGGCCTGAGCCTTGCGATGTGGATCAACGATGCGTTGATGGCGATTTTCTTTTTGCTGATCGGCCTTGAGCTCGAGCGCGAGTTGTATATCGGGGAATTGTCGGATTTCCGCAATGCGCTGCTGCCGATTTTTGCCGCAGCCGGCGGGATCATCGCGCCGGCACTGATTCATTTTTCGCTGAATGCAGGCACGCCCACCCAGCCCGGTTTGGGCATTCCGATGGCCACCGATATCGCATTTGCACTGGCAGTGCTGGCGATTCTCGGCAGCCGCGTGCCGGCATCGCTGAAAGTGTTTGTGGTGGCGTTTGCGGTGATCGACGACCTGTGCGCGATCATTGTCATCGCGGTGTTTTATACGGCAAATTTTTCGGTGCCTTATTTGCTGGGGGCGTTTGCGGTGTGGGGTGCGCTGCTGGTGCTGAACCGGGTGTTCCGGGTGATGTCCATGGTGCCGTATCTGCTGGGCGGGGCGCTGCTGTGGGTGCTGATGCTCAAATCCGGTGTGCACGCGACCATTGCCGGCGTCATGCTGGCTTTTGCCATCCCGTTTTCCCATAAAGACGATGACGAGGCTTCACCCTCGCACAGGCTGGAGCATCTGCTGCACAAACCCGTGGCCTTCATCATCCTGCCGATTTTTGCGCTGGCCAATACCGGCATCGTGATCGGTACCGGCTGGATGCAAAGCCTCGTCAGTGCGAACAGCATCGGCATTGCCGCCGGCTTGGTGCTGGGCAAGCCACTGGGTGTGATGTTGCTGTGTTTTGCGGCGGTCAGCGCCGGCCTCTGCCGTTTGCCTGAGGATCTGGACTGGCACCACGTGCTGGGCGCCGGCATCCTCGGCGGCATCGGCTTCACCATGTCCATCTTCATCACCAATCTGGCATTTGCCGGTGATGCCGCGACCATCAACGCCGCGAAAATGGCGATCCTGATAGCTTCATTGGTCGCGGGCTTCTGCGGTTACCTCTGGCTGAAATGGGTATGCAGGGCGCAGTCCAATAACTAAGGGAACGCTGTATGCCCGGCAATCGCGGCAAACCCGCCTGGCGTGAAGCCGCCATCATTGCGCAATATCTGGCGCGTCTGCGTGAACTGAAACCACTGTGGAACCGCAATTTCCTGTTGTTGTTCCTGCCGGATTTCTGTTGTTCGTCATCAATGGTCCCGGTGGCCTGCTGTTGCCGGGGGGGCAGGGCGACTCACAATCTGTGGCTGATCGTGCCCGGTATTGCCCTGTGTGCGCTAGCGAGCATACGCGGTGTGTGTTTGATGCTGAAATGCCGGCACCGCACTGTGCGTGACCGTTTCCAGTCCGTTGCGATGTCTGAAGGGCTCGATCCAGTGCATTAACCGGTGCAAATGGCACTGTTTTTGCTGAATTATTGATTTGATGGAACCGCATTCCTGCTTTGGTTTCATGCTCATGTTGCGGAATTTTCATCCACGAGGAGTTTCACATGTACAAAAGAATTCTGGTGCCGGTTGACGGCAGCCGCACATCGATGTTGGGTTTGCAGGAGGCGATCCGGCTGGCGAAAAGCGGCAAGGCAAAGCTGCGGCTGATTCATGTCGTGGATGAATCTGCGGTGCTGCAGGGCTCAGTCTATAGCTTCGGCGCCACCGACATCCTGAGTATCCTGAAAAAGGGTGGCGAAGAGGTGTTGAAGCGATCTCTGGCTCTGGCGGGCAAACACGGCCTGAAAGCGGAAGCCAAACTGGTCGAAAGTTTTACCGGACGCGTGGCTGACGTCATCGCCGGCGATGCCAAAAAATGGCGCGCGGATCTCATTGTGATGGGCACGCACGGCCGGCGGGGGTTCAACCACATGGTGCTGGGCAGCGAGGCTGAACTGGTGGTCCGCTCGTCCCCGGCGCCGGTGTTGCTGGTGCGCGATTTCTCGCCCGCGAAGCGCAAGTCGGCGAAGTAAAGTCGGTACGGGTTTCGGCTGCCACCGGCAATCGGCCATGGCGTGTGCATGGTCTGGCTGCTGAATAGTGATTGGCTATTTTGCCCATGACAATAATCAATTGGCACTATCGACTTTGAATTTTTGGAATCAGCTTTCACACATTCAAAACCGAGTCGTTGTGTGCAAACGATCAAAGGAGAGAACCCATGTCTGACGAAGCCAAGTGCCCCTTCAACCATGCCGCAGGCGGGGGCACGACGAACCAAGACTGGTGGCCGAATCAGTTACGCGTTGATCTGCTGAACCAGCATTCGGCCAAGTCCGATCCGCTGGGCCAGGATTTCAACTACGCAGAGGAATTCAAGAAGCTGGACTATGAGGCGCTCAAGAGCGACCTGCGCAAGCTGATGACCGACTCGCAGGACTGGTGGCCGGCTGACTTCGGCCACTACGGCCCGCAGTTTATCCGCATGGCGTGGCACAGTGCCGGCACCTACCGCACCGGTGACGGCCGTGGGGGTAGTGGCCGTGGCCAGCAGCGTTTTGCGCCGCTCAACAGCTGGCCGGACAACGTCAACATCGACAAGTCGCGCCGCCTGCTGTGGCCGATCAAGCAGAAGTACGGGCGGAAGATTTCCTGGGCCGACCTGCTGATCCTGACCGGCAACGTCGCGCTGGAGACCATGGGCTTTCGTACCTTCGGTTTCGCGGGCGGCCGATCGGACACCTGGGAGCCTGACAACGCCGTCTACTGGGGCGATGAGAAGACATGGCTGGCCAGCGACAAGCGCTACAGCGGCGAGCGCGACCTCGAGAACCCGCTGGCGGCTGTGCAGATAGGCCTGATCTACGTCAACCCGGAAGGTCCGGATGGCAATCTTGATCCGATCGCCGCCGCATGCGACATCCGCGAGACTTTCGCGCGCATGGCGATGAACGACGAGGAGACCGTCGCGCTGATCGCCGGTGGCCACACCTTCGGCAAGACTCATGGCGCCGCACCCGAGTCACACAAGGGCCCTGCGCCTGAGGCTGCCCCGCTCGAGCAGCAGGGCCTGGGCTGGAAGAGCAACTTCGGCACTGGCAGCGGCAAGGACGCGATCGGCAGTGGGCTGGAAGTCACCTGGAGCCAGACGCCTGCCCAGTGGAGCAATTTCTACTTCGAGAATCTGTTCAAGTACGAGTGGGTCAAGGAGAAAAGCCCGGCCGGCGCCACCCAATGGGTAGCCAAGGATGCGCCGGAAATCATCCCCCACGCGCACGACGCGTCCATAAAGCGCAAGCCCACCATGCTGACGACTGACCTGTCGCTGCGCTTCGACCCGGCGTACGAGAAGATCTCGCGCCGTTTCCTCAATAACCCGCAGGCCTTCGCCGAGGCTTTCGCCCGCGCCTGGTTCAAGCTGACCCACCGTGACATGGGGCCACGTGCGCGTTACCTCGGCCCCGAAGTGCCGAAGGAGGAGCTGATCTGGCAAGACCCGATCCCCGCAGGGGACTTCAAACTGATTGATGCGACTGATGCGGCTGCACTCAAGGCCAAGGTGCTGGCCTCGGGCCTCTCGGTTGCCGAACTCGTGGGCACCGCCTGGGCCTCGGCCTCGACCTTCCGCGGCTCCGACAAGCGTGGTGGCGCCAACGGCGCGCGCATCCGCCTGGCGCCGATGAAGGACTGGGAAGTCAACCAGCCCGCGCAACTGGGGAAGGTGCTCAGGACGCTGGAGGACATCCAGAAAGAGTTCAGCGGCGCGCAGTCCGGCGGCAAGAAGATTTCGCTGGCTGACCTGATCGTTCTGGCCGGTTGTGCAGGCGTTGAGCAAGCTGCGAAAAATGCTGGTCACGCGGTGACGGTTCCCTTTACGCCGGGACGAATGGACACCGCGCAGGCACAAACCGATGTCGAGTCCTTCGCCGCGCTCGAACCCGTGGCCGACGGCTTCCGCAACTACCTGAAGAAGAAGTACGCTGCGCCCGCCGAAGCCATGCTGATCGACAAGGCGCAGTTGTTGACCCTGACCGCACCCGAGCTGACGGTATTGCTTGGCGGCCTGCGCGCGATCAATATCAACGTGGGCGATGCCAGGCATGGCGTGCTCAGCAAGACGCCGGGCGTCTTGACCAACGACTTTTTCGTCAATCTGCTCGACATGGGCACGGAGTGGACGCCGGTATCCAGTGAGGCCGATGTGTTCGAAGGCCGCGACCGCAAGACCGGTGCCGTCAAGTGGACGGGTACGCGCGTGGACCTGGTCTTCGGTTCCAACTCGGTGCTGCGCGCCCTGGCTGAAGTCTACGCAAGTTCGGACGCGCAGGAAAAGTTCGTCCATGACTTTGTGGCGGCATGGAGCAAGGTGATGAGTCTGGATCGCTTCGACCTTGCGTGATGCATAAGGCTTTTTTGCCGCGCAAGGGCGGGGGTCCGGCACGAGACGGGCGCAACTCCGGTTTCGCCCGTTTTGCTGATACTGATCTGCTGTTTGTGTGTGGCAGCGCACATACGTATTGCAGGGTACTGCCCATACTCCGGGTTCGCAGCATCACTTTTGGAGTGACCAATTAATGAAAAAGATACTCATGGCGACTGCAGTTGCTGTTGCCTTTACCGCGCTGCCGGCATCTGCACAGTTGTATCTGGGCGGCGGCGTTGGCGAAGCCAAAACCGACACCCGGGAAACTTCCTGGAAACTCTACGGCGGCTATCAATTCAATCCGACCTGGGGCCTGGAGCTGGGCTACAACGATCTGGGCAAATATCGCGGCGCGGATATTGAGTCCTATTCGCTGGCGGTAACGGGCACGATGCCCCTGAACGAACGCTGGTCCTTGCTCGGCAAACTGGGCGCGGCCGAGAACCGTCCGGATGCAGCAGCCAATGGCAACCATACCGACGTGCTGCTCGGCGTGGGTGTCGGTTACAGCTTCAACAAGAACGTCGGCCTGCGTCTCGAATACGAAGATTTCGGCAAGCTGTCGGATGCCGGCGGCAGTTCCAGGGGCAGGAATGTCGGGCTGAGCCTGAAATACGGCTTCTAAGCAGATTTGTTTTCATCAAAAAGCCGGGTTCATCCCCGGCTTTTTGTTGTGCTGCGGACGGAAGCATGAAAGCAGTTTCCGCCGGACCGTGTTTCCGCAGTCTTTGGCTGCAATTGATATGGCCGAAGCTGGCGGGTTACGCGACTAATGGTCGATGCCCACGATGTCGTCGGCTTCAAATTCGTCCGGCACCGTGCCGTCGCCGATGCCGGTGACCATGGCGGCCATGGTGGCGTTCTGCTTCACGAAATATTCCTGGCTGATCGGGTCATAGAAACGCTGACCAATGGCGACTTCGTGGAATTTGATGCGATGACGGGCGGGGTGATTGGTCATGCTGGATCGAAAGAAAGAGAAAAAAAGAAAAAGAAAGGGAAAAGGAAAAGGAAAAGGAAACGAGCGGTTGTGATGCCTGGGGGTGTTTGCTTTCTGCCCTGAGTGTAAAGCGGGGCGTCTTGTAATTCCAGTGGGTTCCCGGCCCCATCCTGTGCAGACCCTCGCCCTTCTGAAATCCGCCCTCCAGAAGCGCAAAAGCCCCGCCGGGGTGGCAGGGTGTTGCCACCGCCCTCAAGCTGATCACTTTCCCCACAATGCGCCGATCCGGAATTAACCGCATATCTGTTCGCGGAAGGCCGCCCGGTCTGGCTAAGCAGTCCGTTGTTTCTGGTCAGCTTTCAACCGGCACCGGTGGTCAATTCGAGGCCGGCGTCAACAGCACACCAACGTCAGCAAACGCCCGCGGAGCTTTACTCACTCGTGCCGATCAAACCAAACCCACCCTCAACCCACGCTTCGGCACGGGTTCGCGTGAGTTTGTAGTTGGGCGGCACACGCATCTGCGCCAGCAATTGACCAGCCTCGTCTATCGCGGTCAATATGGCCGAGGGCTCCTCCTCAGCGGGCTCTACGTCCAACTTCACAATAACGTGGCTATCGTGATGGGAACCAGGCATTTTGGCGATTATCGCAATGCTTTGGTGCAAGCTCGCCTGCAATTGCTGCTCATGCCGTAACACAAACTCGCTGGCGGTCTTTACCAAGATACGAAACGCGTTACTGTCCAGCGGCTTGGGATTCTTTTTGTCGCGCCCCATGGTCCACGGGCCCACCAACGCTGGTTCCGGCTCTCCATCTTTGATCATTGCGACAGCCCAGCCATCATCGTTTTCGTTTTTCAACACCTGGGCCGTCCAGCCATCGCCGCACCACCGGCGTGGCTCCTGGGTAATCGAGACCTCTTGGTCGGCGTCGGGGTTTGCGTTATTTAGCGAATCGATATTGGAGGAAATCAATATGGCGCATTCCAGAAAAAGTAGGGAAAAGCTGAATTGGTAGTCGAAAAAATAAGGCTTTACAGAATCACGCAATGGAAAATCCTGCTGCAGCATTGTCACACATCAGGGCATTTTCCAGTGCATCCAATCCCAGCGCGCGACGCCCGCAATTTCAGGAAGCGGCTCAAGAAGTTGCTCATCAGACCTGCGCGGCACTCTCTGAAGACAAAGCGTTTAAACAATCGTGGTTTTGCGAAGGACTATCTACGACCGTCGGTCGATGATATTCGGGGGGAAAAGCGGAATGTAACGATGCGGGGCAGTTATGCGGCATTGGCACAGGCTGGTGGAAAAAAATGGGCACACCATCAGGAGTGCCCGGATTTGTACGCCCCCCTTCCTGCGCACGTATCGAACCATGTGCATAACGCCGAAAGCAGGATTTAGACGAACTTTACAGGAAATCCGGGAGATGCAGATGGGTGCGTGAGCATTAAGGGCCTAGGCTGACTTGATTTCTTCCAACAGATCTGGATGCCTGTCCAATACTTTGAGCAGTTTCACGAGCGCCAAAGGCGGCTTCGTTTTGCCATTCTCATATCGAGAAAATGCATTGACGCCGCCACCGAATATTTCCGCTGCCTCGCGCTGATCCAGGTGAAGTTTTTTCCGCACGCCGGCAATGAATGACGGATCAACGATTGCGGCATTCACTTGCTTGTTGAATTCGAGCATCAACGTACTGCTGCGCGCAGACTCGCCCATGTCAAGAACAGCCTCGCTGCACGCCGGGCAATAATCGCCGGCTACAGCCGGAATTGTGGTTTCCTCGCCCTTGTAGGTGTAGGGCATGTCACGAGTGTCATACGCCAGTTCCGCTGCCCCGCAATTTGGACATTTCATGGTCATGGCTCCTTGAACGAAACGATGAGAACATCATCGATAACAGTCAATTTTAGGTATGCCTCGCCTGCATCTGTGGCCGGCCGGTACACGTCCTGCCAAATGCGGTGATCTGCGTGAGTGGTCATACTCTTGTAAAAATTCTTCTGCGTGAGGGCCATGATGACTGCGACAATTCCGGAAAAATCGAATCCCAGGGCCGCCGTGCCAACAAGCGCCGATTGGGTCGAGCGAACCTTACCGGCTTCAATCAGGGCCTTAACGACCACCAACTTACATTGAGGGGTGGTCTTTTCCATAAGGCAAATTAACCTAGTTGGTTATATTTGGCAAGAAGGTTAATTTCAGCAGATTGAATTTCCCGAACTAAAAAGGTGGACGCTCACCCGGTCAAAGGAGAAATCGATGTATTCGAATCCGTATCAATGGCGGCGCATCCGAAAACGCGTAATGGTTTCCGGAGAATCGAAGCAGTGCGTCGCCGCGAGTGAAGGAATCAGCCTAGCCGCCCTGCGCAAGATGTCGGCATTTGAAACTCCGCCCGGATACTGTAGTCGCAATCCCACGATGCCTGACACAGGCGACAACTACCTTGACGCGCGCCGGGATTGCGGCGACGCTTTAGCAGTATTTAGGGGTCGCACTGCAAGTTGTCTTAACTCTGCGACATAGAAAAGCAAAAACCCGTTCAGCTTTCGCTAAAACGGGTTCTTCTCCGCTTTAGCTGGTATTTATTAATCGCCCCGCAAGCTGGTAGACAAATCGGCGATAAGTTGACTATATGCTTTCAAAGGTTATGTCAACCCCCCTCGTAATTGCAATAGGTACCCGATTGGGCGACTGACGCGTCCGGCTACTCATCCTTTCTGTATATGAGGCGTGTTGACACCGGCCTCGAATTGACCACCAGTGCCGGTTGAAAGCTGACCAGGAACAACGGACTGCTTACTTCAGCGATCAGATATGCTGGTCAATTCTGGACCTGCTGTATCGGCGCATTGGGGGGAAGAGTTTGAAGGCGGCGGCGCCCGCGCCTGTGGCCCTCTATACCGACCACCTGACTTTCGGTATTACGATCCCCAGAAGGACAAAAGCCCCGCCGGGGTGGCAGGGCTAAGTCCAGGAACTGGAACAAAAAATTCTGGCTCCCCGACCTGGGCTCGAACCAGGGACAACCTGAT
>Ga0163151_10006781_pt1 | contig 13728 bp, 6 predicted proteins | sample OliLakLV19MP5IB2_FD_145596 | JGI IMG/M metagenome (GOLD analysis project Ga0163151, IMG submission 145596) | Freshwater microbial mat bacterial communities from Lake Vanda, McMurdo Dry Valleys, Antarctica - Oligotrophic Lake LV.19.MP5.IB-2 | ecosystem: Environmental > Aquatic > Freshwater > Lake...
ATTTTAAATAAAATATTAGCGGAGAGATGGCTGAGTGGTTTAAGGCGTTGGTTTGCTAATCCAAAGCGAAGAAATTCGCCGTGGGTTCGAATCCCACTCTCTCCGTTAGGACGGATTGTTGCAGATTTGGGCAATATTTTTCTGTTTAAATTAATTTTGTGTATATAAATGATGAGGAAAATGTCCAAATTTTTATGCCAGTTTAAAATAGAAAAAATTTATGGTTTATGTTCTAAAGGCGAAGTTTTGTTTATGTCGCATTTTGCTAGAAAAGTTACTGTAATAATACCATTCGGCGTATACTCGAGCAGCAGATCTTTTTCCCATACAGCGCCGATTTTAGCCGCTTCGTTAATAACTGCTTCGGCGCGTAGAATTAAGGAGGAAGTTTTTCGGGCCGTTCCACCTGTTCAGCAACCCCATATGATTGCTTATCAGGAGTCTCCGCTTGCTAGTAGGCTGTTTCGAGACGATCTTAGTGCCCTTGCTTTTACATTTCGTCAACTAATTGGTGCTCACACTCATTTGGGACACCGCGTTAACAGCGTTGATTCCCGTGGAATGGAGGGGTTGCTTGGGGAGCGCAATGGGTTCTATGTTATAAATCTATTGAAGACCATTTTTTCTTTTAAATCGGCTGCGAATGTTATTACTTCGGTTGTTTCCAAACGTGGCAAGGTTGTATTCAGCAATTTGGACAAATTTGTTGTGTCGACGTTGCCCGACTACGTTAAGCAATTTAGCTTACGTTACAGCATAGCGAAGCGTAAGCTGCCTGGAATTCTTACAAATTTTATTTTTACGCGGAGAAATTTTGCTGATTTTCGCCACAGCTGTCAAATCCCTTCCTTTGCTCTGGCCTTTACTAGCTATGATCATCATATACTTCGCGAGGCCGATATATTAAACTTACCATCTCTGGGTATTTTTGATAGTGACACTAACCCTATCGGTCATGCTTTTTATGCAGCGCCTGGTAATGATGATTCTTTTTTTGCGAAATTATTCTACACGCGATTATTTTTTAGAGCTTTGCACACAGGTCACAGAGTATTTTTACTTGGGTGGCTTCGTAGGAAAACAGCGTTTTTGAAACGAACGGTTAAGTCCTTTAGATACTTTTTTTATCGTAAATCTAACTTTTTTGAGTTCTATGACTATTTGTCGAATTTTTACTGGTCGAATTTTATAACTACGTTGGATCAAGATCATCAACGAGCTAAAAAGCATTTGAGGGCGGATGCCGTTGTAAACTATAGGTCAGCTGTGGCTAAAGCTCGTGAATTTCTTAGTGCCCATGCTAGGGTTACAACCCTAGTCGGCTTTAACTATAGACGGTTACTTTTCACAGGTCTTTTTTTCAAGTCTAAGTTTTATCAGTTTCTTTCCAAGTTTGCTGATGGAAAATCACCGATATTCTTTCGCGGGTTGGTGGAAGAAAACACCGATTTACTCCAAATTTTTAACCCCCATGCTAGCATGGGGGCCTCTGGTTACGAATTTTACCATGCTTTTGCCAATAAGACTGTTTCGTCGACTACACCGCCACCTAGTCTAAGAAGCTTGGATTTTATTTTTGATGATGCGCAGTGTCCGGTTTCACCTTATAATTCGCCCAAACAATTCACTCTTATGCCGATCTACCATAAACTTAATAGTTGGAAATTCATGTGCTTTGACTTTTCCTGGCTTAGTTACAGAATCGATAATACGCTTTTGGCAGGCACTACTGCTATGTTACGTAAAACTAGAATTAAGTTTCTTAATTACTTAACTAGTCGTGAAATTTTTACTGACTCTTTGTATGTTACCTATAGAACACTTCTGCTTCGAAGAATCTCATTTCGCCCTAAAAAATTTCTTTATGTAAAGCGAACACTTAGACCAGGCCATGTCCAGTAACAAGGAAAAAAGACCGCCACTAGCTAGTAAACAGATTAATTTAATTGTTACCGATCGGAAAACTTCGCAGAGACCTAGCGTGAAAGCGGATGTTGTCCCTGTTTCGCGGGCAGTCGGTGTTCGTGGTAAAAATGAGAAATTTGAATTTGACAAAGCCAACAGCATTGTTACCCCTGGAAAAACCTATCGGGGGTTTAACAGCAATAACAATAGAAGTCAATCATCTAGTAATACGAGGTCGAATTTAAACTTTGCTCCAGTGAAAAAAATGGAAAATAGCCTTGTAGGCACTAACACCGCTGGTAAATTTACAAATTCGGTAAAAAATACACCCTCTTTCCGCGCGCAGAAGTTCAATAATAATATCTCAGTTTCCAAAAAAAATGTGCCGAGTTGGCAAAAGTCTGAGAGTAATTTTCAGCGGGGTGGAACTCCGAATTCGCAGTATGGCCGTGATCGCAATAGCAGTTTTCAACGCGGCGACAATAAAGTAATTGGTCAGACAAATTTACATTCGGCAAAGCGGCCTTTGCCTCAGCAGAATTGGAGAACAGGTGCTACTACTACGACTGGTGGGAGAAATTATGTAGATCGAAAAAATTCACCTAGACTCGGCGCTGGGGCTACGAAGCCATTTGTCCACCAACCCAGGTACAATGAGCCGGGTTTTATTCCTTTTTATAAGCGAATGGCTATTTCAAATAAAGAAAAGCCTAGGGTAGCTCGTAAAAAATTCTATGCTAGAAAGGACAAACTACCTACTTTTTCACCCTTCCACGCTAAGGCGTTTGCTAATTCGGCCTATATGCCGTTGTTGCTGACTAGCAGAGTAAGCAGTAAGCAGAAGGGCACCCTACTTAATAAGCTTCACTTGCATTCTGGTTTGGACTACGACCCAACGAATAGGGCGCGCGTGCGCTCGCGCGTTAAGTTACCGCCGTTCCCGTTTACCACTGCGCGGCGGCTCACACTAGGAAACAAGCTTCTTCATGCGCATCGTGTAACCAAGTCTACTAAAAAACTTTTGGTGGACCAAGTTTTTAACGAAAAAAATTTTTACAAAAACTTTAGTCGCAGGTTGTCCAAAGAGGGCTTGATTCGTTATCAAAAATTTGCTGCGGCTATGCTTCGTGTGGGTAAGAAGGACCGCAAACTGGCTCGTTCTTCTTTTAAAAAATTTATTTCTCAGGCTGGTTTCCCGCATGTGCCCAAACGTCTGCGATTGGCACCTAGCAAGCTTTTGGAATTTTCTAAAAAGCTTGTCAAAGAATGGAAAGTGGCCCGGGCAACCAGAACCAAGATTCGTTCCACCTTGAAGCGACATAGAACTCTGTTGGTTTCTAGTCCCGCCCTTTGTGCTAAGGCTGAAGTTATATGTAAGCAGCAGGACGCTCAGGTATTGAATCTAAAAAAACGTTTAGCAAGTGCTAGTCGAAGCCGACTTTTGCCATCTCTTGGCGTACTAACAAAATTCGCAGATACAGGTGCAATTAAAGGCGACTTGGCGTACGACACTATGGTCGATGTTAGCCCTGCGCATAAAATTTACGGTATTAAGGACCCAAATTCCAATGCTTACGTGGAAATTTTAAAGAAACGTGATCCGCGAAACTGGAAGAAAAAAAAATATTACAGATGGCGTAAAACTTTTAAGCGACTCACGGACTACCAGGTTAATTACTTTGGTTTTACACTCCCCCAGGATATTCACGATCGTAACGTCGAGTTATTGAACTACGATCGCTATAAATTGGGTTATCCCGGTCTTTTGAAATATTTTTCTAAACCCTCTCGGTTTCTCTCGTCGGTTTCTGGAGCAAATAATCCCAGCACGGGCCCACGTCCAGCCCTGGAAAAAGCGCGTAGACTTTTGAAGTGGTCAGAGCGTTTTGCACGAGCTCTTAACCCTGTTCAGGGTCTTATTTCTAGCATACGCCAAGTGAAAGATGTAAAAACCGGAAAATTGTGTCGAGGGGTTGTGTGGAATCGGCCAGTTCTACAGCATTACACGAAAAAATTTTTTGAATTTTTTAGGCAGGCCGTTCCTTTGCGCGCTTTGCCAATTAATTTACGAATTAAAGATTTATATAGAGACAGGGCTAGCTTACCTCTTTCTACACTTTTTCTGAAGGGGTCTAGTAAATCCGGGTTTACTTATTTGCCTAGGGCTCTTGTTGCTCACCTTTCCGAGTCGGCCAAAATTGCACTTGGCGTAGTTCCAACCGCCTCTCGTCAGCTTTTGAATGAATTCAACCTATACCATCCGCTTTTGGCCCGTAACCCCGGCAAATCTTTCGGACCGCTGGCTCTACAATCCTTGTCGAACTACCAGTATGTGCGTCCACGTTTTATGGCCGCCTTATCCTACAGTCTCAACTCTTTTGCGAAGCTAGATTGTTACTTTCGAACTCTCTGGGCTACCTATCAAAGACTCAATTCGCCCGTTCGCTCAATGCAACGATCAAATCTTTTGGTTGTTCGCTCTGCTGTCTCGTTTTTCCAAAATTTGCCTAGCGTTTTTCTAAACATCTTTTTCAACATACGTTATTCAAGAATTGTTAAGACTTTCTATAAAGATTTGAACCAGCAGTTTTATCGTACTTCCGAGGGTTATATAGTGCGTTATCCTATTCTAGTAAAATTTGCGGCTCTTTTTTCTTTTTCTTCCGTGCTGAAAGATCGTCGTGGACTGTTTTTGCAATTTCTGGGGAGTCTGGGTTACCTAAAAGCTGATCCTGAAAAATTGGGCGAACTCACAGAAGAGGACAAAAAATTGGTGGCTAACTTTAAATTGGATGTATACGATGAAAAGGCAATTGTGAATGGTTACTTTTCTCGGTTGGCGACCAAAAATCCACGGCTCGGCGGGGTTACTGCTGTAGCTTCGGATCAGACTTCTTACTTTTATGGCAAGCTCGAATATAGCAGGCGTCAAAGGGAATTAAAATTAGCCGGGCGCCCTTGTGAACAGATGAACCCCGAGCATGCCATAGTGGCAGTAACCCCTAGTGTCTTAGAACCAAAGACAGCGGCCGTGTCTGTTATTAGCAAAGCTGCCCTTTTTGAGCCATTACCAATGAGTGCACGCCCATTCCGAAGAATTTTTAGTTTTCTTTCCTCCAGGGCTTACGCCGGCTTGAATCAGGTAACTTTTTACCGGTATATACTAGATCTAAGGGAAAAAAGAAGAAAATATCTTGCTGATAGATTAACTACCCCCATTACTAGCTTTCCTACTCTGCGGCAGGAAAAGTCTACCTTGGCTATTTTTCGACGCAAATATGAGAAGAAGCTGGATCGAGTAACCAAGTTTTTGACTCCAGTGCTTCGTTCCCTAGGTAATGCATCTTACCGCGCTCAGGTGGCTAAATCCCGTACGCTAGCCTCATATTTTAGCCCGCGGCATAAAATTTTCGGTTTGGCAAAAATTTACAGACTTATTACTCGCAGGGGTCAAGTAGTAAAACCCTATGAGTTTAGTTTTAAAAAACTTTTAAGTTGGGGGCGCCGTGTCAACCGCGATCGATTTTCGGCTCGATTTCCAAGGGTTTTGTTTTACCTCGGAATGTTGACAGGTCGTTCTATTTATGCTAAGGTTATGTGGCAAAATTTATTATCCCAGGGCAGATTCATTAAGCGTAGAATTGTAAAGCGAGTACTACTATCGAGTATTTGGAAAAAAGCTCGAGTTATCTCACTTGCATCCTTGCGTAGTATTCGCGGTCTTGTTCGACTAAGGAAGTTTTTGGGGCGCCGTAAATTAGTACCAACCATAAAATATTTACTTAGAAAAATTATGTTGCCGCGGGATTCAGTCTTTTTAAGATTGGCGCGGAAACAGCTAAGGGCTGTGTCAACTTTGTCGAAGCTTTCTCTGACTAGAAATTCTGTAAGGAAAACAAGATTTAAGCGAAAAATTTTTCATAGTAAATACTTGGTGCAATGGAATACATTAAAGTTGCGCCCAGTTAACGTGTTTCATGTAACAGCGGTTGAGAAGCTTCTCGCTGAGCTCAGGGCCCTTGGTTTTAAGTATAATGGTTCTAAAACGCAAATTACTATCTTGGAGGGTCTGCTGGATAAGTTGCGAACTCTTGCGCTCCCCACAGTGGCCGAGAAAGCCAAGATGGCGAAGATAAGGGCTGCTGAGCGCTTGGACCGTTGGAGGCAGCAGAATCCGGAACTTGCTAAACAACAAGCAGAGCGTGCTGAACTGGCTAAGCAACAGCAATCTACGAGAGTAGAGGCTTATGACCGGGCTGACGTTAAAGAGATTCAAAGAGGTGACATGACTCTGAGAAACTGGAGATCCCACGAATATTTTGTGACCATGAAGGAAGAAGACGCCGCCGAGGCAGCGCGAAGAGCAGCTTGGGAGGCAAGAAACCCCGGAAAGCAGTATTACCCCCGTCCAAAGTTTGGGCAGTACAATAATACTAAGCGTTCGGACTTTTCCCAGTCACACAAAACCCCTAGGAATAATAGTTCCCCTGCCCCAGTGCATAAAACTAGTACTACTAGCAAGTAGTACATAGTGTTTTCCCCATTTTATTTAGTAAACAAATAATGCTATTTGAACTAAGAAAACAAGATGTTTGTCGTTTTTATAAAGAGGATTTTTGGGGTGAGCTTACAAAGGAGAAGAATTTCGCTAAAAGATTAAATAGGGGTATTTTTGGCCGGTCGCGCCGTAGCAGAAATTCTAATCTTTCGCGTTACGAAGTTTTGAAGTTGGACAATAAGAAATTTGTCCGCCGCCGCCGCTTGTCCAAGTTAGCTGTTAAAATTTATAATTTTCAGAAAGTTAGGTTATATTTTACTGACATGAGCGAGCATTCCCTTAGAACTTTCCTAATGGTTAAGGCTAAGTCTCGCGTAAAACCATCGGGAAATTTTCTTGATCCCTCTGCCAGTGTGCATGATAGACTTGGTTTACGACTAGATCATTTACTTTTCCTAGCTGGTTGGGGTGCGTCGTTGCCGCATGCGCGGGAGTTGATAGGTAAGGGTGTCATAGTTATAAATAATCACATTCCACATCGCTATGATTTTGTCCCTTTTTCCGGCGATACCATAAAGGTTAGGGCGTCATTTAGGACTCGAATTGCTCGTGCCCTTGGCAAGCTTCGCCTTAGACGTATGTTGAATAAGCACCGCGTTAACTTGATTAAAGCAAACAAATATAGACTCAACTGGTATAGTAGGCTCCGCCGCTATTATAGACGTAGAGTTTCCCGCCGCAAACTTCTACGAATGAGATTTCTTCGTTCGAAGCCAGTGCGGGATTTTCACATGCGCTACGAAAAATATAAATCGCGAAGATTTCTAACAGGTCCTGGTAAGCGATGGAAAAAGTTCCGCCTTTCTAATGCATTTTATCCGTATAGCGCCCTAACTTCTAAAATGTCCAGGGTTCCGGCAAGATTTTTTACTATACCTGATGCTAGGGAAAACGTAGTCTCTGCTGGTTCGAAGTCGTCAATGCGTTACGATTGGAAGGTAAAATTGGCTAAGTATCTCCTTAGATTGGTTCAGTCCTACTATTACACCAACGGTGCCGGTGATAGCAACGCCGATTACTCTTTAGCCGAGGCTCCCAATTCGCTTGGATTTGCTGTTGCCCCTACGTTGCAGCGCCTCGGTTCGTTGCTGTCGGCTCCTGTTGTATCTCCCAGCGCTAAAAATAAGGTATTCGAAGCATTTCCTAGTTTTGATCGAACTAGTTTCAAAGCAAGTTATCCAGAGGATCCTTTTGCTCTATCGAATTTTAGTAGTCTTCCCATATTAAAAGTTTATGATGCTAAATTATCTGAGTTGGCTAACCAGGTTTCCTCTTACCCCGACTTCTCCGAATTAAGGGATAGTCTTTACTACGGTCGTTTAAATAGGGCCCTGGCGTTTAAACGGACTCTGAACATGCTACTCGCTGATCCGTATAGCATTATTGGCCATCTTCCTTATCGTTTGCGCCGTAAAATGTTTGTTCGTAAAATCGCCTATGTGATTACGCGGATTAAAAAAGTATATTCCCTACACGCAACCGCAGAAAAAAAAAGAAATTTTTTTTACCCAGCCTTGGAAGATGACGAGGTTGTTGGTAAACTTCGCAAGTTTGCTTTGAAGTCAGACTTCAAAGCCTCGACCACAATTTCTGGGTTCACACAATTAATTAATACCCATCGTTGGCTGGACGCCTCGGTTGAAACTTTATTAGAGCTTCTTCTAGCGCAGTCCAGATTACAGAAATTTTCTAAGCTGGGTCCAGCTAAGCGGCAGCTTTGTGGCCAAGTTATGAAACATATTTTTGCTACTAAAGTGCCTAGCCGTCAGCTTTCACATTTAACAGAGGTGGTTGGTGGTATTACTAGTTTCCTTTTCTCTTCAAAGTCTTCGTCCGCGGGTGGTAAGCCGAACTCTTCCTCTTTGGCAAAATTGCGGCGGCAAGTGGTTCGAGAAAAAAATCTGTTTTCTTTTCCTAGCGAACAGCAATTTTCTGAGCAAAAAGCTGCCAAATTTTTGCTTGAGAAGGCTAAAACCATAAAAACAATTTCCGAGGACTTAGGAAAAGGGGCCGGTCAGTTTAATTTTTTTAAACCGACCCTGGAGCTAAAACGTCGTCAACGGCCTCTCTCACGTGTTTTGAAACCCTTGGCTAAGCGCTCCAAGAAGAAAAGTTATGTTTCCCTCTTATTACGGAGATTTTCCAACCTTCTAATAAATTATAGAATTCTTAGGATTTATTATCTCGGCTTTCGTCGCATAGGCGGTGTGGTAAGACCATTTTACTACTTTCCGTGTAAGTTCAGCGTGAAAGTCTTTTTAACTTTTTTCGGCGATGTTACTAAGCTTAAGGAAATTAGTAAGATTGATACCATGTACATCAAAAAACCTAGTTTACCTTTTAATCTGCCCCGAATTAGGGTTAAGGTTAAAACTTAAATTTTTCCTAGGTGGATTGGACGGGGGGTATAAGAGTTAATTAGATAATTTCACGTTTTTAACTTATTTTAAAATCTATCTTAGTTTTTGGCTAATGTTCACTTTCTCTAGGCAGTATTCTCTTAGATGCGCCTTGTACGTAAAAATTTTTTATTAGACGCGCTTTATAACACCGGGTTTGTTTACCCGTCACCGTCTAATTTGACTAACTTTTGGAATTTCGGGATCTACGCCTTGGTCTGCCTGGTAATTCAGATATTAACCGGTATTTTGTTGGCTATGCACTATACACCAGACGTTAGTTTAGCTTTTGTTAGTGTAGAACATATTATGCGTGATGTTAACAATGGATGGCTACTTCGCTATGTGCATGCCAACGGAGCTTCTATGTTTTTCATAGTCGTTTACATGCATACTTTTAGGGGTCTCTATTATAGCTCCTATGTTTATCCAAGGCAGCTTTTGTGGATTGTTGGTGTTATTATTTTTTTTCTTATGATTGTGACAGGATTCATGGGTTACGTTCTTCCCTGGGGACAAATGAGTTTTTGGGGGGCGACGGTTATTACTAATTTATTTTCAGCCATCCCCTACATAGGTAAACATATAGTTCTGTGGTTATGGGGGGGCTATTCAATTGATAACGCTACACTTACGCGCTTTTTCAGTCTTCATTTCTTTTTGCCGTTTGTTATTGCCGGATTAGTAGCACTGCATCTTATTCTACTACATGAAGACGGGTCAACGAATCCACTGGGCATTTCTTTTAAGGGAATCGACGCCGTTCCATTTACCCCACACTATGTTACAAAGGATCTGTACGGCGTTATACTTTTTATCATGTTTTTCTCAGTCTTTGTTTTCTTCTCGCCCAATGCGCTGGGGCATCCCGATAATTATATCCCCGCTAATCCTATGGTAACGCCCACTCATATTGTCCCTGAATGGTATCTTCTTCCCTTCTACGCAATTTTGAGATCTATACCCGATAAACTAGCCGGAGTTCTAGCCATGGCCGTTGCCATTGTAATTTTGGCCCTTATTCCATTTTTCAACGCACCCCGGATTCGTAGTATGGATTTTCGCCCCCTTTCGAGATTTTTATTTTGGTTTTTTGTTGCTGATACACTTATTCTAGGCTGGATTGGTACTAAACCAGTCGAATTTCCGTTCATTGAAATAGGCCAAATCGCTACTGCTTTTTATTTTTCATACTTTGTAGTAGTTCAGCCTTTTGCTACTTGGCTAGAGAATAAAATTTGGGCTGTGGTGCCCTCACTAGATAATACTAGTGTAATTAAAAGCAAGCCGACTCCGTACTATGGATAATTTATCGAATCAATTAAACTACGACGAAACTGTTTTACTTCTTGAAAAAGAAATAGAGCTCGAGGGGCTTGCATTCTTTAGGGTATATGGTCATTTAGCGCTTAAGCGTGTGTTTTTTTTTTCTATTTTGCGTTGTCAAAGTTATCTTAACGTTTCATTTAAAATAAAGGGCATGCGTGAGGATATTAATATTCGATGGGGCAATGGTGTGAAATATGCCTATCCCATTGTCGCAATATTTTTTTCTGTTCTTAAGAATGAACTTTACAGACACCCTTTTCTTCGTAGGACCAAACAACGTCGTCGGCAAACTCCGATTGCCTACCATCCTACTAATGCTAGACCGGTTCTTGATCGCCAAATTTATAGGAATAATAATGTTTGGACTTCAATGATGAGCGGGGGCTACCTAGCTGGTAAACCTGCTATTCTTTTGTCTTCTCTTATTAATTTTTCCGCACCGAAAGAATACAAGTCTTTAAAAAATTAGTTTCCATTTTTTACCTACATACTCTCTTAAACGGGTGTTTTTTGTTAGAGCGGTTATCCTTTTGCTGCTGGCAATGACATTTTGTAATATTTAAGAATGAACTGGGGGTACTGTTTTATAATGTATTTACAATTTTTTATTTTGAACAGTTTTGCGACCCTGTTTAATGTACAGTACTAGTAATATGTCTGGCTTAAATAAAGGGTCGTCGAGGTCATACCTGAGGCAGATGCGACGTGTTCGAGAGGACCTCTCGACCGTCGTTGAACGCTATGCTGGCGCTGACCGCAGCTGGTTTGTCGACGACAGGTTAGGGTTCGTAGCCTCGGTTGGCGATGGTATCGCCCGCGTCTACGGTATGGAGAACGTTAAGGCTGGTGCAACCGTTGTTTTCGTTGGTACTAATCTTAAAGGTTTGGCGCTAAATCTTGAAACCAATGTAACTGGTGTTGTTATATTTGGCGATGAGCACCTAATCGCGGAGAATGACTGGGTTGTTTCTACCAACGAAATCCTCTCAATTTCTGTTGGTATGTCACTTTTAGGGCGCGTTGTTGATGCCCTTGGTACCCCTATTGATGGTAAAGGCTCCGTTTTTTCCTCCGTTCGTTACAAGATTGAACGACCGGCTCCAGGTATAATTGTGCGTGAGTCAGTTTCCGAACCACTGCAAACGGGTATTAAAGCTATCGATAGTTTGGTCCCTATAGGACGCGGTCAACGGGAATTAATCATAGGTGATCGTCAAACTGGTAAGACGGCCATAGCTGTCGATGCTATTATTAATCAGGCTCGTTTCAATAGCGTAAATTTTTCTGGCCGCATTCGTAATTTTTTTACTTATACTTCTGAAGATAGTGAGACGACTACTTCCCTACGCATTTTAAATCGGTTTAGCGAATCGGCGGACATCATTTTCAACGTTGCCAAGGAAGCGGAGATTCGCGCCTTCGATGGTTATTTTAACCAATTGTTTGAAAACACCTCGTCGTTTTCCAATCAATCAAAATTGGCAGCCGGTGATTTTGATAACCTTTCCATTTCCCTGACTAAGTACAAATTTTTGTTTAATCTTTATAGTTTTTATTTTCATAATGCTAAGGTAGCCATCGGTTCTTTGAATTCTTCTAATGCCTATGAAGATGTAGATGGCTTTTCAAGATTAAATTTCTACGCGGACAATTTTTATTTTGATCTAAACTATCTGCGTAAAATTAATCAGATTTACGATGCCTACAAGCGTATGTGTTACTGTGTTTATGTCGCAGTAGGCCAAAAACGTTCTACCGTCGTTCAAATTATGAATACACTACGCGGTAATGATGCATTTGACTACACTATAATTGTTGCGGCGACGGCCTCGGATCCAGCGTCTATGCAATTCCTTGCACCGTATTCTGGTTCTTCCATTGCCGAGTACTTTAGAGACAGTGGTCGGCATGCACTTATAATTTATGATGATCTGAGTAAACAGGCTGTAGCCTACCGTCAAATGTCCCTGCTATTACGTCGCCCACCAGGTCGCGAAGCGTTTCCTGGTGATGTTTTTTACCTACATTCACGCCTTCTCGAGCGAGCTGCCAAATTAAAAATTAATAAATTTGCTGACTACACTGAGCGTCTCTACGCTGGCGGTTCATTAACTGCTCTTCCTGTTGTTGAAACCCAGGCCGGTGACGTTTCAGCCTATATCCCAACTAACGTTATTTCAATTACCGACGGACAAATTTACCTTGAAACGGAGCTCTTCTACAAAGGCGTTAAGCCAGCGGTTAATCCTGGTTTATCAGTTAGTCGTGTTGGGTCAGCGGCCCAAGTTGCCAATATGAAGAAAATTTGCGGTTCTCTAAAACTTGAATTGGCGCAATACCGCGAAAGAAAAGAATTCTCTAAGTTTGGCGCTAATCTCGATGAGGGTACTAAGTGGTTACTAAATCGAGGTGATCGCCTTGTTGAGCTATTAAAGCAGTCCCAGTACAAACCCTTATCGATTGAAAAACAAATTTTAACCATTTTTGGCGGAGTACGGGGTTACTTCGATGCGATCGATGTTAATCATGTAACTAGCGTTGAAGCAGAGCTTCATGCCTTTGCCGATCGTTCGTACATTGCAACCTACTTTCTTGACCAGCTACGTCGTAACTACGAAATCAATCTTAATTTTCTGGCCAATGTTTTTGAACTATTTCAATTTTCACGTGTTGCCGACGCTGCTTCACTGAAGGCGAAATTAAATTATTTACCGCTGGTGTCAATTCAGCTCAAATCAAATTTCTATGCAAATCTTTTTAGTAAATTCCTTGGATCAAAACTTGCTGCTGATACCGTTTCTATTTCAACTTCCGTAGCGTTTAACGCAGATTCTACTGACGAAGAGCTAGATGATCTTTCTGACGCAATAGCCCTGAACTTTACTAATCTCGCTAGCCAGGGTGAGTCTGAAATTTATTTTGGTTATACTAATTATGTTTTACCGATTGTTGTAAAATCTGAAGTCAAACTAGTTGCCAAGGGCGTTGTCGTCCAAACCTTTTTTGATCAAAGTGTTGTAACTGGATTAGGCCGATTTTATTCTAAGTTTAAGAAGTATGTCAAACTTATTTTTGGCGCCAATACCATAGCTTCGTTTGAAAATAAAGTGTACAATGACCTCTATAAATTATTCATGATTAATGCATCCGTGCCCAGCAATTTTAACTTGCTCGCTAAATTTTATCATTTTGAGTCACTCGCTTTATCCGGTTTTACTGGTGATAATGCTAGTATTTCAAATACCTTTTCCTTTTTTACCAATGCGGAATTGGGCTCAGTTGAACTTTTCGAATTTGACGCTTCGTATTACCGGCGAAACGTCATTAATTTTGTTGATGAATAATAGCAGTAAGTGTATATAAAAATTCCCACCGGCATAGGCCCCGCTTCAAAAAAAATTGGTGCCGGTGGGAATTTTTTAGATTTAATAAATTTTCTTGGTAGTAAACTCAATGTTTTACCCTAGCGTTGATTTTTGTTTCTAAAAGCTGCCTTGTAGACTAATCCCTTTGTTTTTACACTACGTAGCCCATAAT
>Ga0163151_10006782_pt1 | contig 13728 bp, 10 predicted proteins | sample OliLakLV19MP5IB2_FD_145596 | JGI IMG/M metagenome (GOLD analysis project Ga0163151, IMG submission 145596) | Freshwater microbial mat bacterial communities from Lake Vanda, McMurdo Dry Valleys, Antarctica - Oligotrophic Lake LV.19.MP5.IB-2 | ecosystem: Environmental > Aquatic > Freshwater >...
GCTCTTCACATGCTTGGTGACGCTCCAGGCAAACTCCAGCGCATTCAACTCAGCGGGCGTGGGTTGGCGCTTCGTGACGACGCGTCCGCCCCGCACTTCACCGGGGCCCGTGGCGTCGCGCGCCTGAAGTGCGAATCCGCCGCTAACGCGCTTGGCGACGATGCCTTTGGCATCTGCAGCTAACCAAACGCCAGTTTTCAAGAGCCTGAGAGCCTTCTTTTCGCGCAACTTCTCGAGTGCTTCGGGCAGAAAATCGGGAGCGACCACGCATTCAAGAAAGGTCTCTGCCAGGAGTTCCGCCGTCGCGGCGTCCACCGGGCGATTGAGTGCGACGATGCCACCGAATGCACTCATGGCGTCCGCTTCGCGCGCGGCGAAGTACGCGTCTTTGAGCGATTCCGCGCAGGCGACTCCGCACGGACTGGCGTGCTTGATGATCACGGCCGCAGGTGACTGAAACTCGCGGACCGCTTCGAGCGCTGCATCGGCGTCCACCAGATTGTTGAAACTGAGTTCTTTGGCACCAGTGCCGAGGCTCTCGGCCATTGCCAGGCTTCCTGCCGGAGCATTGCGTTCGCGATAAAAAGCGCCCGATTGGTGGGGATTTTCCCCGTAGCGCAGCCCGTACGTTTTTTCGAGAACGATTGAAAGGTGGCGGGGATAGCCGTCTGCTTCGCCCAGGCCGTTGAACCACGCGCCAATCGCGGCATCGTACGCCGCCGTGTGTGCGAAGACCTTAGCGGCGAGAAGCTGGCGACGTTCGCGACTCACTTCGCCCGAGGTTTCAAGTTCGGAAAGCACGGGGGTGTAATCGACAGGGTCGCAAATTACAGTAACTCGTGCGTGATTCTTCGCGGCTGATCGCAGCATGCTAGGGCCGCCAATGTCGATATTCTCGATCAGCTCTTCGAAGCTCGAGTTGCCCTTTTTGAGCGTTTCCTCAAACGGATAGAGATTCACAACCACAAGATCAATGGGCTTAGCGCCAATTCGTTCAAGATCGGCGTCATCCACACCCGCGCGTGAGAGCAATGCGCCGTGAATCCGTGGGTGCAACGTCTTGACCCGCCCGTCCATCACTTCGGGGGAGCCCGTGTAGGCTTCCACCGTTTCAACGGGGATCCCAGCAGCTTGCAGCGCTTTGTACGTACCCCCCGTGGAAAGCAGCGCGACTCCGCGATCGGCGAGGGCACGAGCAAAGTCGATGAGGCCAGTTTTATCGGAGACAGAGAGCAAAGCGCGACGGATCATGCCGAGCGGGTATCGCTATCGGGATCGCGCGTCAACTGAGATGTTTTGAGGCGGGCTCTCGCGTTGGTTCGGGGGAAGGGGCCATTGGAGCGTCGACGAGATAGTAAGCATGCTGACTACTTTTTTCGAATGCGAGGGGCCCGCCCCGCCGACGATGGCGCTGCCGCGGGCTCACGCACTCTGGACACAGGCGCTAGAGTGCCGGCGCTTGGGGCGCGTCTGGCTCCGTCGCCAAGCTTGCCCAGAATTCGGACAAATCCGCGGGAAGGGGCGCGTGGAGGTCGAGCATTTCGCCGCTCACCGCGTGCCGCAAGCGATAATGGGCGGCGTGAAGCGCGTGGCGCGGTAATACCAGGAGGGCTCGATCCTCGGCGGTGAGTTCGCCATCCGCAGCGCGAGCGAGCAAACGTTCATCGGGGCCGTACAGTTTGTCGCCCACGATCGGGCAGCCGATACTGGCCAGATGGATACGGATTTGGTGCTGCCTGCCTGTGTACAAGTGACAGCTAACCAAGGCGTGATGCGCTCGGGTTTCGAGCACGGAGATCCCAGTGCGAGCGGACATGCCCCCGGTTTGCGCCAGGCGCATTTTGACGCGCAGGGAGTTGTCGGTGTCCACCTCGAGCGCTTGGTCGATCAGCGTCAGCTGGGGGATGCCACGCGTGATCGCGAGGTAGTTCTTCTGGAAGTTTTCGCTGGCAAGATCGGTAGTGTCTTCGGCATGGGCCGCAAGGATCGAGCGATCTTCGATTTGTCGCTTGAACCGCCGATCGGAATCAGGGCTTTTTCCCAGCAGCAAGAGACCGCTCGTTTCTTTATCGAGGCGGTGGATCAGCGAGAGAAATTGGCCTGGACGCGCCACGCTGAGGCGTTTCAGGACGGTGTTGTTGTGGTGCCGTGCCGTCGGGTGCACTGCCATGAGCGCTGGTTTGTCGATCACTAGCAGGTGTTCATCTTCGAAGATGATACTGAATTCGAACGGGGATTCGTCTTCGTTGAGGGAGGGGCGCCAGAGCACCACTTCGTCGTCGGTCCGCACTCGGTCGCTCGGTTTGAGGCGCCGTCCACTCGTCGAAAAGCACGTTCGCGCCACGATATCGTGCGCGCGGGTGCGGCTCGTGTTGCGTAGCTGCGATTGCACGAAAACATCGAGGCGCATGCCCGCTGATTCGGCTGGAACTCGAAATACGCGAACCGTCGCGTCGGCTTCTACTTCCTTCGGGCGGAGTGGTCCGGGGGGACCCAAGCTTGGGTCCGGAGGGTCGCCCCGAAACGCGGTCAAGGAGCGAGAACTCGCTGAATTTCCGTGCCAACGCCCTGATCGGTGAAGAGCTCAAGCAAGAGCGCATGACGGCGGCGGCCATCGATAATGTGCACTTTCTTCACGCCGTCATTCACGGCTTCGAGCGCGCAGCGTACCTTGGGCACCATGCCGCCATTGATGACGCCCTCTTCGATTAACTTCTCTGCGGTCTGTGCAGGCAGGGAACTCAAGAGGGTGCCCTGATTGTCCTTCACGCCTTCGACGTCCGTCATTAACACCAGCTTGGCGGCTTTGATGGCAGAAGCGATGCTGCCAGCGGCCGTATCTGCGTTGACGTTGAGGGCGTGCCCGTCGCGATCGACACCGATCGGCGCCACCACGGGAATGAAACCATTCGCCATCAAATCGGAAATGAGTACCGGATTCACCGATTCAATTTCTCCCACACGGCCCAGATCCACCAGGGATTCGACACCATCGGCAGTCTTATTAGTCACAGGTGCCGCGCGTCGCGCACGGAGGAAACGATCATCCTTGCCGCTCAAACCGACAGCTCGTCCACCATGCTTGCAGATCAACGCCACGATCTCCTTGTTCACGAGTCCGCCGAGCACCATCTCCACCACGTCCATCGTGTCATCGTCGGTGACCCGTAGGCCGCCACTGAATACTGGCTTGATCCCGACCCGCTTCAGCATCGTGTCGATCTGGGGACCTCCGCCGTGGACCACCACCACACGGATCCCGACGAAGCGCAGCAGGCATACATCGCGTGCGAAGCTCGCCTTCAGCTCATCGTCCAGCATGGCGTGGCCGCCATATTTTACGACCAGGATTTGCTGCTGGAAGCGCTGAATGTACGGGAGCGCCTCGTGCAAAACTGCGGCTTTGGCGACCAATTCGTCCATGGGCGCGGAGGCTAGTCGTCTTCGGGGCCCCTGAACAAGACGTTGTGTGCTAGACGGGTCGCCGATGGAGATCCTGATAGTTACCCCCGAGTTGAGCCCGTTTGCGCGGGGATCTGATGCTGGCGATACCGTTGCCGCCCTGGCCAAGCACCTCCGGCAGTTGGGCCACGAAGTCACCGTGCTTTTGCCGCGATTCCCCGGGCTGGAGGAGCAGGGCCTGCTGTTGGCTCGACGGCTCTCGCCGCTCGTGTTGCGGAGTGGCACCGAAGTGAGCGTGCTAGATGGCAGGCTGCCCTCGGGCGTGAAGCTCGTGGCGGTGGATGCTCAGCACTATTTCGAACGCGGCGGCGTGTACGGAAACGAGCAAGGAGAATTCACGGACAACGCCCAACGCTTTGGCTTGCTTGGGCAAGCTGCAGTGGCGCTGATGCTTCAGCACCAGGAGCAAGGGGCCCGTTTTGATGTGGTGCACCTCAACGATTGGCCGGGCGCCTTGGTTCCGCTTCTCATGCAAAACGAGAGCGCGCTTCGCGTCCCAACGGTGCTGACCATCCACGATGTGCGGCGCCAGGGTGCCTTCCCGATGACCGAGTTGCAGAGCCTTGGAGTCGCAGAGGGCGACACTGAGAGCTTGCAGCTGGGCGAACAGCTGAACGTTCTGAAGAGCGGTCTGCTCTTGGCCGATGCGGTGACGACGGTGTCAGATGCCTATGCGGAGGCTTTTTCACGAGCTGAAGTGAGTGGGCCCTTGGCCACGTTCGTGGCGGAGAGCAAGGGCGTGTTGGGTATCAACAATGGCGTTGATTATGCAGTTTTCAATCCAGCGGCGGATCCCTTGATCGTGAGCCGATACGATGCCGAAGATACTGCGAACAAGCAGCGAAATAAGAACACGCTGTTGTTAGAGCAGAAGCTAGAGCTGCAGCCGCGGCGCCCAATGATTGCACTTTTGATCGACCCTGCTGCGAAGGAAAACCTAGCGCTCCTTCTGGCGGCCTTGCCATCCATTCTCAAGCACGATGTTTCGTTGGTGGTGGCCTCGACTGGAACGCAAGGAGATCCCGAATTGCTGCAAGAAGTGGCAAAAATGGCGGCACGCTTCCCCGATGTTTGCGCGCTGACTCAGCTTGCGGACGAAGGAGCGAAGCGGCGCTTGCTGGCAGCAGCGGATATCTACTTGAGTGTTGACACGACGCTTGCTTCTTCCATGCTTCCGGTGATCGCGCAGCGCTACGGTGCCGTTCCGGTGTGTTTGGCGACTGCGCGAACTCAGGATCAAGTGGTGGACGCCGACGGCGACTTGAGCACTGGAACCGGGTTCCTGTATGACGACGCCAACGGGCCAGCGCTCATCGGGGCGTTGGAGCGTGCGCTTTCGGCCTATACAAGTCCAGGTTGGTTCGCGCTCCTCCGGCGCGTGATGCGTTTGGATATCAGTTGGGATCGACCGGTACGGCGCTACCTGCAGATCTTTCGTCAGACGCTAGCGGCTCAAACAGAACGGGTGTAGCGCTCCCGCGCGACCGCCGCAGCTAAGCTCGAAAACCAAAGCAACTTCAGCAGAATTAGCCCGACGAACAGCAGCTGCTGCACGCACCAGGTTGCGAAGGTGTGGTCGCGCACCCAGGCAAGGCTGCCAGCTCCAATGAGCCCAGTTAGAAACAGAGCGACGCCAGCTAGAACTGACCAAATGGCGAGCAGCTTCAATGATTCTGAACGCGCCACATGCCCCGCGGTACGGATGAGTCGCGCAAGGGAGCGTGGCCCATGGCCGTCGACGAGCAGCACGCGAACCAGATCCTGAAAACAACCCACCACAGCGAGCAGGCAACCCGCGATGCCGAGTACCGCCAGCGAAAGCCCGTTTGCCTGCCGGATGTCCCAGCCTAGGGGAGCTGGGCGCTGGGCCAGCCACCAGGCCGTGAGCAACACCACGCCTTGAATCGAAAACGTGAGAATACGCAGCACCGAAAATTCAAACCAATGCCCGCATGCGCGCGAAAACATGGAGCGGCTGCCGCCTGTTTCCGAAACCACCGCAACGATAAGGCCGGCAATCGGGATCAACCCGATGAAAGTGGTGACCAACCCAAGTGCGACGGTCGGAAGCAAGAGGCTCTGGAATTGCGCAGAACCGAGACGCAACATCTCCAAGAGATACGCTCCGCCCTGGCGCATGAGCACGAGTTCCCCGTCGGCGAAGCCGCCAACCCCCTGAGCCTCAATGCCAGAAAACCAGGGCAAACTGAGTAATAATCCAGCGACCAAGCTCAAGATCCAGAACCCGAAGACGGCGACAGCGCTGCGCGCAGCGCGTGTCACGGCAGCACTCCAAGCCCCAGGAGCTGTGCGAAAGTGAGCAACAGATCAAGTGCCCGGCGCGCTGGCTTCGGGGCGACTGCGCGTGCATTGTTGAACAGATCCTGATCGAGTGGGATTTTAAGATCCGGATCGATCTCCACCGAGGACAGTTCAGATGCGCCTTGGTAGTCGATCACCAACGAGTCGGCGGATCCATCCAAGTGACGCCGCTCCGTCTTGCCGTTTTTCAAATGGAGGGCAACGTCGAACGGAAGCTTGAGATTGCCACGACGAACTACGACCGCTCGCCCCAGCCATTGTTTCGACTCTCTGTCGGTGGCTGGCGGTTGCGAGGAAACCTGCGGTGCACCCTCCGTCCAGAAGCCCTGAGCTATTGGTTTTCGGCGGCTGGCGATGCTTTCCACTTTCAAGTCAATGAACCCGCGTTCGAAGAGGGCGGTGCGCAAGAATTGGCCAGCATTGGCTCCCAAGCCTTGCTCGATGCTGGCAATAAAATCGGCAGGTGTTGGATGCCCAAAACGAAAACGTGCGGTGTAGCTGCGCAGTGCTGCCGCTAACTTTGCTTTTCCCCACGTACGCTCAAGCGTCAGTAGAATGGTGGCCGCTCTAGAATAGACGAGGCCCCCGAGCGCTTGAAAGCCCGTGAATTGACGGGCGGGCTGACCAATATTCTCATCGCCTGCATAGAATGCCGCGTTGGTTCGGTGCAGTGCGGCAACCGAAACGTCGAGCCCCACGCCACTGAATGCAGAGCCTGCGCCAAACAGGGCTTCCATGACACCTGTCTCCGCATAGCTTGTCAGGCCTTCGTCGAGAAACGGTGTCTCCGATTCGTTGGAGGCCAAGAGGCCATAGAACCACTGATGCAAGAGCTCGTGCACCGTGACGGCCTCGATGGCATGACTTCCGAGGTAGGGCTCAAACCAAAGACCACCCGTGGTGATCATGCCCGGATACTCCATCCCACCGGTATCGGCGCCCGCTTCAGGAGGGTGGACAACGGTGAGCGTTTCGTAGGGGTACGGTCCGTACAGTTCGTTCGCGTAGGGCAGGGCAAAACGGAGCGCCGCGAGTGAACGGAGAGCGTTAGCTTGGTGCCATGAAGGAAAGAGTAGGCGCACGGTGACCGGCCCGATCTTTTCAGAAAGCACCTGAAAGCCATCCCAGGCGGTGAAGGCGAAATCATGGGCCTGGCGCAAAACAAAGCGGGTCGTACGGATCCCCTTCTGAGTTTTTTCCTCCATGCGGTTGCCGGAGCTGCCAATGGTGAAGCTCGAGGGAGCGGAGATCCGTACGTCGTAGTCACCAAAATCTGCGTAGAACTCAGAATGGGGATGAAACGCGAAGTGCGCAAAGTGGCCGTTCGGTTCGAGCTTGGCCAGCTTGGGGTACCATTGGCCCGCAAAATGGAAGCTGCCCGCGTAGCCCGTGCGTTCCAAGACGGGCGGCAAATGCGAAGTGAACTCGATATTCAGATCGACGCTTTCGCCCGGCAGGATCGGCGCCGGCAAGGGCACTGAAATGTCAGTCGCATCGTCCGGATCGCCGGGGCTATGCGGCGAGCTTTTTAACCACAGGTTTTCAGAGCCATACTTGGCAGATTGGAGGCGATCCACCTTAATATAGCCATATTCCTGAAGTGTTTGGCCGCTCCGACCGAGCGCAAATGGGTTTCGAAGAAAGAGCGAACGGTTGTTTTTGAAGGCATTCAGGTAAAGGTGAAACCAAAGCTCATTGAGTGGGCGGGTGCTTTGGTTCGTGAAATGAATCACGCCTTTCGAGCGCAGCGTGTGCTGCTGCACATCCAGAGCGACCTCCAGCGTGTATGAAGCTGCGCTTTGTGCTCGGGCCGAATGGCCGCTGAGCATCGCGCAGACCAGGCTGAGCATGGCTAACCAAAGCTGCGCGTTCGGACGACCCTGCACTCGACTGGCTTAGCGTTTCGGGGCGAGTTGGAGCAAGGGTAGCGCCAAGCTGGGCTGAGCTTAGTCTAGGAAACTGAGATGATTTGCTGTTCATACAGGCCGTGGAGCAGGCGGAGCGCTTCAAGCTTGGGCATCCCGCTGACGTCGAGGAGCTGTTCGAGTGTCAGCTGCCCGTCGACTAGGGAGAGTAGAAACCCCGCGCGGTGATCCAAGGAAAGCCAGCGCACCTGGGCCGCCGCCACCTGAACGCTCACCACCTGTGAGAGAGACCCGAGACGCGCTGTGTACATTTGCGTCAGCACATTTTCGCAGTGTACGGCGTAGCGCAGCGCTTCTGGCTTATGAGGTTCGGTTTCTAAAATGCCAGTTGCGAGAGCCAAAGCACCGGTGAAATCCCCCATGGCCATCTTGTCTTTTAGCGTGCGCATGGGATCGACGCTCTCGCTCGCCACCGGCGGGGTGCGCAGCGGTTCAGCTATCGGCTTCATCGCGACAAGGCTTGGGTTACGGACTGCGTGAAGATCTGCGAATTCAAGCGCTGAGTCGCCAGGATTTTCAAGGAAACCAATTTGTACACCGGCCGCTCCAGGTGCTGGCGCGATGAGCGGAGGGGGAAGGGTGGATGCGAGAGCGCTTCGACACTCGCTCGCTGTCTGCTGGGGCTTCAAGGCATCGGCTGGCATGCTCCAACTAGAATCAATTCCATCCAATTCTGAACCGCCTGGCGCAATGCTCGCCGGCCCTCGGCGTGGACGTTTCTTAGGGTCGTCGCCGGTCATGACTGCTCGTGGCTAGTAAGCGCTCCAGTCACTCTGCTCGCGCGACCACGCCCTTGAACATTCGTTGCGTGCGGGAAAGTTGCTCCACCTGCTCCTTCAGCGCCGTCGAATCTTTTTGGGTGATGGCCTCCCGAGTTTTGCTGACGACGGCGCGGGCCTTCGAAATGGCATCCCGCCCGAAATCTGCGGTGCCGACAACACGCTCGATCTCCGGAAACATCTGCTCAACTTGCTCCATCAGCGTCTCCGCTTCCTGCCGCAAGCCTTCGAACTTATCATCCGTGCGTCGCTCAACCATGTACTGATCAGCGTTGGTGAGCATGTTCTTCAGTTCATCCGGGGTGAGGCCAGTTGAAGCGGTAACCTGAATGGACTGCTCTTTGCCGTTCTCGAGGTCTTTGGCGGAAACGCTCACAATGCCGTCGGTGTTGATCTCGAACGTGACCTCGATCTCGACCTCGCCCTTAGGGGCACGCCGCAGCCCCGTCAGGATGAACTCCCCGAGCAGTTCGTTTTCGTTGGCTTTTGCGCTGTCCCCCTGCATCACAATGATTTTCACGGCCGTTTGGTGGTCGCGGCTGGTTGTAAATATTTTGGCGCGATGCGTGGGGACAGTGGTGTTGTGCGGGATGAGCTCCTCGAAATTGCTTCCGAATGTCATGATGCCGAGGGCGTGTGGAGTGACATCCAACAGAATCATCTCTTGGCGATCTTCGACGAGGGCTGCACCTTGAATGGCGGCGCCGAGCGCGACCACTTCGTCGGGGTGAACTCCGCGATTGGGAGTCCGCTGAAAAAACGCGCTAACTGCCGTTTGGATGACCGGTGTGCGGGTCATGCCACCCACCAAGATCACATCTTCCACTTCTTTCACACCGAGCTTGGCGTCCACCAATGCTTGCCGGCAGATATCGATCGTGCGCTCCACGAGATCTTCCACCAAACGTTCGTAGGTGGCGCGGTCCAAGACTCGCTGCAGGTGAAGCGCTTCGTTTCGACCCGTTGAAATGATGAAGGGAAGATTGATTTCAGTTTCCTGGAGTTGCGATAGCTCGCATTTGGCTTTTTCGGCGGCGTCGCGCAGGCGTTGCAGCGCCATGCGATCCTGGCGCAGATCGATGCCGGTTTCCTCTTTGAAGCCTTCAACCAGCCAATCCATGATGCGTGCGTCGAAATCCTCGCCACCCAAGAAAGTGTCGCCTGTTGTGCTGATCACTTTGAAAACCCCGTGCGCGCCGATTTCCAGAATGCTGATGTCGAACGTGCCGCCGCCTAAATCGTACACCGCGACGCTCGTGTCGAGATCTTTTCCGTATCCAAAGGCTAACGCCGCTGCTGTGGGTTCGTTGATGATACGGATGACATCCAGCCCGGCGATGGCTCCGGCATCTTTAGTGGCTTGGCGTTGATTGTCGTTGAAGTAAGCAGGAACTGTCACCACTGCCTTCTTCACAGGCTCGCCCAGATAGTCCTCAGCGATCAGCTTCATTTCCTGAAGCACCATCGAACTCACTTCGGGGACCGAGAAAACCTTGTTGCGAAGCTTCAGTCGGACGTCGTCGTGGGGGCCCTCAACAATCGTGTAGCTGCACGTCATGATGGCGTTTTCCACCTGAGGTGACTTCCACTTGCGGCCGATCAAGCGTTTGGCCGCGTAGACGGTGTTCTCCGCGTTGGTGATCGATTGCCGTTTGGCGATGTGGCCCACTAAGCGTTTGCCCGCCTCCGTGACCGCAACGATACTTGGGGTTGTCTTGTACCCCCCGCGGTTTGAGATGACGGTTGGCGTGTCGCCCTCCAAGATGGCTACACAAGAGTTGGTGGTTCCGAGGTCAATTCCGATGACGCGATCCATGGTGCTTTTCTCTCGTAAGACTAAAAAGGGGCTCCCTAAAGCTCACCATGCTTCGCCCGCTTCAGCCAGTCCTTGATTTGCTCGTCATCCGGAGCGAGGGCCTGCGCGCGGTCAATCTCGGCGATTGCGCTAGTTTTCAGGCCTGCGGCTAGGTAGGCCTGGATCAAGGTCTGGCGGTACCGCACGACGTCGGGTTCCAAGCGGACAGCTTTGCGCCCAAATTCGACGGCGGTGTGCAGCTCGTCGCCCGCTCGGAGGGCGCAGGCAGCGACCTTGTCGAAGACCTTACCCGTGGGCTTGCCACGTGACGCTTTCTCGTAGGAGTGCGCGGCTTCGGAGAAACGGCCAGTGCGTTCTTCGTAGCTGGCTTGGGCGAAATAGGTATCCGACATTTCCGCGTGAGCGGTCGTCTCCACTTCTGCAAGGCGTGCTTTTAGCGCCGGATCATCGCCAGACAGATTGAGCGCCAGCCGGAGTGCTGAGGTCGCGCTGACGGGCTTATTCGCTGCGAGCGCCACATCGGCAAGCTTGACGTAGTGTTCGATTTGTTGTTGCCGAACCAAATTGACTCGGCCCTCGTAGCGCCGGCGTAGCCCGTCCGCTGCACTTGATCGTTGCTCGCTGCTGGCGAGTGGCTGAGGGGCAGGGCGTGGCGCTGGAAGCTTGCTCCCAGCCCGCAACCTCCTGGAAGCTGCGCGGCGGCGGGCCTCTGGATCAGGGGTCGTGTCGTACGTCGGACCTTCCGGGTGCGGCTCTTCTGTGTGATTCGGAGGGGCTGACTTTTCTTTATTGTCAAGGAGACGAGCCTCGAGATCGAGCAGGGTTTGCTCCAAGCGATCGGGACGCTGACTATCTGTGAGCTCGCGCTCAAGCTCGCGAGTTTTCTCCTGAGCCACTAGATACTGATCGTATTCCGCGCGTGCGCTATCCCGCGTCAAGACATCGTGAGCTTCGGTGATCTGTGCGAAAACGCGCTCCAACTTGGTTTTGAAACTGCCGAGATTTTTGCCGAAATAGCGATCCGGATGAAATAGATTCACCGCGTTGAAATACGCTGATTTTATCGCTTTACGGTCCGCAGCTTGGGTAACCTGCAAGAGTGCGTAGTGATTCAACCCCTGAAGGTTGTAAAACGTGTCGAGCACTTTTCTCCGCCGGTCAACGTCCATGTCCACGGCCTCGTCAAGCTCGGCAGGGTCATAGAGCGCGAATGGGGGCGACGGTGGAGGACGGCGCCCGCCCGGGGATTGGGTGCCTTCGTGCTCCTCGGGTACGGTTTTTCCCTTACCGAAGTGGATCGCTCCAAGCTGCTCTAGTCGCTCGAGCAACTGCGCTAGGTGTTCATCTGAAACACCTGTGGCGGCGCTGAGCTCAAGGACGTTGATGCTTCCATCCACGCGAGAGAGAACAAAAGCCTCTTCTGGCCCAATCGGCAGACTCCGAATATCGGTGCCCGGAGCCAGGCTGGGGATCCGAACGTCTGGTGATGTCTCGAACGAACTCACACGTGCTCACGCCCCAAAAAATGAGAGGGAATTATTCTAGCGCTTCCCATTTGTGCACCGCAACGGGATACTGGACCCAGATCCAACGGCACAGATCTTACGCTTTTTTTGAGGTGGGCAGTCTTGGAGATTCTGCGCCGCACCCGCGCAGAGGTTGAGCGTCCCAAGTGCTCCGAAACTTGTCCGTGAGCGCTCTCAAAGTCGAACACAAGATAGTAAGCATGCTTACTATCTTCCAAGGGACGAACAGGGCAGCTCGCCTGGCACGCCTCCGCGCTGCCTCGCTACCCCATCCCGGCCGCGGCAACGGGCACCTACCGGGCTTTCGGCGCCTTGTGTTGTTGTTCGATCACGGCGCCCTGGATCCGCATCGCATGCCCCAGGTCGGTCAGTGCGCGTTGTTTGGCCAAATTGGCTTGCTCCGCCTCACCGCGCGCTTCGAGCGCCTTCGCCCTGCGTTCTTCGTTGAGGCCACGCGTTTCGAACAGGTAGCCCTCGAAATAGCTGGCTGAGGGGGCCTGTTGAAGGCCCTGTGCGACTGCCCGGTCGGCCGCGTCGAAAGCACCGAGCCGGGAGTGGAGGTGGGCTAAGCGGGCCCAGGTGTCGGCGAGCACTTCGCGAGTTTCTGGAGCGAGTTGGCCCTGAGAGGGCAGGGGGCCTTGAACCACCGCGTCGAGCGGAACGATTGCTTGCTCAAGGGCGCCCTGACGTTCAGCGGCGTCGGCTAGGTGATGGGCTGCGCGACTGCGGCTGAGGAACGCTACCAAGGCGCTATCCACCGGTGGGGCCGAAGCGGGGGCGCAATCATGCTTCGGGGACTTGCTGCATCCCACGGTCAATGCCAAGCAGCAGCACAGCCAGCATGCAAATACAGGGTTCATTCGAGCCCCCATTGTGAGTAGCGATTGCTCCTGAGATCACTGGTTCGAAGCTCCGCGATGCGATCGATTCGGAGCGTGGTATCTTCTACAGCGAGCGGAGCACGCAGCAGCGGAACTGTTGAACGCGCGGCAAGGAGCCTTGCCGCTGGGATGGATCCCTGTCGGCCTAGGACTAACGCTAGGCCTGCCGCAGCCGCCAATCCGGAAAGGACGAGCACGAACCCGCCCGTTCGAAGTTTTGGCCGTCGCGGTAAATCTCCCGTCAGTGCTTCAGCCACCAGGCTTCGCGTGCGGAATGCATTCAATTCGAACGTCTCAGGCCGAGCGGCAGCCCGGAGCAGCTCGGCTACCTCTAGGAGGGGGTGAGGTTTGGTCTTTTCCAGGGCCAATCTGAGCTCATCGGCGTCTTTCAATTCAGCGGCCGTAGGACGCTCCAGCGAATCGAAGGCCTCCTCGATCAGCTGCAGGTTCCGCGCAGGATCCAGCTCCGTTGGAGCGCTCGCGTTTCGCAAGAGTTGAGCGACCGCTTCGTCTTTGTCATCCGTCGGGTTCAAATCACCACCTGCCCCACTTGGATCGCTTTCTTGAGTGCCACCAGTGCTCGATGCAGCAGCACGTCGAAGGTGGCCACGCTCACCTCCAACTCGGCCGCTAATTCTTCCCGACTCCGTTCCTCGAGCACGCGACCCCGAATCACGCGTGCATAGCGCGGATTGAGGCCTTCGAGCGCCTGATCCACTTTGCTACGGGCAGCGAGTAAATCCAAGCGTTCGAGCTCATCACCAGGAGTGCCGGCATCACGATCGAGTTCACGTTCGAGCTCCTCGGGTGCAAACAAACGGAGGCGCTTGTCGCGCCGCAGCTGATCGAGCGCCACATGCAGCGCGATCGTTCGCAACCAGGGGTAGAGCCCTACGTTTTGCCACTGAAACTGAGCAAAATTTTGCACGACTTTCACGTAAACCTGAGAGAGGGCTTCCTCGGCATTGGCGGAATTGCCGAGGCGAGGCAAGAGCACCGATCGATAGAGCCTTGGAC
>Ga0163151_10006784_pt1 | contig 13724 bp, 9 predicted proteins | sample OliLakLV19MP5IB2_FD_145596 | JGI IMG/M metagenome (GOLD analysis project Ga0163151, IMG submission 145596) | Freshwater microbial mat bacterial communities from Lake Vanda, McMurdo Dry Valleys, Antarctica - Oligotrophic Lake LV.19.MP5.IB-2 | ecosystem: Environmental > Aquatic > Freshwater > Lake...
CCATACGGTACGATGCGGAAGCTATCGTTCTCTTCCTTCGGCAAGTCGACAATAAGAGCTGCCGGTTTGTTGTTTATCAAACAAACCAGTCCGATTGTGCGCCCGGGAATTGCATTAGTGATGAAGAGCTTTTGACCATTCACTATATAGTGATCACCCTGGAGCTCGGCCGTTGTTTTCAAGGCTGTCAAATCAGAACCTGCTTGCGGCTCAGTCAGAGCGAAAGCAGAAAGCGATTGACCGGAAGCAAGTCTTGGCAAGAAGCGTTGCTTTTGCTCGTCAGTACCAAATGTGCGCACTGGGTCGACAGCGCCAATGCAGCCGTGTACCGATGCCAACCCGGCACAGGTCGGATCAATTGCCGCAACCCGCGTCAGGAAACTCATGAATTGTTGAACTGTTGCGCCTTGTCCACCGTATTCTTTTTCGATCAACATGCCCCAGTAGCCGTTGGCAGCCAGGTCACGCAATACTTCGTCTGAGATTTTTCCCCGTTCATCGAAGATGTCGCCGTCATCCACATGCTTACGAAGAGCCTGTAGACAGCGTTCCATAGCAGGCTGACAAGTCGGCTCGCCGGACAAAGGAGCAGCGTCAAACAATTCCAGTGGTACTTTTCCGTCCCAGACAGATCTGTGAATCGGGCTGTTAGAGGTTTTAAATTTCTGCGCAAACAATGCTTCAACTTGGTCGTCTGCAGTGTCCACAGCGCCTGTACGAAGAGCTTCTTCTTCGCTCTTACCTGACATGCGCAATGCAGTCTCAGCAAAACTGATGTCGCGCGAAGCGACTTGCTGTCCTTGTTGCGGCAGATCTTCGCGTTCTGTTTCTTCTGGTTTCGTTGTCATGATCACAACTGCCTTCGGGTTAGTACACCCTCAATCATATAGTACCGAAGCCTGAGTCGTTACTACCGTATCTCAAGGCAGAGCCTACCGAATGAGGCTATACAGGCTGGATGTGACCAGATGGCAATAGCGCATATCTCTTAGAGATCGTCCGATGCACGTCTGGTTGGTGCGGACCTGTGATCGTTGACTCGACTGGCGTAGGCAACGGCGAGACGTTCATGAATGTAGCGAAGTTTCGCTCGACCGGTATTGTTGCCGTCGACGCTGCTTAGCCTAATTCGGCTGACTCCGTTATCCCAGATGAGGTTTGTTACGCGGTGCAAATTGCCCATCTCAGTCTTCATTTTTTCTTGCTTTTCTGAACTCGGCGGTCCGTATTTTGCGACCAAGGCAGCTTCCATATCTTTGAAATTAGAGCTGTAGAACGCGATGGATATCTCATACAAACGGTAAACACCGCCGTCTTCAATAAAGCGAAAATCCGGACTGCACTGAACGCCGGCAACGGTCATTCGATAGGGACCGGCATTTACTTGTTCGCCTTGCTTATTCCAAAATCCGCACTGAACAACTTTGGCCATGTGATCTTCTTCGGTGACGATCTCGATGGATTGGTTTGCTTCGCAAGAGCAAACAGCTTTCACCTTTAAAGGATCGGAACCGCTAGGTCCGCTGCTTTTTGTAAAATCATCAAGTGACATCCCCAATCGGAACTCTTTGAGTCCATAAGCTATTACTACTGGGGCATCTGGGGCTTTAATCTGCGGAAACGTCGAATACTGGTGCAAGCGCTTGGGAATCGGGGTGTACTCCGCGCCAGGAGGCAGCGCAAAGTTATCGTATTGCGCCACAGCGGCAGAGTCTGCAGACAGCAGGCAAAAAATGACTAAAAGCAACAAGTACCGAGAAATCGCCATATCGTCGACGCTGTTCCTTATCTCTCCACATACCATTTATACTATGCTGGCCAAAATCTACAGACATAGGCGGTTTCCATGAGTCAAAGCCAAGTAGTCGTAAACCCTTTGCAGGAAGGGCTTCGCTCGGAGCGAGCCGGGGAACCGTGCGCTATGGTCATTCTCGGCGCACATGGTGATTTAACCAAACGCAAACTGCTGCCGGCTCTTTACGCTTTGTTCACCCAAGATTTGCTCCCCCCAGGATTTTGCGTCGTCGGTTTGTCACGAACGCAAATGACTGACGAGCAATTCCGCACCTCGATGGAAGAATCAATTCATAAATATGCTTCTGATCTTAAGTTCGACAATGAGTCATGGGAGCGTTTCGCCAGCTGCGTCTACTACCGCTCGGCGAACTTTGGCAGCCCGGGTGGATTCGGAGAGCTGCCAGCCTTGCTTTCAGAACTTGAAACGAAGCACGGCACCCGTGGCAACAACGTATTCTACTGCTCGACATCACCAAGTCTCTATATGTCGATCGTGGACCGGATTTCTGAAAGCGGCTTAGGAACTAGAAAGGCTGGAACAAATGCGCCCTGGCCAAGAATCATTGTAGAAAAGCCCTTCGGCACAAATTTGGAAACGGCTCTTGAATTGGATGAACACATCCACTCCGCGTTTGCAGAAAGCCAAGTGTTTCGTATCGATCATTATCTTGGCAAAGAAACCGTGCAGAACATCATGGTGCTGCGCTTTGCTAACGCCATATTCGAACCGCTATGGAACCGTAACCACATCGATCACATTCAAATCACCAATGCTGAGACCTTGGGAGTCGAAGGACGCGGCAGCTACTACGAAGAAGCTGGAAATATGCGCGACATGATCCAGAACCACATGCTGCAGCTTGTGGCATTGACCGCGATGGAGCCGCCGATTTCCATGGACGCGGAAGCGACCCGAGATGAAAAAGCCAAAGTCATGCGAGCCATGCGTCCAGTGGACCTGAATAATATCGATAAATATGTAGTGCGCGGTCAGTACACCAAAGGCTGGATCAACGGACAGGAAGTTCCTGGCTATCGTGAAGAAAAGGATGTTTCTCCTACCTCGACAACAGAAACGTTCACCGCACTCAAACTTTATATCGATAATTGGCGTTGGGCCGGCGTGCCGTTTTATGTGCGTTCCGGTAAGCGACTGGCCAAGTCGGTTACTGAAATCGCTATCGAATTCAAAAAGGCGCCACTCAAACTGTTTGCTCAGTCCTTCGGCGAAGATGAAGATGCGTTCGGCCCGAACGTGCTGGTGTTAAATATTCAGCCAGACGAAGGTATATCGCTCAAGTTCGCTACAAAGCAGCCCGGTCCTGTGACGCGCTTGCGTTGGTTGAGCATGGATTTCAAATACGGTACGGCGTTCGGAGTCCGCTCGCCTAGTGCTTATGAGCGCCTGGTACACGACTGCATCATGGGTGATTCAACGCTATTTGCCAGAACAGACTTTGTTGAAAGTTCTTGGAAATTGATCTCACCAATATTGGACAAATGGCAGGACCCGGACTGCCCACCATTGGACGAGTATCCTTCTGGTTCCTGGGGACCAGAATCCAGCGACCGACTGCTCGGCGCTGAAGGTCGTAAGTGGAGGCTGCTATGACCGTCTCGCAGGAACCTCGCGAGTTTCTCTCGGGAAAGCTGGCACAGGTAGACGTAGGGCGTATCGAAAAAGAGCTGCGTGCACTCTGGCAGCAAGCCAAGAATAGGGAAGAGGGCATAGCCGGCGATATTGTGCGCGCTGCGTCCTTTACTTTAGTCCTGTTCAGCACTGATGAAGGCTCAGAAGATAAACTTGCAGTTACCCTTGACGAACTTATGGCAGTCCATCCTTGCCGAGCGATCCTCACCTTCTTTCGTCAGGACAAGCCCCACGCGCTAGATGCCTGGGTTACTGCCCGTTGCCATTTGATGGGCGGCAAGAAGCACGTCTGTTCTGAGCAAATTACAATTTATGCAGACGGCGCCCTTCCCGGAGAGCTTGCAAGCGTGGTATCGCCCCTGGTGCTATCGGATTTACCGGTCGTGCTGTGGTGGAGAAGCAGAAATCTTGATCATCCAGTTATGCAGGCACTTACACGCTGCACAAGAAAGATCATATTCGATTCGTCCTATGAGCCGTTTTCACTCACGGTCCTGACCCAGGCCGCTGATCGTGTCATTCAAGAAGCAGATTGCATTTGGTTGGCTGACCTGAATTGGCGTCGTCTCGACGGATGGCGGCGGTCTCTTGCCGAGGCATTCGATGGCTTTCCGATGGATACCGGGTATCTGACTCGCATCAGGGGCGTCAAAGTCATGGTTGCGGCGGGCGCAGATTCCACAGCGATGTCAACGCAGGGATTACTCCTAACTGGATGGATGGCCAGTCGCCTGGAGTGGCATCACGAACGTGACAAAACCAAGCGTGACGCGATCGGATTCCGTTCAGGAAAAACCTCATTTGAGGTTGAATATCTTGCTGATGTGGCGAGCCCAGCCAGTTCGGGCACAGTTGAATCGGTTGAAATCATGTTTGATGATGGTCGAGAACTCAAAGTGGTTCTCGAGCGACACGGCGAATCGTTCTTAATCACAGCCCACGAAGCTAACACCGAATCAAAGGAATCGACGCGAGTCGACCAGCATTTTAGTGAAAGTATTTTAGTTGGCCAGGAATTAGAACTTATGAGTCGCGACCGCATCTTCGAGCAATCGCTCTTAGTTGCTGGAGAATTCACTCGTTTAGTAAAATAGGTGCATATGAAAACGCTGGTGGCCCAACGGGCGCAAGTCAAAGTCTGCGATAACCATGTAGAAATGGCAACAGAAGCTTCGAAGGAAGTTATTCGCATAACCAACGGAGCAATTTCTTCGCGTGGAAAATGCGCAATTGCCCTTTCCGGAGGAACAACTCCTCAACTTCTATATGACAAACTCGGCTCAAAAGCCTTCAGTGGACAAGTTAACTGGGGCGCGGTGCATTTCTTCGTCAGTGATGAGCGCTGCGTCCCGTTAAATGACAAAGATAGCAACTTTGGAAACGCACAACGAGAATTTCTGAGCAAAATTGGCGTACCTGCCGAGAATTTGCATCCGGTGAAAAATCCGGACAAAGCGCCAGCAAAGGCAGCCTTAGCATACGAAAAAGAGATCAAAGAGTTCTTTCAACTGACTGATGGCGAATTTCCTAAATTCGATCTGATCTTGCTGGGGATGGGACCGGATGGACACTGCGCATCTCTGTTCCCGAATACGAAAGCCTTAGAAGAAAAACAAAGAATTTGCGTCGAGAATCTTGTTGAGAAATTACAGGTCACGCGGATAACCTTCAGTATTCCGACTATCAACCATGCTCGCAATGTCATGTTCATGGTTCAAGGTCCTGAAAAAAGCAAAGTCTTGAAGGAAGTTCTGGTCGGAGATACGGTGCTTTATCCAGTGCAGCACATAATGCCCGAAGCTGGCAACTTGCAATGGCTACTGGATAAGAAAGCTGCATCGGATTTTCTAAAAAGTGGGGCAGGAAGTCGTTGACTCCCTGCCTGCCTTCTTTTGATGTTTTTTGAATCGCTAGCTAATCTATGCGCATGTCTAAGGCCGGGTCAATTCCTGGTCCAAGTCTGAGCACACGAGCATTGAAAAGATCTAGATGGAACATCGGTTTGCGCCCTTCAATGGTCGCACACCCTTTCGAACGAGTACCATTATTTTGATGAGAGCTCCGACGCTCAACATTGCGAAGCAGTTCCGTAGATTCAACGCATTACTTGCAATGCGGAGTAATGTACGTTCCGCCACTGTAGAGCTGTTTATAGGCTGTATCGCAGGCTTGGAGAATTGATGTTTCTTCGTTAAGGCGTTTGGTGCGCAGATCAATTTCACAAATAAATGGCACTAGTAATTGATTCAAGGCACTCTGTCCGGCAACAAATTGTACCTTGTATACTTCCTCACTTTGTCCGTAAGCTCTGGCATTCGGCACCAAAGAACTTCCCATCGATTTTGCTTTTCTAAGTAACTCGTTTGCTTCGTCCAGGCGTTGTCTTGCAAATTCGACACGATTGGCAGCATCCGTATAGAACGCGGCACGCTCCTGCGCAGACCAATTCAAAACATCACTTAAATATGGACGGTCGTAACGGATAGGAATTATTCGGGGAAGCTTCGCTCTTACCTGACCAATTGCTTCCGCGCTTATTGTTGAGGTGACGGTTGATGCGCTCGTCTTAATATCTGAATTACCACCGTATGTAGTGGGACTCGCGTACACAGGTGCTGCTGTGGCTCCAGCGCGTTTGGAGGACTTATTCGTTGTGTAATAGCTTATGATCTGCAGGCAGTAATCAGCATCTTTTCCGTTAGGATTTAGTCGAAAGCTCTCTTTGTATTCCCTAACCGCAGCGTCCGTCCGTCCCATTTTGATCAAAGCATTCGCCAAATGGTAGTGAGCATCGGCATCTTTGGCCGCCGGACCTTTGACTGCACCTTGAAGCACATCAATTGCCGATGCGTAGTCACCACGCTTATACATAAATATTGCCCGGTGCCAGTCGTCCGTCTTTTCAATACGAGCTTGATGTGTCCGACCTGGCGTCGCCAATGGAGCAGCAAGAGTGGGTATAGGAGCCGGTGTCATAGAAATATTTCCCAATGAGCTGTCGGGAAGCAGAACCTGCTTCACAGCAACTGGCAAAATCTGCGGATTTGCCGGCACCGCGGCTAATACCAGATCTTTTCCCGCCCATTTGCTCTTGAGAGACGGTGATTGCCTGCTTCCATAGTCTTCTTGGACTTCCGCGGAGACGGAACTTTCAATATATGGGAAAGCATCATTGAGTGTTGTTTGTTTTCCCTTCAGTCTTAAGGCATCCAATAACTTGCGCGTAAAGATTCCGTTTTTATACCGCTTCGACTCCCAAGATTGCTGTGTCGGCTCGCTTGAGCAAATGACCGCCTGCCCGGACCCCTGTGCTAACAGTTCGGCGTCGAAGTTTCCCGGACGACCGAGTCCTTTTGAATTTTCGCTAACAGCACCACTGTGGCAGGCATCGAGGATAAGCAATACTCGTTCGCTAAGCACCCGAGACTGAATAGATTCCAGAATTTTGTCCATTTCAATTCCGGTGGTGAATAGATCTTCCGGATCACTGTCGTAGGCAACGACAAAGTTTTTTCCCCGCACATCGGCTTGGGATGGACTTCCATGAGACGAGAAGAAAAGCACGACGAGATCGTCGGGCTTTGCCACTCTGGCCAGATACTTGTTGCCTAATTCCGACAACACTCTGCGCTGAGTCGCTTTCTCGTCGGTGAGGATCCGCACGTGATCCGGCGCGAAGTTGGCTTCGTTTATCAGAAAGTCTCTAAAGTCCATTGCATCTTTTGCAGCGAACCTAAGTTTCGGAATATCTCGATTCTGGAAGGTGCCAATACCAACTATCAGTGCCCATTTGTCGCGCACTGGGCGATTTGCGGGGCCGGTAATTGCCGTAGGGTCCAAGGTCGTGCCTGGCACGTCGGCAGCAATCGTGGCTGCCTGATTGAACAAGAAGGTCAGTAGCAAAATTACGCCAATACTTTTCCACATCTGATTAACTAACCTGGCGGCGTTGTTGGAATTCACCAATTAGTTTACCAGCGGAAGCGCTCGTCATCGGATTGTAGGGGGCGCGGCGTGTCCCTTCCATTTCGATCCAGCAGAAGTCCCGGACGACATGACATCACTGTCTCAAAGCAGCTCTCCGTCTCGCGCTTTGCCAAAGAGGACCATCCGCTTCATGCAGCCACATCTTTTAAAACCAGACTGGAACGACCGATCTGCGGATTAACTTTTATACGCCATGGTCATTTTCCGGCAATTCCTTCAGGTATTGACCCGATCAAGGCAGATTAATCGCAACTAGGGCGTCAGAGAGTAATTGTTTTGTTGCGCTCGAAGCCGGATTTCCATTTGGTCTCCGATTTTTCTGGCGAAATCTAACCTCAAAACATCGCGGGCTTCTAAAACTTGCTTTGGTTCTGGATAGCGAAGTGGTTCTGCGTCTTTGTCCCAGAACGATACTTTTTCCGCAGGTCCGTACCCGTAACTCTGCTTCGTAGCGTCAATCCATAATTGAATTTCCGGAGTAACACGAGCTACGGCTGCTTCAGTACGTGCAAGCCCGGCCTCAGCGAGCGGTTTGACATCAGCACTCATCACTGTCAATGCATCGTTGTAGCTGGCCTTCACTGAAGCCAGTGAATCCCAGACGGTTTTATCTTGGAAGAATGTACCTGGTCCGCGGATCTTGGCATACTTTGCCCATCCATCCGGGGACGCGTAGTTGATCAGACTATCGCCGTCGATCACGCGCCGCGACAATTCATACCAGGGCGTATTCTTGTTTGGTACATGCCACTCTTTCAGCCCTGCCAGGTCAAGGAATTTGTGTTGAGTCTGGCTAAAGTCTATAACTCCCGGCTTTTCCGGAGAAACACTCTCGAAGGGTTTGGCAACCTTGTCGCCGGCCTTGGTGATTTCAAGAGCGTCTTCGACCTTCCAACGTTCGACGCCTACTCGAGCTAACAATGCCGCTTCATCAGAAGACAGAGTTATTTTGCCTTTAACCGCGTGTTCCGCCGGTTTGTCGATTTTCTGGAACAAAGACTGAACGATAAGCGTTTCGCTTGGAGGAACCGTTTCTCCTGGAGCTTTCACAAGCGGTTGTTGTATCGAAGTTTTTATAGAATTGCGAATGGCTAGTTCAGTCATGATTTTCATGAAAGCAGGCGGTCCGATTTGATGTTCTTTTATCGCCTCAACGATACCTTCGATCCGTTCGGCGTTACCGGGCTTTGCCGGATCGAAGTATTTGGGAAGTAACTCTTTGGCGGCAGCAGCGGCGTCAATGTTGTGGCGAATGAAATTCTGCGGAGTCTTGACACTGTCGGAATAAATAGACGCGATCATTGCATCTTCGATTTCCTCGGCAGTAAGCTTTTCACCTGAGGACTTTCGGGCCTTGATAGCGGCATCTAGCACCTGGTCCACTTCACCGCGAGTGTGCTTCCAGTTAACTTGTTGATACCCTTTGTTCGGGTGGTTGGCCGGCAGCGCGTCGTCAATTTTGTACAAGGAGCGGTGCACTTCACTGAGAATATCAATAATGCGAGCTTTCTGTCCTTGCCGAAGAACCGAGTCCGGCTGCATCATGATCTTCTGATACACATCTACAGTTCGGCCATCTTCGGTACGAGCAGGTACTTCCTTTAAATCTTCTCGCAGCTTACCGAGCAATCCAGACTCTTGGATTTTGTTGGCTACAAATGCCTTTCCCTTTTCAATTCCCTTGAGCCCCAGCCCGACTACGGCAAACGTATAGCCGGCCCGCACGGTGTCTTCCCTACTGGCGAAGCCCTTTCCTGAAACAAGGGAATCGAGTTGCGCGTTGGTGGCACCGGCCGCAACACCGGCGACGGTATGATTGAAAAGTTCATTATTGAATGGACGGCGGATAGGCAAGCCGGCTGGTGGCATCTTACCTAATGCGCCGAGACCGTGAGCAGTGCCGACCAGCGTCGTGAAGGTAGCAGCACCCACCGAGGCGTGCTTCAGCCGAGCAAGCCAGAAGTTTCGTTCTTCGTCAGGAACAGAGCGCATGACACCATCGTAGAAGAAGCCACTTGCAGCAGCCTGAGTAATTTTGAATCTAAGGCTCATCGCCTCGGCGGCGGAAGCGGGCTTCATGAATGCGCCCACGCCTTTATTAACAGCTAGGAATGGCGCCAGCATGCCTACTGCTCCGCCTATTTGCTGTGCGTGCCAATTGGTAGAACCAAACTCAGCCTGCATTGGAGCCGAAATGATCTGAAAGTCCGGAATGATCTTGCTGCCAGCAACTTTATTAGCAAGCTGTGACATCCCATCTATCGGCGCTTGCACCCCAGAGAACGCTGCGCTACGACCAAACTCTTCCAGGACGTTTGTTTCTGCACTCGGTCCAAGAAAGGTATCCGCGCCAAATTTCGACTCAACGAAAAGCACGTCTTTCGGTTTTGACTTGTCAATTAGTCCGTCGTCAGGCACAGCAGCACCGAGGTCTTTAACCTCTCGAGCTTAGTGCCGTTTTGTAGCCGACCTGTGACGCTGTTGTGGCACGCCTGTGACGTGCGGCTATTTCTTGTGTTCAGCCTTGGACTTAATCAGGTCACTCCACTCGGTATGAACGAAGCCCAACTCTGGTTTATCCACTCTTTGATATGTGTGGGCACCGAAGAAATCGCGCTGAGCTTGCGTTAGGTTTTGTGGCAAATTAGCGCTGCGATAAGCATCGTAATACGCCAAGCTGGCACTCAACGCTGGAATTGGTATCCCCGCCATAGCAGCTTCTGAGACAATTGTGCGCCAATTAGCCTGGGAATTTTCCATCCACTGGCTGAACTCCGAATAGAGCAAGAGATTTGACAGATCCGGATGTGCGCGGAATGCATCCGTTATCTGTTGCAGCATGCGAGCACGGATGATGCAGCCGCCGCGCCAAATTGCCGCTGTCTCTGCCATGTCCACGTTCCATTTGTACTCATGGGAACCGGCGCGAATCAAAGCCATACCTTGCGCGTAGGAACAAATTTTGCTGGCGAACAGTGCATCAGCTAAAGCTTTAAGCAGATCAGCTTTGTTGCCTTTCACCGTGGCGTTTTTCGGGCCGGTCAAATGTTCAGAAGCGATTACGCGCTCTTCCTTCATCGCGGACACCAGGCGGGCGGTCAATGCTGCGTCAATAGTCGGAATTGGAACAGCCAGTTCCTGCGCTTGCTCAGCTGTCCATTTGCCGGTACCTTTTTGTCCAGCCTTATCGAGGATGACATCAACAAGCGGCTTGCCTGTTTCAGGATCAGTGACAGTTAAAATCTTCGCGGTGATTTCGATCAGATAAGAATCGAGAACGCCCTTATTCCAATCCGAAAATACATCGCTGATCTCGCGGGCAGACATTGCAAGCCCCTTGCGCATGAAGTCGTAGACCTCAGCGATCAATTGCATATCACCGTATTCGATACCATTGTGCACCATCTTTACGAAGTGCCCGGCACCATCCGGTCCCAGATAAGTGACGCACGGCGCACCGTCCGAAGCTTTCGCGGAAATAGCTTCCCAGATCGCACGAATTGCTTCGTATGCTTTCCTATCTCCGCCCGGCATTAGTGAAGGTCCCCAAAGAGCCCCTTCTTCGCCGCCGGAAACGCCGGAACCGATGAAGTAAAATCCTTTAGCGGCCAACTCGGCTTCACGACGACGAGTGTCCAAGAAGTAAGAATTGCCACCGTCAATAATGATGTCACCCTGAGCCAGGTATGGCTCAAGAGCGCATATCGTGCTGTCGACAGGGTCGCCGGCTTTGACAAGTAAAACGATTTTACGAGGGGATTCTAAAGATTCAATCAAGGACTTTACGTCCTTACAGCCGATAACATTCTTACCCTTGGCTGGTCCCTCGACAAATGCGTCGACCTTATCGACGCTGCGGTTGAATACTGCGACGGTGTAACCGTTGCGCTCCATATTGAGCACAATATTTTCGCCCATTACACCAAGTCCGATTAAACCAATTTGCGCCTTACCGGCCATGGGTCGCTCCTCCAAATGTGAGACTGAGCATTTTAGCGCGTTACTAGGCAAAAGGCATGGGCATAATGCCTATGGTCGACAAGAACTCCCTGACGTAGTAGCACAGGTAACGTGGGCTCATGGAAATCTCCAAACCGCTTGAAGACCTAATTCTTGCGCATGCAAACCTCATTCCAGACGCATTTTCAGCGTTCCGCCAAGGCAACTTCCCGAAATCCATTGACCTGTTCAATCGTGCCCTCGATCAGGACAAAAACAATTGGCAAGTGCGGCTATACCTGGCCATGGCCTGCGGCAACACGGGTAATCTTTACGCTGCGGCTCTTCATTTTCGATATCTGCAACAGAATTGCACCGAACCTGACGTCGTTTCGAAATCCACTGCAGCCTTATCAGCTTTAGAAAAGAAGGGGTCCCCGGCACCCCCCAAAAGCTCAAAAGCCGGACAGGGGCGTTAAACGTCCAATCTCATCTGGACTGGATGCTCTTTATCCGTAAAATTCATGCTGAGCGTCGCGCCACCGAGCAAGTCAATCAGTTGCTGACCGGCCATGCGCCTGCGCCATCCGTTGGCAATGGGCAAGCTGCTTTCGCCAAGAGAACCATCACTAAACTGACGCACGAGGGCTTCCAGTACGCTGCGCGTCGCCACTAGTTCCGGTGCTATCTCAAGGTCGTAACATATAACCCGCAGCACGGTATAAAGCACGTCTGCCATCAAAACATCACGCTTGGATGGAATGCGGGCAGCCGGCCATTTTGGTAGATCAGATTCCGGTACATCGATACCGAGCCTGATAGCACTGAGCAGACCGTTTCCATATTGTCTTAACTGATCCGGACGAACGCCTCGAATTCGCTGTAACTCCGAAACATCCTTTGGCGGACGGCGAGCAAATTCCAAAAGAATGCCGTCCTGCAAGATTGATCGCAGTGGGCGGTTCGCTCTAGAAGCTTCTTCGTGGCGCCAATCACTTAGTTCACGCAATACAGCCAGTCCGCGCCGGCTCAGCGCGTTAGCTCCCTTTATCCGGAAGAAATCGTTGCGCCGATCTTTATCGTAATAGCTCTGTAGCGTGTACTTTCGGCACTCTTCAACCACCCAGTCAAAGCGCTCGCGTTGCTGCAACATTTCTGTGATGCGGTCATACATTGGCAAAAGGTGTTTGACGTCATCAATTGCGTACTCGATCTGAGAATCGGTCAGCGGACGGTTTGTCCAATCAGTAAAGCTTTCGGTCTTGGATAGCGATATGCCAGCCAATTGTTGCAGCAACTTGCCGTACCCTATCGGATAACCAAATCCAATGAATCCGGCCGAAATCTGCGTATCCATGATGTTCTGTGCCACAAGCCCAGAAGCGTTGTAGGCAATTTCGAGATCTTGATCCCCGGCATGCAAGACTTTTAGCAAATTTGGATTGGCGATGCGCTCCCAGATAGGGCTCAAATCGCGAATCGCGAGCGGATCTATTATATATGCGTCGCTATCAGTAGCAACTTGAATCAAACACAATTCCGCTGTGTAAGTGCGTTCTGGAATGAATTCAAGATCCATGGCGAATCTTCCGGCTGCGTCGATCTTCTCGCAGACTGCTTCCAACTGTGCGGATTTAATTACAATGCTCATCCGGAGGTTTGTGTCGCCTTATGGTGCAGGTTTTTCTGTGCCCAGGCCAAAGCACCCGGCCGGCCAATTATGACAGAGGATCCGTGTTGAACGCGAGGCACCGGATACGGTAGTGCTTTACCGTCAGTTGTGCCTGCCTCAATTTGTCCACCCATGGCGAATGCCGCCGGTGCGGCGGTATCCCAAAGTTTGACTCTGCCGGTCAAACTGACGAACACATCAGCTTCATCCTCTAGGATCTTGACGATCTTAAGACCGAGACTTTCTGAGGGCACGAATTGAATGTCTGGAAGACTCATAACCCATGGGAATTTCCGCCGGTCGCTCCAGCCCATCATTAACCGAATTGGCAGCTTGTCGTGTAAATGACGAGACGATTCATAACGGACCGGCTTGCCTTCGCCCACTTGCTTCCACGCTCCGTAATCCGGTCCGCCGAAGAATAACGTGTCGTTGGACGGTTGAAATATCCAGCCAAAATGCGGCGCACCATTAACTAACAATCCCAGCATCGTCGTGTACTGTCCGTCATTCTTGACATAGTTTTCAGTACCATCGATCGGGTCTATCAGCCAGATTCTAGGCGATGCTAGAGTTGCTGCTGCTCCACCTTCAACGACGGGATGTTGATCTTCTTCCGACACGATCAGGTCTTCGGGGAAATACTGTTTGAGTGCAGCAAGGATTAGATGAGAAATC
>Ga0163151_10006788_pt1 | contig 13719 bp, 11 predicted proteins | sample OliLakLV19MP5IB2_FD_145596 | JGI IMG/M metagenome (GOLD analysis project Ga0163151, IMG submission 145596) | Freshwater microbial mat bacterial communities from Lake Vanda, McMurdo Dry Valleys, Antarctica - Oligotrophic Lake LV.19.MP5.IB-2 | ecosystem: Environmental > Aquatic > Freshwater >...
GAAACGAATTGCCCGTTTGGACAGTCAATTTCAGTTGTTTTAAAAACGGCATAGAAGGCAATAACCCTGTCAAATATTGCAGCACTTTGGCGCGAAAAGCCTCGTTTTCCTGTTCATGAAAAAAAAACGTGAGATCAATTTGGCCATCGTCGGGGCCTTCACGCATTTCGTATTCAAGTTGAGTGTCGGTACAGGAAGATGCCAAGCTGAGGCTCAAAGAAGGATTGCGAGGGAGTTGCAAGCCATATTTGCCCCAGTATTTTATCAGGGCAATGTTGCTGGGCGAACGCCACAGGATGTGACCAGGTTCTGGCGGGTTGGAGGAATCGAGGATAAGACGGGACATGTGATGGTGATTGGTGAACTAGTGATTGGGGCAGCAAAGAAAAACAAGGAGTGAAAAACGGACGTATTTTTTTAAAGAGGTGCCTACATTTGCCAATCTCAACTGGAGGTTTTCCCAATCACGAGTCCACCAGCAACCAGTCAACCAATCACCAATTATCCAATCACCTATAAAGATGTGGCAAAAATTCCGCCGGTTCGGCGTTGAACTGTATGCGTTTTTCACTACGCCGTTTGTGTTGAAAAACTGTCTCGGAATGGTCGGCTTTATGACTGGCCTGCTGATGCTCACGTTTTGGTGGCTCAAATGCTACACGAATCATGGGGAAAGCGTACAAGTGCCCAATTATAAAGGCATGAGCTTCCGCGATGCAGCGCGCAAGGCGCGGTCACGCGATTTTGGGGTAGCGGTGAGCGATTCGATTTATATCCCAGGCGAACCTCCAGGGCAAATAGTATCCCAAGACCCCAAGCCCAACAGTCGGGTGAAAGAAGGCCGCACCCTCTATTTCACTGTCACAAAAAACAATCCCGACATCCTAAAACTCCCCGACCTTAAAAACGGCGACGACTACGAAATCTATTCCCGAAGGCTCACCCGAATCGGTCTAAAGCCCCGCATCGTAGCCCGCGCTGCCGACCCAAATGTTGGGCCAAATACCATCATTGATGTTATTTACAAAGGCGATACCATCACTGAAAAACTCCGTTACAACAGTGTGCCTGTAGAAATGGGCGCGACCATAGATTTCGTTGTGAGCGAGGAGGTTACGCTCACCGTGAATATGCCCGATTGTGTATGCCACACCCTTGGAGAAGCAAAATTTCTATTGCAAACCAGCGAACTCAGCATCGGCACAGTCATAAAAGACGCGACCGTGTCCGACGAAGAAAACGCCTTCGTATGGCGACAAAGCCCAAAGTACGACCCATTTGGCACGATGCGCAAGGGCGAGCAAATTGACTTGTACATCACGCAGGAACGGCCAGCCAGTTGTGGGGGTGAGTAGGCAGGGCTTAGTGGTCAGAAGACCTTGGGTCGTCAGACCGTTAATGGCCTCGTCTGACGACTAAAAATCGTCTGACGAGTAATCTGCCAAGAATCCTGCGACAGCCTGCTGCTACTCCCAATCTAATTACATCCCATCTCAATTCTGGACAGCGGGTCATTATTAGGGAAACAATTTCCAGACATTGTACTTGCTGGAACATACCGCTCCATTTCGGCGTCGAACAATCCATTGGCAAGGAATTCCGCCAAGTCGTCTATTTCCCGCAGTGTCATTCTCAACGGACGTAAAAACCCTGAAATCTGGCTTGCAGGAACCTCGGGGTTTTCGGGAACACCATCGTTGAAGTATTCAACCACTTCTTTCAAGCTATGCTTGCTGGCCCCGTGAAAATAGAAACCAACATCACGCAGGTTGTACAACTGCGGCACTTTGAATTTGTGCATGTCTTCTTCCCTGTACGTAAAACCGCCTCGACCTAGATTGCGCCGGTCATTTGGCCCAGTTCTAAAAACATTGAACCCACTTTGATAAAGGTTGTTGACGCCCAAGGCAAAAAACTCGTGCGGATGACTGTTTAGTGAGGGGCTGTTGTGGCAATTGGAGCAACCGGCCTTTCCAAAGAATAAAAGCGCCCCTCTTTTCTGTTGTTCAGTCATCGCTGACTTCTTGCCTTTCAGCCATTGTTGAAATGGCGCTTGATTGGTCAAAATAGTGCGGAAATAAGCCGCAATCGCAAAAGAGCCTGTTAATCGGCTGTAACGCTCATTGGTTGGGATTTCAGGGAAAGCTGCATCAAACAAGGCTGTATATCCCAGCGAATCAGTGACGTTTTTGTTGATGACTTGTCTGTGTACCGCCAAAGCCCGCGCGTTGTTCGCTTCCAGACCCTTCAAGCCCTTGAAATTGATTTCGATGAGCGTGTCTTGATTCCACACGGATTCGGTTCCTGTGTTTACATCAAAGGAGCCGAAGGAGCCAGCCCAAAGCGCGTTTGTAACATAGGTTAGATTGACCGTCGGCAAAGGTCTCGCACCTTGTGCATCCACCTCGTCACCAGAATAAAGCGGGTGTTTAGACCGCAATTCCCCGCTTTCACCAAAGCCTACAGCGCCATCCGCAATTCCTTGAAAACGGCCTGCTGTAAAGCCTCGCGAAGGCACGTGACAGCTGCTGCAGGAATACGCAGATTTAGAATCCGGGTATTTGTTCTCCAAGGCAAGCCCAGTCTCATAAAACAGCATTCGGCCAAGTTCAACCTTGGCTTCAGTAACTGGATTTTTCTCATCCTGATTAGGCAACAAGGCATAATCATTGCTCTCGGGCATTATGTAACCTTGGTAAGAACCGGTAGAGGACCGGAGATTAAGTTGATCTTCCAACAGCCTGTCATAATTGAAGTCGGGATCGTGAACACAAGATAGGAAATAGCCCGTGGAGGCAATCAAAAGGAAAACTGTAAAAGTTTTATTCATGATGGATGACAAACAAACTTGATTTAGAAAAATGTAACAACGCAAAACAGGCCTTATTCGACTTCAACAGTCCGAAAGGGAATTAAATTTAAGGAAAGCGTTTGTTAAAATAATAGGAGCAAAACCGATGCCAAGACCCGTTAACATGGATTCATTAAAGATTGCAAGGGCATTTTAATTTCATTTTAATTGCTTGGCATCTGATTCAATTCGTCACACTTGACCTCGACTTTGTTTTCGTTCGATAAAACTTCAAAAATTTTGTACGCTCCTGAAAATGAGGCAATTATCGGTTCAATGCGCTCGCGCTGGGAGTCGGTGATGAATATTTGCCCAAAGTCCTGCCTAATCAATAAGGCCACCAATTGGCGCACACGCTGAATATCCAATTTGTCAAAAATGTCATCCAACAGCAAAATTGGCGTCACCTTTTTTTCAGTGCGAAGCACTTCGTACTGAGCAAGACGGAGCGCCAGCAAAAAGGACTTTAGTTGGCCTTGCGAGGCAAATTTTTTTACTGCCTGCCCGTCCATGAACAAAGCCAAATCGTCGCGGTGGGGGCCGACCGTGGAGCGTTGTAAGAACCGGTCTTTTTCCAAAGCCTGCCGCATCATTTCGGAAAAATCTCCTTTCCCCAAATCTGATTCATAGCGTACCCCAACGGCTTCACGACTGCCGGAAATACTGGCGTAATATTCGAGGAAGATGGGCTGGAAGGTTTCAGCAAATTTTCTCCTTTGTTCGAAAATTGCATTTGCAGGAGCGGGCATTTGACGATCAAGGCTTTCGAGCAAGACCGGGTCAATGTGCTTTTGTTCCGAAAAATGTTTGAGCAGCGCGTTACGATGCTTTAATAACGCATTGTAAATCAAAAGGTTTTGTAAATATTCGGGCGAAATCTGCGAAAGCGTGGAATCCAGAAATCGGCGACGGTCTTCGCTGCCGTCTTGCACAAGTGTTATATCGTCCGGCGCGATCATCACTACCGGAAACTGCCCGATATAATCCGAAAGTCGCTCGTAAGTATTGCCATTGCGTTCAATTTCTTTGCGCTGCCCGGCCTGAAATTTGGCGGCGATTTTCACAGAGCCTCCTTCCACTTCAAATTGACCTTCCAAGCGAAAAAAAGATTCACCGTGCCGCACCAAATGACGGTCGTTCAGTCCAGCGTGGCTTTTACACAGACAAAGAAAATGCACTGCATCGAGCACATTGGTTTTGCCCACGCCATTGAGGCCAGTCAGGCAGTTGAGGCGCGGCGAAAAATCGAAGGTTTGCGCCTCATAACTTTTAAAATTGCTGAGTTTGATCTGGGAGAGATGCACAGCGCGAAGGTAACGATGAACGATGAACGATGAACTATAAACGATGTTCATCGTTCATCGTTCATCGTTCATAGTTCATCGTTAGTTTTGCGCCATGGATACGATTCAAATTTCGGTGCTGGACCGCGAGGGAGAACTACACTCGCTGGAAGCACCTACTGATATGGCCTTGAGTATTATGGAATTGTGCAAAGCCTACGAACTCCCGGTAGAAGGCACTTGCGGCGGAATGGCCTTGTGCGCCAGTTGCCATGTGTATGTTTTGAGCAATCACGAGCTGCCCGAACCCAGCGACGACGAGCTGGCCATGCTCGATTCGGCTTTTTTTGTGAAAGCCAACAGCCGACTTGGTTGTCAACTCAAAATCAAGGAGGAAATGGATGGGTTGAGATTGGAACTTGCGCCGGTGGGGGGCTGAGAACAACTGAGTGGATTCAAAGGGATGGAACACCACGTCGATGGAACACGGATTGCACGGATGAGACACGGATTTTCACAGATTTTTATTTTGACAGGATAAAATCTGTGAAAGTCCGTGTTCCATCTTGACCCAATATATATTATTTTTCACCAAAACCGTCTTTTCAATTGGTTATGAACAATCTACGCAATAATTCCCTTGCCTCAAGAAGCCTGATAGTATTTGGACTGCTCTCCTTTTTTACCGTTGTACCTGCGTTCGCGCAAGTCACTTGTCTGCCCGTTTTTCCCAATGCAGACGACAACGTGACCATCACTTTTGATGCCACACAAGGCAACGGAGCACTAGCGGGGGTAAGCCCTGTGTGGGGACACTTTGGTGTGATCACCAATTTGAGCACTGGCCCGAGCGACTGGAAGCATGTCACAACCAGTTGGGGGCTGAACAATGCCGCCGCGCAAATGACCAATGCCGGGCCTAATCTGTGGAATAAATCCTTCAATATCAACACATTTTTCAATATTCCAGCCAATGAGACGGTACTCAAACTGGCTTGTGTTTTTCGCGACGCTTCGGGCAATACGGTGGGTCGTGCCGCCGATGGAGGCGATATCTTATACGAAGTCTATCCCGTTAACGCACCCCTGCAAACCCTGTTATTGTCGCCTACCGCTTCTCTGTTTTTAGCCAATATTGGACAACCAATTCTGGTCAAAGCAGCATCTTCTTCACCCGCCACCCTTTTTCTGTACGACAACGGTATCCAGATTGCCACGACATCCAATGCCGAACTTTTGCAGCACACGCTGAACGTGAGCACGACAGGTATTCACAAAGTCGAATTTGTGGCCACCAATGCTACCGAAAGCGACACTTCCACTTTCAGTTACATCGTCCCGGGCAATGTCGTTTCCCAAGACCCGCCCGCCGGGACGGAGTGGGGCATCAATTATTTGACAAATACCTCCGTACGCCTCGCACTGTACGCACCAAATAAGCAAGTGGTATACGTGCTAGGCGACTTCAACAATTGGCAACCGAATACATCACAGCAGATGAAACGAAGCCTCGACGGCAAGCTCTGGTGGCTCGACATTACAGGCATTCAGCCCGGGCAACCCGTTCGTTTTCAATACCTTGTGGATGGGAACCTGAGAATCGCAGATCCTTTGAGCACCCTCGTCCTTGACCCTTGGAACGACGGTTTTATTCCGGCCTTTACTTATCCAAACCTCCTCTCCTACCCTGTTGGAAAAACGAATGGCATGGTGAGCGTGCTGCAAACCGCCCAGACGCCATTCAATTGGCAAGCTTCGGATTACGAGCGACCCAAAAAGACTGATCTGGTGGTGTACGAACTTTTAATGCGCGATTTTCTCGCCCGCCACGACTACCCTACCCTGCTGGACACCCTGGATTATCTGGAAAAACTGGGTGTGACGGCCATTGAGCTCATGCCGGTGAATGAATTTGATGGCAACATCAGTTGGGGTTACGGACCCTCTTTCCACAAGGCGTTGGACAAATATTATGGCACTGCTGAAGCGCTGAAAACCGTAATAGACGAATGTCATAAACGCAACATCGCGGTCATTCTCGATGTGGTGTTCAACCAAGCCACCGGGGCAAGCCCTTTGGCCCAACTCTACTGGGATGCGGTCAACGATCAACCTGCTGCGGACAACCCCTGGCTCAACCCCGAAGCGACACACGATTTCAACGTATTCGAGGATTTCAACCACGAATCGCAGGCCACGAAAACGTATGTAAAAAACTGTGTAAAGTATTGGATATCACAGTTTAAAGTGGACGGATTCAGGTTTGACCTTTCTAAAGGATTTACCCAGAATAACACGGCGGGGAACATTGCTGCATGGGGTGCTTACGACACGTCGCGGGTAGCGATATGGAAAGATTATGCAGATTTTATTTGGGCGATTGACCCGGAGTTTTACGTTATTCTGGAACATTTTGCAGACAACTCCGAGGAAAAAGAACTCGCCGAATACGGCATGATGCTTTGGGGGAAAATGTATGAAGCGTACAAAGAAACTGCGCTCGGCTATTCCATCTCCTCCAACCTTACAGGCATCTCGTATAAAGAACGAGGCTGGACAGTACCGCACCTCATCGGTTACATGGAAAGCCACGACGAAGAACGAATTGCTTACGAATGCAAAACGTTTGGCAATCAAGTGCCCTCGCACAACATTCGGACGCTACCTGTGATGATGGAACGTATTGCCATGCTTGAAAACCTGCTTTTTACTGTTCCTGGCCCCAAAATGCTCTGGCAATTTGGCGAACTGGGCTACGATTTCCCGATCAATTATTGTGAAGATGGCACCATCAACAACAACTGTCGTATTGTCCCCAAACCCATCCGTTGGGATTATTTTGACGATCCTTACCGCCGCAAACTGCACAATGTGACGGCTGCGCTTTTGCAGCTGCGCAAAAATAACGATGTGTTTGAAACGCCTGATTTTCAATTGAATATCACGACCGGGCAGGTACGCAGCATTTTCCTGAACCACGCGGATCTAAATGTTGCTGTATTCGCCAATATCGGTGTATTGGCTACAACCGTGACCAATCCGGGTTTTCAGCATATAGGAGAATGGTTTGAGTATTATACGGGCGACACCCTGTTGGTGACTTCGGGATTGCCAACATCGTTTCCACTTCAGCCAGGGGAATACCGCCTTTACCTCGACAAAAAAGTGGCCTTGCCTCCAGGCATTGTCATTTCTGCGACCAAAGAGTCGGTAGGCGTTGTGGATTATTTCGGGATTCAGCCTAATCCGGTTGGGGATATTTTGTCGGCACGTTTTTCGCTGCGGGAAGATTCAGACATCCAAGTAGAAATCTCAGACATTGCCGGGAAAATCATTGAAAAACAAAGGTTTGTGAACCTTTTGGCTGGCGAACATCAAATTCAGCTTGAATCAACAAGTTGGCAGCCGGGTATTTATTTCGCAGTTTTGCGCGACGAAATGGGCAGAACTTTGGCCAAGAAATTTGTAAAAATGTAACAGTCTATGAAACGTTATCCAAGGCAACTTTCTGCCGGAGCGAACAATATCGTCATAGCGTTGAATCAATTGGAGGTCGCAAAAATTTATGAAGATGAATTGGCGCAACTCGATAAAGCAGGCTTTGCCCATCGCGACATCTTTCGTCCCTCCGATATGGCTGGTGAGCGGTATGACAATGTTTTCCTCACAGACAAAGGTTTGCGATTGATTGATGTGGGTATTTCTGCATTACGTAGACAAGTAGGCGGTTCGTTGTTTGAGCGTTTCGTTGAACAAGAATTGAAAGAGGTCGCCGAGTTCAAAGTGTTTTTTCTTAATCGTTGAATCAAGATAGCGGTGGAACCCTTGCCTCTGAGCGGGGCCGCCGTCGTTCCATCCCGACACGTCGGGATGTCTCCATACTTGGGGCGGGCGAATACAATCGCTCGCCCCTTTTTGTAGACCGCTCTAAGGTTTTCGAAAACCTTAGAGGTCTCGACCGTATAAACAGCGCTACTTTTGCACCTGCTTCACAAAAACCTTCCCACCCACTTGTATTTTTAGCCAATACTGCCCCGCAGGTAGATTCTTTGCATCCACTGTTGCCTTGTTTTCGAGCAGGAGTAGCCTGACACCCAAGGCATTAAAGAGTTCTATTTTTTCTGGCAAAACCGCGCTTTCGATCTGCCATACGCTGTGTGCCGGGTTTGGGAAAACATGCACAACGGGTTCATTTTCAAAAACTTCCACATTTTCAACAGGGGCACATTCAAGTTGATTCAAGTAACTCCACAAATCATTGTCAAACAGGATCGGCACTGAATTGCCCCCGGCATTGGTGTAACCCGCGTCATTGCCCTGTCGCACCACGACCCAGCCTTTCGACGGCACGACGTGGATTTTTTGGTCATTTTTCCCTAAGGCCGAAAACATATCGTTCGGGGCGTTTGGAATCAATTTGAAGGGAAATACAACCTGTAAGCCCGGCAACATAAAACTTTCCTGTCCATTGAGCCACCATAGGTAACCGTAACTTTTATTGAGGTTTTGGGAGGAGTGGGTCATGTCGTACACATACTGCTGGTCGTGCAGCAGCGTGTCGCCGTCCCAAACGCCCTTGGCCAGCCCAAGCAGTCCGTAGCGAGCCATATCACGGGCTTTGCTGTACAGGATATGATTGATCCACACGGCTTTCATACCAGTTTGGTCTAAAAGGCGGGTTTTGGTGAACAGGTTGAGGGTAGTTCCACTGGCCTCTTCCAGCACATCGTGTATGAGGTGGTAGGGCGCGTTGTGGTAAGCCCACCGTGTGCCAGCGTCTGCCTTATACGTCAGGCAGGACGGGTCAGTGCAATTGTCGTCGGGCACGGCATCGTCCAGGCCATTGGTCATGGTCAGTTGGTGCCAGATGGTGATGAGGTCTTCCTTCGCTGGCGGCTCGGAAGTCCAGCCGTTGCCGAGGTATTGACTGGTTTTATCCTGGATATCAAGCAGTCCCTCCTCCTGCGCCTGGCCAACCAAAAAAGCCGAGAGTGATTTGCCCGCCGAGGCCCAATACCAGATGGAATCTTGCACGAAAGTGCCAAAATATTTTTCCAGCACGATTTTGCCGTCTTTCAAAAGCAGGAACGACTTCGTGTTTTTCACTTCCAGAAAGTTGTAGAGGCTGTCTATCCTTTCCTGGCAAATGCCGAGACTAGCGGGGGAAGTAGTTTGCCAACTGGTGCCGGTTTTGGGCGGGAAGTATAAGGCTGTACTTTGGGAAAAAAGGGCTAAAGTGCTGAAAATCAGCCCCAGTGTTGTCAGGATTTTGGCGGCAAAAACAAGTTGGCGTGAAGTAGTAGGCAATTTTGTCATGGGTGCATTTTATTTGTTCCAAAAAAGAACGTGCTTTGACTGGGAAAGTTGGGAAAAGTAAAGCCGAGGGACTGTACGATACTATAAAAGTATGTTTCCATACCTTTTTTACGCAGAACCCAAAAAAGAAATGGCGATTCAAAATAAAATGCGATTTTTGTGCTGTGGAACGGGTGAATGCTTATATTTTCTCCAGATTTGAATCAATCTTCAAATCCATATTTTTTCATGGCCGCCAAAACCAGCCCCCTTTTTGCCTTGGGGATATTGCGCAGGCCCAAAAGTATTTTGAGGAAATTGGTTCGGTCCATACCACACTCTTTTGCAAAGGCTGTGTGGTTGATAGCGGGGCGTTGTTCGAGAAAAATTCGGAGGGTTGCTTCGAAAGACATAGCGTAAATATACGCAATTTTGACTACAATTGTGTGGTCAGAAGTACGGGAAACAGTAGTTATCCCAAACTATAAAGGAGAAAATATATGAAGTCAGTCCAAGAAATAAGACGGGAGTTAGAAATTTCGGGATTCGTTTGGGTACAGAAAGGAGGAAGGGAATACTTTGAAAAAATCACAAAAGAGTTGGGCGAGATAATTTTTGTGACAGATGTAAAAGTTAACTTGGAAAGTCGAGCGCTGGTGACATCAGAAAAGGGATTAGATTTTCACACCGACCATCACAAAGCCAACTTCATAGCGTGGTATTGCATCGAACAGACAGACAAAGGAGGCGAAAGCATTCTGCAAGATGCAAACAAAGTATTTGAACTTTTGAGCGCAGAAGAACAAGAAGAATTAAGAAGAGTAAGACTCTTTGAGCATAAAGTATTTGAAGACGATGAAGATTCCTATCCTTTCTTGGTTGAGAGTAATAATAGAAGGGAGTTTTACTATTCCTTTTGGCTAGCGAAAGAAAATATGAGCGAGCGGCAAAAATACATAATAAAAAAATATCAAAAATTAACCACTGAAAGCGAATGTATTAAGTTTAAAATATGCCCGACAGATATACTCATTATTGACAACCACCGGATCCTGCATGGAAGAACAGCGATTGAAGGGAGTAAAAACCGCTTTCTCAAACGCTTTTGGATAAAATCTTTTCACTAACCAAAATCTCTGCAACATGACAATAACAACTTTGGTCTATCCCGACCCAATTACACTCGAAAGAGTATCCACGCTGATGAATAAGCATGGAATTGAGCCAACAATCGCCGAAATTGATCTCGAAATGATCAAAATGAAACTTCGTGACCCCGAAGAAGGTCAGGATTGGTCGTTTGAGGAATGCGACAGCGCAGAAATTGAATATAAAAGGTTTTTGCATTTGAACATGAAATATAAGAAGGCTCCAATCGTACCAAATAAAGTAATAGATACGATGTGGCACTACCATATTTTGGACACGAGAGCCTACCATCGTGACAGCGAAAAAGTATTTGGTGGATATTTTCACCACTTCCCATACTTTGGAATGAGAGGAGAACAAGATGCACAGGATTTGGAAAACGCCTTCCACACAACTAAAGAAATGTACGAAAAGGAATTTGGCGAACCGATGATGAAGGGCGAGCATTCCAAATGTGACCGAGATTGTCAAGGTCGTTGCTGGCACGCCTGCCAAAGCAAGTAATGCTGTGAATACAAATAATATATGGGATAACTCTGCGTGGCTGTCAACCGCCCGCTAAACGCAGCGGTTTGACAGTCACGCTCACGTTAGCGGCAGTTGAATAAAGAAAAAAAATAAAAGAGATAAATGAAAAACATTAATGCTGAAGGCTTGGATTTCAAGAATGTAATCTTGCCTGCACTTTATGAGTACGCATTGGTAATCCTACCAGTTTTCATATACGTTTCCTTGGAAGCATTGCATAAAGGAATGGAACACCTAGTAACCTCACCAGAATGGGCAATAGCCAGTATTTTTTTATGTTTTCAATCTGCCTCATTATATTTGAAAGGATTGCTTCACACAGGAAAAAAGATTAATGGAGTATTCATCGGATTATTGTATATGATCGTCTTGTTAATAATTGTTTCTGCGGTTCTAAATGCAAATATGGCTATGGAAGAAAGTGGTAATTCTGTTTTAAGCATTGGAATAAGATTATTTTTGATTACGGTCTCAACAATAATATTTTTCATTTTAGTTTGCTCATCAAAAATTTCTAACTCTTAATTTAATTAAAATTAACATGCCAAATAGATTTAAACGAGACCTTGGTGCAATAGATGCTCAAAAAGATGATAATTTTGAAGACCATTTCATCGAAGTTCAAAGTCTTGAAAAAATAATAGATAATGATTCAGATATAATTTATGGGTTAAAGGGTAGTGGAAAGACTGCCCTATGTAGAGCACTAACTGAAATTAATAGCGGTAAATATTATTCGACAATGATAATTGATCTTGACAATATAAGTTTTTCACAAATTCATGCCGCCCTTGAAAAGTTTAAAATAACAACTAACAAAGAAATTGTAAAACTTGCAAGTAATACATGGAGAAATGTTTTATTGTTGTATGGTCTTGAATCAATTAGTGAACAAGAACATTCAAGCCTTCTTGCAAGTAAAGTTAATTCTCTTATGTCAAGAGGCCGGTATGAAAACCCAAAAACTAATAACAGATTGATTGCTTTCATTCAAAATCTACTAATAAAAATTAAAAGGATTGGTTTGGCTGAACCTGACGAGTCGCCGCTTGGACTAACTATGAAACAAATTGAAGAAATTGAAAAATCATACGATGATGAGTTGTTCGATTTATTAAAAGAAAGCAATGAAATAGTATCTAAAACCAACAAAAAAGTATTGATTTGTTTAGACGGTTTTGACTCGATACTTGACCATACAAGTGAGTCTCGAAATGCAATATTTTCAGGATTAGTTGATGCAATCTACAAATTTTCGAAAGATAAATTTATTTCAGAAAATTTTTGCTTTAAAGCCTTTTTACCAGTAGAACTAACGGATGAAGTAAGAAATGCACATTTTGATGCAGATAAATTTATTTTTAACACCCATTACTTAAATTGGTCTACCTCGGAATTTGAAAAATTAGTTTTAAAAAGAATGATGCGATTTTCTCGCTCGAAAAGCACAAATTTCAAAGATGTTTGGAATGAGTTTTTGCCAGAAAAAATTACCAATCCTGTTCATTTGGTTGATGAAAACACGTTTTCATATATCCTACGTCATACACTGCATAGACCAAGACACTTATTAATCCATTTACAATTTGTGTTTGATGAATGGGACAAAAAATTTTCAGCTTCTAAAATTGATCCCTCTTTTATTGCAAAAATTATTTGTAAAACAAATACAACTCTTGCTGGATTAATAGCGGGTGAACTAGAATATACAGTTCCTGGAATTACTCAATTTTTACATTCTTGGAATGGAATATCAAGCACAATAAGTATGTCATTATTCCGAGATAAAGTAAAAAAAATGTTTGTTACGCAGTCACACTTAGAACTAGGTGTATTGATTGATAAGTTGTACAACTTAGGAATAATTGGATATACCCGTGAAAGTGATTCTTTAAAAATGTCAAGCAATTCAATTGGATTTTATTTTTCCTATGTTAACGGTGCGTTAGGAAATAGAAAAATATACAATGCTCTTGAGGACAAAGACATTATAGCATTAAGTCCTGTATTTCAAGAGTATTGTGGCTGCAAGTTTTCTGAATTTGGCGTGGTTAGCCAGAAATAAATTGAAATAACAGAAGCCGCTAACAGTCGTTTTCCGAAAATTACTCCTAAACGTCGCACATTCGGGAAACGTAACGTTGGCAGAAACCATAAAAATAAAAAATAATAAAATGAACGACAACGACAAAGAGATCATAGAGCAAGAGGAAAAGAGATTGTCAGAGGAGGACGACTTTAATGAGCAACCACCATCAGACATTGTAGCATACAATGAACTTCGTTCGTGTGCTGAACTTCTGCGTATGTACAAAAACAACCAACTGATTATCAAGCCTGATTTTCAGCGAGATATAGTTTGGTCAAAGCCTTCACAAACTCGATTTATCGACTCTTTAATTAAGCAATTACCAATCCCAAGTTTGTGTATTAGTCTTGACTACAAAACTCAAAAGCGGTTGGTAATTGATGGGCTACAAAGAGTTTCAAGCATAATAAATTTTCTTTCAGAAGAAGATTGGCGGCTTTCTTCATTAGATGATATTGACCAAAAGATTTCAGGCAAAACAAACAATTTTGTTAAAGAAAAATATACAGATGTATATGAAAGGG
>Ga0163151_10006790_pt1 | contig 13714 bp, 12 predicted proteins | sample OliLakLV19MP5IB2_FD_145596 | JGI IMG/M metagenome (GOLD analysis project Ga0163151, IMG submission 145596) | Freshwater microbial mat bacterial communities from Lake Vanda, McMurdo Dry Valleys, Antarctica - Oligotrophic Lake LV.19.MP5.IB-2 | ecosystem: Environmental > Aquatic > Freshwater >...
TACGAGTTCGATCAGCGTATCGCGTGGTAGGGAACAAGACGAACAGACTCGCTCGTCGGGGACGGCTCGTGCCTGTGGCCACCTGGGCAGCAAACTTCCGCCGCCCAGGTGGCCACAGGCACAGACACCGGAAATTCCGGAGCGGGTTTTTCAGGGGCGATCGGAAACCTTGGGCACGAATTTCACGATTGACTCGGACGGGAACGGAGGAGACACTTCAAAAAGTGGCGTTGAAATTCCTATCCTTCGCAACCTTCCTCACAGCTTCATCGGGTGGGCCTGGGCGACGACGTTCCGGAGCCGCTGGGCCTGCCGACACCCCCCTACGGGCTGCTTACTGGCTCGATTTCTTACTCACACTATCGGCCATAAGCGGGTGTTCGGGACCAGCAGGTCCTGGGCACTCTGACCTAAAAGAGACGCGCATTGTCGGCCTGAAAAAACTGCAATATGATGCACAAATCTTGCCAATTTTCCCGCGACCATGCCAGATAAACATCTCGGAACGGCGATCCTGACCCTCAAAGAGGTGTCCGTGTACCTCAAGGTCACGGAGAGAACGATCTATCGACTGGCTGCCGGCAAGAAGATGCCGGCATTCAAGGTCGGCGGGTCTTGGCGATTCAAGAAGGCGGACATCGATCAATGGATCAAGAGTCAGTCTGAAGACGTAGCGGCTGCTGAAGGAGCGGCAGATTTAAGGGAGCCCAAATGACGACAGAGCAAAGCACCGAGCGCGAACAACTTGAGCGCTCACTGATCGACATGGCCGTGGAAAGCTGGCGCTTCGCGCGCCTGTTTAGTCGGTTGGTCAGCAAACTCGACGCCGGTGAAGGCTCCCGGTATGTGAATCAGCTTCGCTACTTTCAGAAGAAGCTTGCGGACAGTCTCGAAGCGAGCGGAATGAAGATCGTCAACGTCGAGGGGCACCCATTCGACCCTGGTATGGCTGCATCGGCGATCAACATCGGTGACTTCGGACCTGAGGACATCCTGCTGGTCGACCAGATGGTCGAGCCCATCATCATGGGAGCGGAAGGTCTGCGCAAGCAGGGCACGGTGATGCTTAGGAAGGTGGCGGCATGAACTACATCGGTATCGACCTTGGCACCACTAACAGTGCTATCTGTTCCTACGATGGAGAGACTGTCCGGCTCTACAAGAGCCCCGACCAAAACGACGTAACACCGTCCGCTATCTTCATCGACAGGCGTGGCAACAAGTACTTGGGGAAGCGGGCGTATGACAGTGCCGCAAAGAACCCCGACAACGCGGCAACGAAGTTCAAGCGGATGATGGGCACGAGCACGCCGGTAAAGCTCGTAGCGGTGAACGTCACCATGACACCTGAGGAGTGCTCCTCGGAGATTCTGAAGCTGTGCTTCGGCTATCTCCCCGAAGAGATTCGAAACAGCGGAGCGACGGGGACCGTGATCACTGTCCCTGCGGCGTTCAATCAGATGCAGAAGGACGCGACCTTAGCTGCAGCTGAAATGGCGGGCCTTGGCAGCGTCGCGCTCATGCAGGAACCCGTCGCCGCCGTCATGTGTGTCATGAAGCAGCGCAAAGGCGACGGCGTATTCCTCGTCTTCGACCTTGGTGGAGGAACCCTTGACATCGCGATCGCCGAAAGTATCAGCGGACGGGTCAGCCTCCTAGCTCACGGCGGGGTCGCCATGTGTGGCGGCACGGACTTTGACCGCTCCATTCTCGACAACGTCGTCAAGCCGTGGCTCCTATCACAGTTCGACCTGCCCGACGATCTCACGGCCAATAGCAAGTACAAGGCCCTGTTGCGGATGTGTCTGTGGGCGGCGGAGAAGGCCAAGATTGAACTCTCATCGAAGGAAGAGTCGGTCATCAGCCTGACTGAATCTGATCTTGGCGTCACTGACCAGTCTGGTGCCGAGATCTACGTCGACATTCCGTTCAGCCGCAAGCAACTCGACGAACTCGTTGCTCCGAAACTTGATGAAGCCATTAGGTCTGCTCGGGAGACCTTGGAGAAGGTTGGCCTTAGCGCCCACGATGTTGAGCGTGTTGTGTTCGTTGGCGGACCGACGCAGTACAAGCCGCTCAGGGACAAAGTTGCCTTCGAGATCGGCATTGCCCCCTCAACCGATGTCAATCCAATGACAGCGGTTGCTGAGGGTGCCGCTGTCTTTGCGGAGTCGATTGACTGGAAGTCACAGAGCCGAGGGCGCAAGAGCGCACGCGGAGCCTTGAGCGCCGGTGGCTCCCTTGATCTTTCGTTCAACTTCGTAGCCCGTACACCTGACTCGAAGGCCAAGATCGTGGCCAAGGTGGGCGGCAAGGCCGCGGCTGGCACCGAATTTCAAGTCGATAGCTTAGACACTGGCTGGTCATCCGGGCGCCTGGCTCTGAAGGATGGGGCGGCGGTCGAGTTGAGCCTGGCGAAGCCCGGTGAAAACAGCTTCAAGATCTTTGTCTTCGACTCCAAGGGCGGGCCAGTCGCCTTAAAGGAAGACAAGATAGTCATCGCCAGGACGGCTGCCAGCATAGACGCAATCCCTGCGTCGCACTCCGTAGGCGTCGAGGCTCGGGACAAACTCGGTGGTCGTCTGGTACTGGACCACCTGGTGCGCGAAGGCGATCAACTGCCCAAGAAGGGCAAGAAGACATTCAAGACCCAGGAGTCCTTGCGAGCTGGTAGCGCCGGATCCATCAAGTTCAAACTCTGGGAGGGAGAAATCTCGGACCCAATCAATGACAACAGGTTCATTGGCATGTTCGAGATTAAGGGCTCCGATTTCGATGATGGCGTGATCGCCGCCGGCGCCGAGATGATCTGCGAGTACGAGGTCGGGGACTCGGGAAACATCATGATGGAGGTCTCGGTCCCATCGATCGGTGGCTCTTTCCACAGTGGGCGCAACTTCTACTCGCGTCAGGACGGACAGATCGATTACACGCAAGCATCGAAGCTGGTAGAAGAACAGTCCGAACATGCACTGCAGCGGCTCGATGAAATGGAGTCCAAGATCGACGATCCACGGCTCCAGCAAGCGCGAGAAAAGCTAGAGCAGGCTGAGTCCATAAAGTCTGGCGAGACAGATCCTGAAACCGCCAAACAGGCCATGGATAACGTGCAGGAAGCCAAGCGGCTACTCGCACTTGCCCGGAAGGATCACCTCAAGGAAATCCGGCAGATGGAGCTGGATAAGGCGTTGGATTTCTTCGACCGCTCGGTTCGCGAGCACGCCCGGCCAACCGAGGCGAACGCGTTTGACAACTTGGTGAAGACGGCGCAGCGCACCATCGACAACAACACTGGCGACTTCGAGGCCCACCTGGACGACCTGCGCAGCAAGAACTTCATGATCCTTTGGCGGCAAGACTGGTTTGTCATTGACCGCTTCAAGTGGCTCTCGAAGGACTCGTATCTCTTTCCAGACGCAAGGGAGCACGCCCAGCTCTCCAACGTTGGAGCCGAAGCTCTCAAGGCCAACGAAATCGACAAGCTGCGCGCTGTCGTGGCACAAATGGATTCCATCCGCATCGGATCCGGTGGTGACGATGAGATGACGGCTGGCGCCAACATCGTGCGGAGCTAAGTCATGGCCATTGACTCGTGGCTTCCAATTGGCTTCAAGCTGCCGGACGGTGCCAAGACGCGTGTGGCGCTGTTTGAGGGGGCGAATTGGCAAATCTTGGAAACGCAAGGTGCTGGCCGCGCACTGGTCGCACTGGATGACCTTGCCAAGCATTGGGTTGACTCTGGTATCGCTGAAGATGGGCAATTTGAAGCCTTCGACTATGGCGATCGTCGCCTGCGATCTGTCTCCTGTGGCGCCACCCAAGTCTTGTGCCCTGTGACCGAAGGAAAGTCACCGGACACCAAGGCCGAGGCGCTGTCATTCGCAATGGCTTTTAAGGCCACGCGGAATATCGATGGTGAATCGCCGCTTCAGGATGCGCTCTACGTAGAGAAGATTAGCCGCCTTCTCCCCACGTACAGCATCTCATCACGGACCGATGACGACGTTGTGTTGGGCTACTGGCTCACTGGAGGGGCGCCGGTACCAGCGAAGGCGTTCAGGCGCTTATGTCAGACGATGAGTTGGATGGGCGCCGGTCATTTGAAGGACGTTGTCCAAGCTGCCGGATTTGAAGTTGCCGAAGTGGTGCCTGCAGCAAAGCGACGTAAGGCTCCCGCAGAGACCGAAGCGAGTCCAACTGAGCGCTCAAAAGATCAAGCGGCAACTCCTGCTCGCAAAACGGATAAGCCTGCAGTGTTCGAGCTTGCAGGACGACCGGAGCTGGCTGAATTTTTCAATGAACACATCGTTGACATTGTTCAGAACCGAGACAGGTACAAGGCTCTGGGCATCGAATTCCCTTCGGCGGTGATCCTGCATGGCCCTCCGGGCTGCGGCAAGACCTTCGCGGTCGACCGGCTGGTGGACTTCCTCGGCTGGCCGAGCTTCCAGATCGATGCCTCCAGCGTGGCCAGCCCCTACATCCACGAGACCAGCAAGAAGGTTGCCCAGGTGTTCGACAAGGCGATGGAAAGCGCCCCCTCCGTGCTCGTGATAGACGAAATGGAGGCGTTCCTCGCAGACCGCGAAATGGGGTCGGGCCATCACCGCGTTGAGGAAGTGGCCGAGTTCCTGCGCCGCATTCCGGAGGCAGTGAAAAGTGATGTGCTGATCATCGCCATGACGAACCGCATCGAGATGATCGACCCAGCTATTCAGCGCCGCGGACGTTTCGATCACGTCATCAAGGTGGACTTCGCCAGTGAGGTCGAGGTGCAGGCACTGCTGGACAAGCTGCTCTCCTCCTTGCCGAAGGAATCGGATGTAGACGCCAAGCCGCTGGCAGAAGTACTGGCGGGCAGGCCACTGTCCGACGTTTCTTTCGTGGTGCGCGAAGGCGCAAGGCTGGCAGCGCGTTCCGGTAAGGAGCGCTTGGATCAGGCCAGCCTGCTGTCCGCTATGCATTCGTCGCCAGCGCGGGGGCGCGAAGGCGGCGAGAGCAAGAGACGCATTGGGTTCGTTTAGGGAGACGAATTCGTGGCCGTGGAGGAGGACAAAAACAAGAAAGACAAGAGCAAAGGCTTCGCTGGCCTCTCTTCGCTCGTGTCCGACGTGGACACGTCGCCGCCCCCTGCTGCAAAGAAGGAGCCCACGAGCAATTCTGGTGCTTCTTCGAGTTCCCCGCCTCCGGCGTCGCAGACGGCTCAGCCGCAACCAAGGCAAGAGCAAACATACCAGGAGCCTCCGCAGCCTTCCTCTGGGTCGTCCGGCGGCAAGTGGGCGTTGGGGATTGCTGCCGTCATCGGAGTGTTCTGGCTCATCGGCCAGTCGGACAAGAGCACGACTTCGCCAGCTCCGGCCTACTCGCCTCCCGCGCAGACCGTGACGCCAAGTTACTCGCCGCCAGCTCAATCGCAAGAGCCTTCTCGTCCGGCTGAATCTCAGCCGCCGGTTGGGCAAAGCATCGTCCTCTCGACGGCGCAGATTCGGTACTGCCTGGCCGAAGACATCCGCATGGATGGGGCGAAGGCTGTCGTCAATAACTACATCGACTCTGACGTAGATCGCTTTAACGCGATGGCGGCCGACTACAACAGTCGCTGCGGGAACTTCCGCTATCGAAGTGGCGCATTGGAAAGCGCGCGGCGGGACATCGAGCCGTACCGTGGTCAGTTACAGACTGAGGGCAGGAACAGATTCGCTCCTCCATCCACTGGCTCGCTGTCGACCCCAGCGCCGTCGCGTCCGACACCCGACGAAATCGTGCAAGCCATCCAACGCAAGCTAAATGAACTTGGGTACGAAGCAGGCACCACTGACGGGTTGATGGGAAGCGGCACTCGGTCGGCCATCCTCGCATTCCAGCAAGACAGAGGTTTCACGACTACTGGTGTCGCAGATCAAGCGTTGCTTCTCCAGCTGCAGCGTGCTCCTTCACGCTCAACTGGCAATCCGGTCGTACCGGACGCTTCACCACGCTCCCCGACGACTGCAACTGCACCTCCCACAGCCGCTCCTCCATCCGCATTCGTTCCTGCTCCGGCACCGCAACTGCAACAATCGCCTTCTACAGAAGCGACTATTCTCGCAGAAGTGAATGGCACCGAGAGAGAAGCCATCGAAAATGCATGCGGTTACCACAAGAGAAATAGTGGCCCGGCCGAATACTACAGTTGCCTACGCCGCGAATTGGCAAGCCTATCCAATTCAGCGGGACGCCCTGATCTTTCGCGCGCAAGTTCGTCGGAGCAATCTGCCATCGAGAACGCTTGTGGCTACCACAAACGTAACAGCGGGCCGGGCGAATACTACAGTTGCCTGCGTCGGGAACTGACAAGTCTCAACAACTCGGCGGGGCCGCCAGATCTGCCAGGTGCCAGTGCATCGGAACGAGCATCTATCGAGAATGCGTGCGGCTACCACAAGCGCAACAGTGGCCCTGGCGAATACTACAGTTGCCTACGCCGCGAATTGGCAAGCCTATCCAATTCAGCGGGACGCCCTGATCTTTCGCGCGCAAGTTCGTCGGAGCAATCTGCCATCGAGAACGCTTGTGGCTACCACAAACGTAACAGCGGGCCGGGCGAATACTACAGTTGCCTGCGTCGGGAACTGACAAGTCTTGCTAACTCTGGCGGTTCTCCCGATTTGTCTCGCGCAAATGCATCGGAGCGATCAGCTCTCGAAAATGCTTGCAGCTACCACAAGCGAAATAGCGGCCCAGGAGAGTATTACAGTTGCTTGCGTCGTGAGTTGAGCAAGTTGACATACCGATAGTGCCGAAAACGAGATATCAAAGATGGCAATGGCAATCTGTTTCAAATGCGGTTCTGCAAAATCCGGCGCACTCATCGCCTGCCAGAGTTGTAACGCTGCGCCGCGCACGAACAGCGAGTATGCCGTTTCGCTCGCGCTCTCCGACCTTCTGTCGTCAAAAGATCAACTGGCCCAGTACAGCCACGAACTCCGGAACAGTAAGAAGCTCTCCGTACCGCAGGACGCGCTTGCTCAAGCGCTGGATGCATTGAAAGACCCGCAGCTTCTGACGATGCTCGGTGCGCAACCTGCCGCCCCCGCTCCAGCACCATCCGCCCCAGCGGCAACCAGACAGCCTCCACTTGCCCCTTCGGCAGCTCCGCAGCGGACGGCGCCACCGCCACCGCCTATCAAGCTGGAACCCAGCCTCACCAAGACGGCCTTGCATCAGTCCCCGTTCGCCGTCTTGGGCGTGACGACGCGCGACGACCGCCGACGCATCGTCGAGCTTGCGGAAGAGAAGTCGTTGGAGCTGGATCACGAGGTTTGCCAGAAAGCGCGCTCTGATTTGACCAATCCACGCAACCGCCTGAGCGTGGAAATGTCTTGGCTGCCCGGCGTCTCGCCTCGCAAGGCATCTCAACTGGTTGACGGCCTGATTAACAACCCAATGGCGATTCGGGAAGAGTCGGGTCTGCCTACGCTGGCACATCTGAACTTGCTGGCCGCCGCATTTGAGTCTGTGGATGGTGAGCACGATGCGGACGATTTGTCCGGGTTCATTATGGAGACCGCCTACCTTGCCGAAGAGCTGAGCCCAGAGGATGTCCTGCGCGACATCAATGAGGATCGTGCCGTTTCCGGCTTTCCGGAAGTGCGTGCGCTTGACCAGATCGAAGCCGAATTAACCGAGCGTAAGCGGTACTACCGTATCGCCATTAAGGATGCGCTCGACAGACTTCCGCCAATGACGCTCATCCAAGTGATGACTGAAACCGTGGATAGCGTGACGTCGGGCGGTGATGATCATGCTCCAGGGCTTGTCGATGACCTCGTGGACAGCTATGAGGTGGAAACACAAGGCATCCTGCAAAAGGAAGCGGAGAACGTCCACAAACTCATCAAGGCAGCGAGGGAATCGGCGGGCTCCGGAGAAGCCGCCGTCAAGCCCTACGTTGACAAGCTCAACGCGGTTGCTCGCAATTGGGACAAGATCGCCAAGCCGATCCAATTGAGTTCGAAGGCACGCGGCGTCGACCACGAGGCAAGCCGCGACTTAGCGTATGAGATCCGTAGCCTCGCCATCGACCTGTTCAACAAACACGACATGCTCACCCAGTCGCAGCGACTGACCGGGTTGATTAAAGAACTGTTTGCAGAAGTCCCTGCAATTGCGGATCGGGTTGAGGAGGATGCGGACGCGCTCGCCGATATCTTCCAGCAGCGCCAGCTGATTAAAGAACTGTTTGCAGAAGTCCCTGCAATTGCGGATCGGGTTGAGGAGGATGCGGACGCGCTCGCCGATATCTTCCAGCAGCGCCAGCAAGCAACGGCCCGTAAAGGTGAGTGGGCGCGAGAAATAACTTACCGCGCGGAAATCGGTGTGATGTTCAAGGATACCTTGAGCATTTCACCCGAAGGCATCTCGTGGAAAGGTCAGAGCTTCCCGCTGGATTCGATCACTCGCGTTCGTTGGGGTGGTGTCAGCCATTCTGTCAATGGTATCCCCACGGGAACGACCTACACAATTGCCTTTGGTGACCGGCGTTCGGAAGCGGTTGTTGAACTGAAGAAGCAAGACATCTACTCCACGTTCATTGACAAGCTCTGGCGAGCGGTCTGTGTGCGCCTGCTAACCGAAATGCTCGAAGCGCTGAAAGATGGGCGCGACCTGCACTTTGGCGATGCGCTTCTTCACGACGACGGCATCACGCTTGTGAAGCGCAAGTTTCTTGGCTCCAACGAAAAGGTGCGGTGTTCGTGGGGCCAAGTCCACGTGTGGAGCGCAGACGGTTCTTTCTGCATCGGAGCCAAGGACGAAAAAAAGGTCAACTCCGGGGTTTCCTATATCCACGGTGCGAACACGCACGTTATGGAACAAGCCATTCGCATGGGCTTCAAGAAGCCTGGGCTGCGCCGGTTGAGTGAGTTGTTACAGTAATTTAATTGAGAAACTAGAGGAGCAGCGTTATGGGGTTTCTTTCAAACCTATTCGGAGGAAATAAGGAGGATAAGGAGTTGCGTGAGGCGTTGGCGCAAATCCACCGCATCCTGGATGATGAGACGTTCCAGCTGGAACTCGTCCATCCTGAAATGAAGGCGATGCTGGAGTCGGCTCCCGCCTACGACAAAGATCCGAACGGTACCGGCCCATTTGGCTACATTGAGACGAATCCGGTTCCGGTCAACGGGCCAATCGGTCAACTTGCATATCTTTCCAAACTCGAAACCCAGTCAGGCCAGCGGATCCTATTTCATCGCCTCGGTGCCATCGGCACGATAGACGTGTTCGAGGCCGTGACATTCAACGGAGCTGAGTGGTTCATCCTGTTCGTTGATTTTTACCATCCTCGACGCTCGCGCCTTACCCCAGGCGGCTTCCGGTTCACGAAGGACGTCGCGCAGTTTTCCGGATTCCACAAATTCTGCGAGAACTTTCCCTACGACTTCGTTGAGAAGAAGGCGTCTGAACGCGAATCGGGACTGAGCATGGCCTACATCGCCATCAGCAAGGTGTCCGACCAAATCCAGAATCGAGTCTTCAATCGGTCGCTAGCTCACAAGGCTAAGCTGGATCTGGTGAAGAGCCGGCTGTCGAGCTTTCAATCTCAATAGGTGGCGGCAATGAGGAAGATACTTCTCGCGACGCTCGCTGTGATGATGAGTAGTGGGAATGGAGAAAACCAGCGCAATGCAGAATCAATAACAACAAGAGCATCAACGAGTTATTGTTTTGATCTGTTCCCGACTTTTCTCGCTTTTCGCCTCTCAGTGTGCCAAGAGTGTGCCACGGACAACAGCGCACACCGCTCGCCACCTGCAAGGAACATCGCGCTCATGGGAACTTCCACCGTCTGGCGGACGGTCGTGCGGCGTGATACGGTGGTTCGTAATGTTTCGCTTCCTTACCTTGGCTGTCCTCACACTACTGCCCCTGGTCGCGTGGGGCGAGGAGTACCTCTGCGTCGAGGACATGGCGGAGGATGTCCCGACCGTAGTTGAAGGTTGAGTGGGTGGTTGAAGCAGTCGAGGGCCCAGAATGCGGGTTCTCAACATCCTCAACCTGAACCGAAGAAAGCTCAGCAGGCCTTCGGCGTAGCCGGCCGCTCGGTGCAGGCGGCGCGCCTCGTAGCTCGCAGGTCAGCTCTGCGTTATGCCCCTTAAAAGCCTTCAACGTGGAACTGGAGCCGGGCCAGATGTCCCTGCACGATGTTCGGCCCGACCCGCTTGCTTCGCCTGCTCAATAAGGCGCCCTTCAAGATACCGGATGTGGGCTTTGGTGAGATTTTCGTCTTTGCTTGTGAAGAATGCGATGTGATTCCAGAAGTCTTTGTCGAGATGCCCTTTTACTCTGTCTCGTATTGACTCGGCCTCACCGATATACACGGCATTCTTTCCTGTTTCGGGGTCAATGCCGGTAAGAAAGTAGACGCCAGAATTCTGTGACTCCTCACGGGCAAGCACGCCATCGAATTCGCTTCTGGGGCCAGCAACGGCTTTGCCTGTCCAGTTTGACAATTCGGCCGTTCGAAGCCGCTTTGGGTCTCCGTGGGCAAGGAAGATTTTAATCGTTGCGCTTGGCATGAATTGAATCCGTATAACGAATCAGTTAACCGGCGCGCCGAAGGCGCGTCCGTGTTGAACGCCGGGTTAGGCCGCATGGGAGGGGGCCTCTTTAGTGCGCGCGATCCGCATGTCAGCCAGGAAACAATACCTCGAAGAGCGCCTTCGCCTTCGGTGACAGGTTCTTGGGGTCGGGACGAAGTAGCTGCTCGTCGGGCACGAGCACCTTGGCATAAAACGCTTCATAGACGCGTTTCACCACACCGGGGGCTACAAGTTCCTGATCGTATCCGGGAGCAAACCCTAAAAGTTGATAGCCTGCGCGCTCTAGCGCGAGCTGCATGTGAGGCACTTTCAACGTTGCCAGTCCGTAGACAAATCCGGCCCCCATCGCCCGCCCTAGATTTTCGGAGAACTCCATAGTGCGCCCGGCGATTTTTAAATTCCGGTGCGCGGGAGCGATGATTCCGAGCTTGGCATACAACGTTAGCGCGTCAGGTTCTCGCTCCCAGGAGCCCATGCCGGCGAGTTCGTCCCCACGCATGATCAGCACGACATAGAGATCTTTCTGGACTTCGTCTTTGAGAAATACTTTTTCCGTGTAGAAATTCTCGCGTAGGTAGCAGCTGGCGATGCCGACAGCAATGTCGGGATGCCATTCCCGGATGGCTTCAATGAGCACAGGAATATCGGATCGCCCGAGCTGCTCGAAGCGGTAGCCTTCAGGCAGGTTCGTCATGGTCCGAATTTCGTCGATGCTGGGCCAATTCAAATTAACTCTCCAATCTGCAAAGTTAGCCAAACCACGGTAGCACGGCACAGTACCGACTTGCTGCGTTGCGGCCTAACGTTTGAGTTCAGCGGCTGCCGAAGGCCGTCCGCTGCGACGAAAGGTTAGGCAGCTATGCCTCGCGAAAGCACAAAGTCGTCTTGCACTTCAGAGCCAGCGCTGTACTGCCTCAACTGTGTCAGTCGGGCCGGTGTTGAAGCACAGCTTGGCTTGAGGAGCGTGCGCGTGCACCACATTTATCAACTTTTCAAACAATAAGAAGTTTCCTGCGATCGTTCGTATGCCCGCCCCGATGACGATGCAGTCGAACTGCTTCTGCTCCAGTTTGTTTCGAACAACGGCCTCAGCAGTTTCGCCAAAATCGGTCAAGCACATTTGCACGTCGTAGCCGCGGTCAGTCAATCTGTCTTCAGAGGCTTTGAGGCCGGCCAATACCTTCGCCGCATCCATGCCAGGGTAAGCCGCGTAGTCTGGGTCAGAGAAATCCATAAGTGTTGGTTGCACGCCGATCACCAGGACACTTTTCTTGTCTGTCATATCTTTCTCCAGGTAGTCTCTGCTTGACGGAAGGCAAGCACAGTAACGGTTGTGTACGGGCAGCGGGTGTATGAGCGTGGCATTTGTTCAGCGGCCTAACGTCCCCGTTCAGGCGCGCGCGGCTTCTTGCGCGTCGCCTGCGACGGGCGGTTATGCCCCAATCGTGAGTTCATTGACTGTGCCTCTATCAGACACCAGAAAGATGCGCTCGAAGCAGTGGCCGAGCTTGAGTTGATGACCGGCAATAGCATAGGTATCAGGGCTGGCGAGCCAATAGTCGTTTAGCACGGCGAGCCAAATGGGCTTGCGTAAGGAGGCGCAAATATCGCTTTTCGTGCGGATGCGGTCCTCCAGTACCAAACGCGCGTTGAGGCCGATGTCGGCAGAGGAATTCGTGTTGACCACGAAACCCATAATCTTTTTCCCCGAAGGACGCTCAGAAATAACCGAGATACTCGTTCTCGAACCTTCGATCTCCCGTTCCTGTTCTAAACCTTTTCCGGGAGCCGATGCAACCTTCGTGACCCACTCCGTCAAGCTTTTTCGGAAGCGTGCTGCGTCCGGCACAGGCACCCGCAAGCCGATCATGAGACTGACGTCATTGGGAAGTGACGGGCCGACCTTCGCGTTGAGCTCATCGAGCAGCCGTAGACCAAAGAAATCCTGAGTAGTCCTATTGCCCAGGGTTCCGTCGCGTTCGAAGGTGAATTGCGAGAGCTGAGTTACCTCGACGCCTACGCGCGACGCACCGACGGTGAGGTAGAGATCAGGCGGATCCTCGCCGTCGGACACGGATGCGCACGACGGACCGCCGAAAAATTTGACCAAGGCACCACCTACAAATGTCTCGTCGCGGCGCACAGCCTCACCTCGCTATCCATTGGGGCATAACGTGACCGGCGTAACCGGCGCTCAAGCAGCGGGCCGAAGCCCGCTGCTTGAGCGTCCGTGTTCACGCCGAGGTTAGACCGCACCCCTCCTCGCGCTGGCCAGGAAGTTATGCAGTCGAATGCTCGCTTGATAGATAGCCTCCTGAATCAAGAAGTGCGCAGGCCACATCTTGATCTGCCGATTGAACCAAGCAAGATCTTCGTCTGGGATGTCGTTAATGTCGCGGCCAAGGAGCTGTCGACTAAGTGGCTCAATGAAAATGGCAGGAATATCCTCGCGTCGTTCCGGCCCGTCACCAAGAACCGTGATCGAAAAGTCCTTGTCGAAACCGCGGACCAGCGCCGAATGTACGGCAAAATTGCGCACCTTGATAAGAACTGAGACCAAAGGATAAGCCTCAAGGTCCTTTTTGAATAAGCTGTGGTCCCATTGCTGCGATAAACCATCGGCTTTCAAATCCGCCGGCAGGAGATCAAAGATTGATCTGAATTCGGACACCGCAGCTCGAAAATACCAGCGAGCAACGTCGACCGCTCCTCCGCGTGCATGAGAGTCGATTGAGCGCGCAAAGAAAAGGGCGGCGCTGGCGCGCTCGCCACTCAGCGGTAGGAGAAGGAAAGAGCCTTGAACATAGTCCCCAGATACCGTTTGGATGTCAGGCGTCGTCATAGTGGTCTAAACGGACTTTACGTCAGCCCTGAGCAGTAAGCAGCGCCGTTGCTCGGTCGGCGCGCGCAAGGTTAGACCGCTCAAGCACGCTGAAACATGACCATTGCTGTTTCACCGAGGAACCCCGTAGCTTTCCGAAATAGCCTTGAAGGTTCCACGGAATTGCGATGGGCTCAAGGTCGTATTTAGTGATAGATCACCAGACAACGAGATATAGCAAGATACCGCTCCCTCGAACAACGCATACCCAACAAGAAACTTTTTCTGGTCCGATGACAATCCGACCCCT
>Ga0163151_10006793_pt1 | contig 13711 bp, 8 predicted proteins | sample OliLakLV19MP5IB2_FD_145596 | JGI IMG/M metagenome (GOLD analysis project Ga0163151, IMG submission 145596) | Freshwater microbial mat bacterial communities from Lake Vanda, McMurdo Dry Valleys, Antarctica - Oligotrophic Lake LV.19.MP5.IB-2 | ecosystem: Environmental > Aquatic > Freshwater > Lake...
TGCTTGTGTTTTACTTGATTTCATTCTGCAAATAGAAATAAAATAATTCCATAATTTAAATGCTTAGATACGATTTTATTAGATTGTTTTTAACATTCTATTTTTAGAACTCCCCTAAAATTAATAAAATTCCAACTGCCCGGGTAGTTCCTTACTTGTTATTTATATGCAAATCTTACATGTGTTTGATCTGAAATTTTTTATTTAATTATTTCTTAGCCAAGGATGTTAATTCTTATCAAGATAATGTTGGTAACGAAACTTTTGTAAACGTGCCAAAGGCCTGTGTTTACGGTATTTTCGTCGTCCATCCAATTATAAAAAAATTAAATATGGCGAAACACAACCAAATTCTCGACACGGTAGATGAATGCATTTCCAACGGTGTAAAAAAGAAAATCTTACATCTAACAACAGATGATTATTATGCCGACGGCCGGACACTTAATATAGGTGGCCGCAAACTAGTGAATTTCGCTTCCTATAGCTACATGGGCCTCGAAACCGATAACAGGTTAAAGCAAGGAGGCATTGCAGCCTTTGAACGTTATGGAACCCAGTTTGGAACCACGCGTGCTTACGCTTCTAATTTTTTGTATGGTGAATTAGAGTCGTTGATGTCAGAAATTTTTTCTAAGCCAACCTTAGTTGCTCCATCCACAACGCTTGCACACCAGGCGGCTATTCCGGTACTTGTGCGCGATGACGATGCTGTTATTTTAGATCAGTTTGTACATGCAAGTGTGCAGGTTACCGTAAAAATGGTAAAAGCTAAAGGCATACCTGTTGAATTACTGAGGCATAATGATCTTGCAAAACTGGAAGAGAGAATAAAAGAACTAAGCCAAAAACATCGCCGCATTTGGTATATGCTCGATGGCGTTTATTCTATGTATGGAGATTTGGCTCCACTAAAAGAGTTGTACGCATTAATGGATAAGTATGAGCAATTCTATTGTTACATAGATGATACACATGGAATGAGCTGGATAGGTAAAAACGGATCTGGATATGCTTTGAGCCAAATTAATTATCACCCTCAAATGATATTGGTCACTTGCATGAATAAAGCATTTGCTTCTGGCGGAGGAGCTATTGTTTTACCCGATCAGGAAACAAAACGCAGAATAAGAACATGCGGTGACACGCTTATCTTTTCAGGATCTGTTCCTCCGCCAATGTTAGGTGTTGGAGTAGCTTGTGCAAAAATTCATTTGACAAACGAAATTTATTCTATGCAGGATGAATTGCAAACGCGTACTAACTATTGTAATTATTTGCTGAAAAAAAATAATTTACCTGTTGTTGCCAATAACAATGCGCCAATTTTCTTTGTGGGCATGAGTCTTCCGAGGGTTGGTCACAATATGGTAAAACGCCTGATGGATGATGGTTTTTATATAAGCATCGGGCAATTCCCTGCGGTATCAATGAAGTGTGCAGGTTTAAGGATGTGTGTAACACGTCACCAGACCACAAATGATATTGAACAGATCATTGAAGCAATAACCTATCATTATCCAAAAGCCCTGGAAGAAGAAGGCTGCACGGATAATGATATTCGCAAAGCATTTAAAATGCCTCTTGTTGAAGAGGTAAAAGAAGAAATAAAAATTGGGAATGAAAATGATTTAAAAGTAGAATCCACTGACAGTATAAAAAATATTAAAAAAGAACAATGGGATTCGTTGTTCAGTGATCGTGGATCGTTTGATTGGAACGGGCTTAGTTTTCTGGAGCGTACATTTAAAAACAATCCAGAGCCTGAAAACAATTGGGAGTTTAATTACATTACCGTAAAAGATAAACAGGAGAATATTGTCGCTTCTACTTTTTATACTGTAGCGCTATGTAAAGAAGATATGTTTTCGCCGGCTGCAGTATCAGAAGAGCTGGAACAAAAAAGGAAAAAGGATCCATACCATTTATGCTCAAAAGTTGTAATGATGGGATCGCTCTTAAGCGAAGGGAATCACTTATATCTCGATAAGAATCACCCGAATTGGAAAGGCGCTATGCTTATTCTTTTGGAAGAAGCAGGGAAGATCCAAGACAAATCAAATGCGAATACAATTACGTTACGTGATTTTGAAAAGGGAGATGGTGAACTACACGACTTTTTACTTGGCCAGGGGTTTGTAAAAGTGGATTTACCTGATGCACATGAGATGAGAAAAGATTTTATTGACTGGGAAACCCCTGAATATTATTTAACAAAATTGCCATATAAGGCACGTCATAATGTGAGAAGAGATGTGCTTAGGTATGAACAATTTTATGATGTTAAAATTATTTCAACTACAAGCGAGAGTGAGCTCAATCACATATACAGGTTATATTGCAATGTTAAAGACAGAAGTATGGAGTTAAATACCTTTTCACTCAATAAAAAAATAATTGCAGCAATGATCAACGACCCTAATTGGGAGGTAATCACATTAACCCTCAAAAAGGAATTTGATGACAGAGGACAGGACCTTCCAATTGCTGTTGGATTTATTTATAAGGCGGAGAATGTTTTTTGTCCGATGGTGGTAGGGATTGACTACTATTATTTATTCTCGTACAAAAATTACAAACAAATTATTTATCAGGTGGTGAAAAGAGCGAGGCAACTTGGGCTTAAAAAAATCTACTTAGGCTTTACTGCATCTGTGGAAAAACAAAAGTTTGGTGCAGTACCTGTTCCAAAAGTAGCTTATGTACAAAGCAATGATAGTTTTAATATGCAGGTTCTTGAGCTTAACAAGACACAACAGCGTGTGAAGTATAGTCTCCCGGTTGTTGAACAAAATGTTTTAGCAGAGGAAGAAGTGTTGTAAGGTTGGATAGAAAATAGTGGTCGGCTCTTGTTATTTGCAAGTCTGGCCACTATTTAATTTTAAAATGATGTGAAATCTTACATCGGTTATATATCCTTCCATTTTTGGATTTTTTCCTGCATTATTTGAGATAAATTAGATGTTATAAATGCAGAAAAATTATGAAGAAGGTGATAGTGTGTTCGGTTGCATTAGGATTGATTCTTAGTGTGCAGAGTTTTGGGCAAAGTGTGGTAAGGCAATTAATGGCTAAAAACATACTTCTTTTAGGTTGTTACAAATATGATAATTATGCCCTTAATCAATTTGTGGTGGGAAAGCAGGGTAAAAAAATTGAAACAGATTTTCTTGCTGGAGAGGGCCTTCCCTCTAAAATTGTATTCTGCCAAAACGGAATATACAATAGTGTGTTAATAGAAGTGTTTGACGGCAGTAAAACATCAAAGAAAAGAAAAAAGGTATATGACAATTTTCGTTCCACTAATCAGGCAAGCTGGATGTTTGAACCAAAAAAAAGTGGCAGGTATTATGTTGAATATACTATACCGTCAAGTGAAACTGATCAAAAAGCATATATACTAATGATACAGGGCTGCGATTATGGTAATTGCAAACAAGCTGGGCAAGCTGTTGCTCAAGGTAATTAACTATTTAAATTTTTTGGTGCAATACTTGTCGTTCGATAAGTTTTCCACTTTATTTACATCATAGTGTAAAATATAAAAAGAGGTATTCTTCTTATAAGGCAAGTCAAACTGTTTTTCACCTTCTTGGTTTGTTTGCTGCTTGTATTTTCCAAGCGCATGGCCTATGTACATGGATTGAACTCCGGAAACGTAAAATTCGTTATCGATAAAAAACTCGCCTTCAGCGGTCTCGCTTTTTGAAACAGAGATGTAATTGCGCAGTGATAGTGGGGTATTGTTCTTATCAAATTGCGCGGTGTAAACTTTTGTCTTTTTCTTCTCATCCTCATTACTAGTTACCATTTCATATTTGGTTTTGTCGATCGGAATAAATTCTTCGCTCATAAAACGAAACTGACTCCTGTAATAATTTGATTTTGGAGGGATAAAAGTGACCTTTTCTTTGTTATTAAAAGTGTTTGAATTCGCTACACCAATTTCTTCGCTCACATTATATCCAGGCGCCATAACAGGCCCACTATAAAAATATTTTCCATAATAAGCCGTAGCTTCATTCTTATCATCGCTCACCCAGTAATTTAATTTACTGCTATTGTAAATAAGGGAAGATTTTGACCAATCAATATATAAAGGGGTGCTTAGTTTGTTATAAATGGTAAATGACATTAAGCCTTGATCGTGCCAAAATTGATAAGTTATTTTTACTGCATCTGTTTCATAAACGTAATGATCATTGTCCAGCTTGGCGTTAACCGCTTTGGTCTCAACTATTTGCATATAATCGTTTTGGCATGCAGATAAACATAAAGCCGAAATCGCTAAAAATAAAATTCTCATGTTTTGTGTATTTTATGGGTATGTCTTGAACACCAAATTACAAATTTTATTTAATTATACAAGTCCATAAGGCATGAATTGCTACTTTTCATTAATAGAAGATTTACGTACAGTAGTTGAGCTTCCTTTCGGAAGTGAAACGTACTATAAGTTAATGCCAAAGGAGGGCGCTATTTCCGATTTTTAAGAAACGCGGAGGTTTCGGTATAAATAGCTAAATTTGTAGTCCTTTTAAACAATAGATCATAATGATAGAATTTATAACAAAGTCGCTCTCAAAGATATTTGGAAGTAAGTCGGAAAAAGATGTGAAAGAGCTCTCGCCGCTGGTTGACCAGGTGCTTGAAGTTTATGGCGGGCTGGCTTTACTTACCAATGATGATCTCAGGGCTAAAACCCATGAGTTTCGCAGGAGGATTGAGGACTATTTAAAAGATGAAAATGATTTTATTGCAGGATACAAAAAAGAAATAGATGACGAGGGAACCCCGGTAGCTCAAAAGGAAGCACTCTACAAAAAAATTGACGAAACCGAAAAGCTTATTGTTGAAAAAACCGAGGAGGTATTGAACGAAATACTTCCTGAGGCATTCGCGGTTATTAAAGAAACTGCAAGGCGACTCAAAGAAAATCCTGTACTTGAAGTTACAGCAACCCAGTTAGACAGGGATCTTGCGGTAACAAAGGATTATGTAGAAATTATTGGAGGAGAAAATATTGCAAAGGCAAAATGGAAAAATAACTGGGATGCGGCGGGTAATCGCGTCACCTGGGATATGGTTCATTATGATGTGCAGCTTATTGGAGGAATGGTACTTCATAATGGCAAGATTGCTGAGATGACTACCGGAGAGGGTAAGACGTTGGTTGCTACATTACCTGTTTACTTAAATGCACTTCCCGGAAAAGGAGTACACATTGTTACTGTAAATAATTACCTAGCAAAACGTGACCAGGAATGGAACGGTCCATTGTTCGAGTTTTTGGGATTAACGGTTGATTGTATTGATAAGCACGAACCAAATTCCGAAGAAAGAAGAAAGGCGTATATGGCCGATATCACGTACGGAACAAATAATGAATTTGGTTTCGATTATTTGCGTGATAATATGGCGCGCTCTCCCGAAGATCTTGTTCAGCGTAAACACAATTATGCTATAGTGGATGAGGTCGATTCGGTATTAATCGATGATGCACGTACTCCATTAATTATTTCGGGGCCCGTTCCTAAAGGAGATAAACAAGAGTTCCAGGCGTTAAAACCTAAAGTGGAAAAACTAGTCAATGCCCAGCGCACTTTTATAAACACAGTATTGGCGGATGCTAAAAAATTAATGACGGATCCTAAAAAGGATAAAGAAGCAGGAATGGCGCTGTTGCGTGCTTACAGAGGTTTGCCGAAGAATAAAGCGCTAATTAAATTTTTGAGTGAGCCAGGCGTAAGAGCTCAATTGCAGAAAACAGAAAATTTTTACATGCAGGATCAGTCTAAAGAAATGCATAAAGTTGATGCAGAACTTTATTTTGTGATCGATGAAAAAAACCATTCGATAGAACTGACCGAAAAAGGGATTGAATTGGTAACTACCAATAGCGAAGACGCTAAATTTTTTGTTTTACCTGATGTAGGGGCCGAGATAGCAGAGATCGAAAAATCCGGTTTGGGTGTTGAGGAAAAAGCAAAAAGAAAAGATGAAATGCTGCGCGACTTCGCTATAAAATCCGAGCGGGTGCATACACTTAACCAATTATTTAAAGCGTATACTTTATATGAAATAGATGTTGAGTATGTGATCATGGATGGTAAAGTGAAGATTGTAGATGAGCAAACCGGCCGTATCCTTGATGGACGTCGGTACTCTGATGGTTTGCACCAGGCAATTGAAGCCAAAGAAAATGTGAAGATCGAAGCGGCTACACAAACATATGCAACCATTACTCTGCAAAATTATTTCAGGATGTATAATAAGCTTGCGGGCATGACGGGTACAGCAGAGACCGAAGCGGGTGAGTTCTGGAGCATTTATAAATTGGATGTAGTGGTGATTCCAACGAACAGGGATATTGTGCGTAAGGATATGGAAGACCTTGTGTACAAAACAACACGTGAAAAATACAATGCAGTTATTGAAGAAATTGACAAATGTGTTAAAGCCGGAAGGCCCGTGTTGGTTGGTACTACATCAGTTGAGATATCGGAATTATTAAGCCGGATGTTGAAGCTGCGTGGCATCAAACACAATGTACTTAACGCGAAGCTACATCAGAAAGAAGCGGATATAGTTGCAGAAGCAGGAAGGCCCGGAGTGGTTACCATTGCAACCAACATGGCAGGTAGGGGAACGGATATTAAACTAGGGCCTGGCGTAAAAGAAGCAGGAGGCCTTGCTATCATTGGTACCGAAAGGCATGAGTCAAGGCGTGTAGACAGGCAGTTGCGTGGTCGCGCCGGCAGACAGGGAGATCCGGGCTCATCACAATTTTTTGTTTCACTGGAAGATAACCTGATGAGGTTGTTTGGATCAGAACGTATTGCTAAGTTGATGGACCGTATGGGAATTGAAGAGGGAGAAGTGATACAGCACAGAATGATCTCCAATTCAATTGAAAGAGCGCAGAAAAAAGTGGAAGAGAATCACTTTGGCACACGTAAAAGATTAATTGAGTATGACGATGTGATGAACTCGCAGCGCGATGTGATATACACAAAAAGAAGACACGCATTGTTTGGCGAGCGTGTTTCTGTTGATGTATCAAACAGTATGTATGATGTTACTGAGAATATTGTAAATGAATATCAGGGTGCAGGTGATTATGAAGGATTTAAACTGGAACTAATCAGAACCTTGTCTACTGAATGTCCGGTAGATGAAAATGAATTTCATAAAAATAATCCCGCTAAACTTACAGAGCACGTGTTTGGTCAGGTCGAAGAGTCATATACACGCAAATCAGATGACATCGCGAAAAAAGCATTTCCGGTTATCAGCAATGTGTACAATACCTCTGCTCAGCAGTTTGAAAATATCGTTGTTCCTATTACCGATGGAATAAAAACGTTGCAGGCGGTTGCCAATTTAAAAAAGGCATTTCAATCGAAAGGAAAAGAAGTTGTGCTTGCATTTGAAAAAGGGGTGATCCTCGCTATGATAGATGAATCGTGGAAAGAACATTTGCGCGAGATGGATGACTTAAAACAATCTGTTCAGAATGCCGTGTACGAACAAAAGGACCCATTGCTCATTTATAAATTCGAATCGTTTGAGTTATTTAAAACGATGCTGAACAACGTTAACAAGGAAGTTATTTCATTTTTAATAAAGGGTCAGCTTCCAAATGATTCAGCGCCGGGTGTTCAACAGGCAAGAGCGCCAAGAAATGAATCTCAAAATTTAAGGACCAGCAGGACTGAAGTGGCGCAGGGCGGAAACGCACAAAATAATGGTAACGGTGTTCCGCAAGGTCCCCCGCCACCAAAGGCGCAGCCGGTCAAGGTTGAAAAAACGGTTGGGCGTAATGATCCTTGTCCTTGCGGCAGTGGTAAGAAGTTTAAGAATTGCCATGGCAAATAAATAATAGGTTGCCCATTTATAAGTAACCTGTGATCATCTGTGCTATCTGTGATTAATTATTATTTTTTAACACTGATTACGCAGATTTACACAGAAGAAAAATGGATAAAATGCGAATCGATATTTCATATCCATATTGATAGATGAAGCGTAACGGTATATTAGTTTATACTATTGTTTGTTTTATTTATTTTTTTATTTCTTGTAACGAGAATGAAAAAACTCCACTAAGTTTTTCCAATTCCATTGCACCTATCATTCATGCTAATTGCACTACCTGTCATCAGCCCGGCGAGTCGGGGCCTTTTTCTCTCATCACCTATTCCGACGTAAAAAAACGTGTCGCAACGATTAAGTTTGCGGTGAATACAAATTTTATGCCTCCATGGCCGGCAGATAGGAGCTATGCTCATTACAATGGAGAAAGATATTTAACCGCCAGCCAGATCGATACAATCAATGAATGGATCAAAGCAGGTGCGCCACCCGGTGATACGAGCAAAATAAAATTCACGCCAATAAAACAAACATACAATGTATTAGGAAAACCAGACCTGGTTTTAAAAATGCCAGCTCCGTTTTTTATTAAGGGGGATAACAAGGATAAATTTTATCTGATGAAACTCCCTTATGAAATTGACAGGGATACTTTTATTAAAGCGATAGAGTTTGTTCCGGGAAATAGAAAATTGGTGCATCACGTTAATGGGCTCATTGTGCAATATGATTACGAGAAGAAAAAAAAGATGAATGAAGGAGAATGGGTTTTGGATGTGGAAGAAAATTCGGATCGTAAAACTGCCTATGAAAAAATGAAGATCCCCAATGACGATGGAACGTATCCAATGCTAACTACATCAGCATTTAATTATTTACCCGGAATGGAACCGATCATTTATCCGGAAGGATTAGGAGGCTATGCCATAAAAAGAAAAGGATATCTGTTGTTTCGCGATATGCATTATGGTCCTTCGCGGGAAGACCAATATGATTCTTCGTACGTGAATATTTATTTTAGTCAAAAACCTCCCGTTCGCAGAACGCTTGAATTGCAATTGGGAACATTAGGTGTTTCGGAGATTGTTCCACCATTGGTCATTCCACCTAACGAGGTTAAAACATTTACAACAAAATTTATAGTGCCAATTGATATTTCTGTTTTAAGTATCAATCCGCATATGCACTTACTCGGAAAAACATATCTCGCATATGCAATTACTCTTCTAGGAGATACTATTCCGTTGGTAAAAATCAACAAGTGGGATTTTCGCTGGCAATACACTTATACATTTAGAAATGTTTTAAAAATTCCCGCAGGCTCAGTGATATATGCTATAGGGAAATTCGATAATACAAAGAATAATCCGCTAAACCCATTCAATCCTCCGCAAATAGTTGGAGAACGCGAAGGAAGCATGCGCACTACTGATGAAATGTTTCAGTTTATAATTACTTATGTTCCGTATAAAAAAGGCGATGAGAATATTTCTTTGAAACCGGATTGGAAATTACCTCAATAAAAAAGCCATAAGAGATTTTCTCTTATGGCTTTCCTATAATATGATTATAGTTAATTTAAAACAAGGCTCGTTAACGAGTACTGGGAATCGAAACCAAGAGATGGAGGATGGTAGCGATAAACAAGGCCAATTCCTTTTTTATAATATTCTTTCTGTTGCAAAACCATCCCGCTGTCATATTGGGATATTTCAAGTAAGCCAGTGTAGGTGCAACCAGCAGTTGTTGCAGAAGCACTAAGATTAGTTACTTTTCTTGTATTGCCATAGTCAACAGCCCAGGATTGATTTAATGTAGGCGATGCAGGTATGTAAAGATAGTCTGTACTGCTACTATAAGAATGGATATTGTGAGATGTAGCATCTTCACGTAATTCATATATGCCACCATACATAGTGCTGCTTTGGTCTTCGAACTCAAAATAAGTGTAAGATCCGTGTGTTGTAGTTCCGGTAACAGAAGGACTTGGAGATATTGATTGAACCTGTGGACCTATTTTATAAGAATATGTCCAACTGTTATTTAATTTTAGAGGGAAGAACGAAGTGGTTCCGTTACCATCACACAAAACACTGGTACATGCGGTACAAGGCCCTCCGCAGTCAACTCCTGTTTCTCCCTGGTTTTGTATTCCATCACTACATGTTTCGGCTTCGTCTTTATTTTTCTTACAGTCGGTAAAAAAAAGAAGTAAACCTAAAAAAAGGCAATTGGTAAGAAGAAAAACAATTTTTGATTTCATTGGTAAGGGTTTTATAAGTGAAAAAAATATATCATTTTAAACAAGCAATTGTTGCAGATTATAAAAATATTCCGTTCCAATTAATAATCTTTAGGTGTATTAAAAAGGAACAAAAAAGCGCTTTCTTTAAATAGTAATGATCAGCGAAAAAATGTTGGTTATTGCGCAAAAAAATTGTAAATTAATAATATGTTTTGTTTCGTAAGGTTGGTGTTGGTTTTTCTTGCTGGAAATTCTGTAATGTATGGTATTGGCGTAAAGCAAAATGAGAATTATCGTTTGCCATCCGCGGTATTTACAGAAAATAAAGGGCAAATTGCTGATGAGAACGGCAATACTTGTCGCGATCTCCTTTTCCAATTTTCCTCCAATAATGTTGATGTCTACATTAAGAGAAACGGAATAGTATATGTTCACAAGGAAGTAAAAGAACCTAAACATATTGGCACCAGCTCTTTAGAAAGTGTGAACATCTCCCAGAATATTTCAATAAATAGAACGGAATTGAAATTATTAAATGCAAATACCAATATTGAAATTATAAAAGAGCTCAAACAATCTTTTTATTCTAATTTTTATTTACCGCAATGTTCTTCGGGAATAACCGATGTCGCGAGCTACAAAAAAATAACAATAAAGAATATTTATAATCACATCGATTGGGTTTTATATCCTTATACAAATAATAAAAAAGAAACTTTTCTTGAATACGATTTTGTTGTGCATCCCGGCGGCGATATTAAAAATATTAGTATGCAATATGAAGGGTATGAAAAAATATTTCTGAACGAACAAGGTGGAATTGTTGTGAAAAATCCCGTTGGTTTATTGCAGGAATTCCGTCCGTATGTATATCAATCGGAGAAAAAGTATAAAATCGAAAGTAATTTTATACTTAAAAAAAACGTTTTGAGTTTTAATGTGGCGCAATTTAATCACGAGGAAAATCTTGTAATAGACCCTTCAGTAGCATGGTCAACTTATTATGGCGGCAACAGCGGTGAGTTTGCTTATGGCATGGCATCGGACGATTCGGACAATGTTATTGTGACCGGTTACTTATCGGGAAGTGCTTTGCCTGTTCAAAATGGGTTCCAGTCGACGTTTGGAGGAGGTGCCTGGGATGGTTTTGTTTCTAAATTTGACAGTAGTGGAACATTGTTATGGGCAACATACTTCGGCGGCAGCAGTGGAGACTGGGGTACAGGAGTTGCTATAGATGGGGATGCAAATGTTATTGCCTTGGGGGCCACGCAAAGCTCCAACATGCCAATGTTAAATCCTTCTCAAAGCACATTAGGTGGAAGCACAGATTCCTATATTGCTAAATTTAATTCGGCGGGAACTCTTTTGTGGAGCACTTATTATGGTGGGAGTAATATTGAAAATAATTCTTTGCATAAAGGAATTGTTACAGACTCATTAAATGAAATAATATTTATTGGCAGTACTCAAAGTACAGATTTGCCTGTTGTTAATGGGTATCAAAGTTTTTTGTCCGGTTCGCGCGATGCCTTTATTGCCAAGCTTGATACGAATGGCGTTTTGCTGTGGGCCAGCTATTATGGTGGAGCAGGTGATGATGAAGCACTTGATGTAGCCTCTGATCTTTTTGGCAATATTGCATTTACGGGAAATACTTCATCGTCGGATTTCCCGGTAACAAGTGCAGCATTTCAAACTGCACAGCAAGGGGCTGCGGATGCATTTATTGTAAACTTAGATAAAAATGGAAGCAGAAAATGGGCTACGTATTTTGGAGGTAGTTCCGATGAATACGGACAGGGCATTTGTATGGATAAAAGTGGCAGCATAGCAATTTCTGGATTTACAGGCAGTGTGAATTTGCCAATACTAAATGCGGTTCAAGCATCACCTGGAGGAGGATCATTTGATGCCTTCGTTGCAAAATTAGATAGTGCCGGTAATTTAAATTGGGCTAGCTATTATGGTAGTTCAGGGAGTGATTTTGCGTATGATATTAACATTGATAATTGGAATAATTTTTTTATTTCAGGTTTTACAGATGGAAATAATTTTCCGGTCTTAAACGAAATTCAAAGTTCAAATGCAGGAGGATATGATGTATTCATTACCAAATTTGATTCAAGTGGTTCAGTAAAATGGGCTACATACTATGGTGGTAACACATCGGATTATGGATATAATATTTGTACGCGTAAATCAGGCTGTGTTTATGTTTCCGGAAATACTTCCAGTACAAACTTTCCAGTAAAGGAATCCTATCAATCTTTATTAGGCGGTGCCAGTGATGCATTTATTATTAAATTATCAGACACGGTATTTATTTGTTTGAGCGCCGATGTTCCAATAGTATCTGCGAGTAGCGATCCAATTTGCGCTGGCGATAGCACAAAATTGAAAATTAATGGTGGTAGTTTACGCGATGCTTCTCAATGGAGTTGGTATACTGGCAGTTGCGGAGGAACATTTGTTGCGACGGGTGATTCCCTTATTGTTTCTCCAACGGCCTCAACAACTTATTTTGTCAGAGGTGAGGGAGGGTGTGCCGCAACAGGCAGTTGTAAAAGTATTACAGTAACAGTGAACCAGGCTCCGTTTGTAAACGCGGGCAACGATACAATTGTTTGTAAAAATGATAACATCACACTTTCTGCAACAGGAACGGCAACGTCCTACTTCTGGAATAATGGGATCGTAAATGGAATAGCATTCGTTGCTACCAGTACTACAACATATATTCTTTCAGGAACAAAATTCGGATGTATGAACAAGGATAGTGTAACAATAACGGTGCATGATATACCATCCGTTTTTTTAGGTAACGATACAGCCATTTGTGTTGAGGCATTGTTGTCATTTGATCCGGGAAACAATGGAGGATCGTTTATTTGGAATGACGGCGATACAAATAGGATACATAATATAAATAGCGCACCCCTTGCTCAAGGACCTCATATATATTGGGTAAGAGTTACTGATAATAATGGCTGCGAAAATACTGACAGCATTGTTGTAACGGTATTATCGTGTGTGGGCATTAGCGAGAATGATTCGGCTGAAATCATTGGGCTTTACCCGAACCCGGCAAATGATGTTTTAAATATTAGTTCAGAACATTCAATTATTCATGCAATCGAATTCTATAATAGTATTGGTGAGCTCCTGATAAGTGACATATACAATTCAGGTTCTGTAATAATAAATGTTCGCACCTTCCCTGAAGGTATTTATTATATTAAAGTAACACTACCAGGATCTTCTACTATCGTAAAAAGGGTTATTCTCAGAAATTAGAAAAACAATAATTCCTTTTCGGACACCTATTTTTAAAATTGCGGTGGCAATAATTCCACAGGCTGTTGCCAACAATACTCATCGCCAAATAAATTTATTTTAAATAAAGGCCACAAATGCATTTTAATAATGCGGCACGTTAATTTCTTGTTATTAAGAACATAAATATTTAAAAAATAAAAATATGGAAACAACAATTGTCGGAAAAGACACAGGTACAGTTACAGGAGTTTTTCTTAATAGAGAAGATGCTGAAAAAGCATATAACTCTCTAATTAAAAGAGGTTACAGGTC
>Ga0163151_10006794_pt1 | contig 13711 bp, 13 predicted proteins | sample OliLakLV19MP5IB2_FD_145596 | JGI IMG/M metagenome (GOLD analysis project Ga0163151, IMG submission 145596) | Freshwater microbial mat bacterial communities from Lake Vanda, McMurdo Dry Valleys, Antarctica - Oligotrophic Lake LV.19.MP5.IB-2 | ecosystem: Environmental > Aquatic > Freshwater >...
CCTAATCTCACTCCTTTTGACCGCGTCATCTTTGGGCTCTGCTCACTTATTATCCGCCCCGGTCGTCTACCCTGCCTTGCCCTCGCCATTTCTCACTCTAGCCTCCTGAAGTTTCACTCCGCTCTCGTAAAACGAAAATACTCCATGCTCTTTTCATCAGCGGGAAAGAAACCTGGACCCAAAGGGCCGTCAAGAGAGTTCATCGAGCTGGTGCTGCAAATCAAAGGAAAGAATCCATCCTACGGATGCCCAAGGATTGCTCTGCTCGTCTCGAAACTGGCCGGGCAATTCATCGATGAACACCTAGTTCGTAGAATTTTGCGCCGCCACTTTCACTTTCCCGGCGGAGGCGGGCCGTCATGGCTGGAAAAAATTGGAACGGCGAAAGACGCCCTTTGGTCTCTTGACCTATTTTGTTGCGAATCGATTTTTCTCAAAACTCACTGGGTCATGGTGGTGATGGATCAGTTTTCCAGGGAAATCATCGGGACTGCAGTTTGCCGCGGAAATCCCGACGGCTTAGATATCTGCCGAATGTTTTCCGAAATTCGAAGGTGAAATAAATGCCCAAGAAATCTCAGCACAGATAATGACCCGTTGTTCGAATTCCAACAATGGGAAGGCAATCTCAGGGTATTGGAAATCGCGCCGATAAAGTCGGTGCCCGGAGTTCCGATTTCTCATCCCTTCATAGAACGCCTAATTGGCACCATTCGCCGCGAATTCCTCGACCAGGAGATGTTCTGGAATGAGCGCGATCTTCACAAGAAACTCCGTGAATTTTCCGAATATTACAACTCGGCACGCGTTCACTATTCGCTGGCTGGACAAACTCCCAGCGAAAAATCCGCCAATTTTGTTACTGAAGCAATCAATTTGAAAACCATCCGCTGGAAATCTTTCTGCTCGGAGCGATTTTCCATCCCTTGCGCTGCCTGAACTACCAATTTGCAGAGGCACAGGCAAAAAATGGTTTCACAGTTCCGTCGGTGCAGTTATCAAACGTCAAAATGGGGCCGCGCCAGGCTGTTGCCAGTAAGTCGATAGAGCGTCATTCAGCAGCCAGTTTTCGTCGTCACATGTTCGCGTCTCCTGGCTTGCCTTTGTTTCTGCCGACACGCCTAGACACAAAACCGACGAGCGGTGTCCAGCAAAATATCGAAATCCACAGGCTTCCTCAGCGAGACTGCCGCGCCGATCTGTTTTCCCTTCATTTCAGAATTTCCATCTGCCGTCATGACGACAATGGGGCATGCCGACAATACTGGGTCGCGTTCCTGTTCTTTTCTGAATTGGTAGCCATCCATCACTGGCATCGTCACATCAAGCAAAATAAAGGCTGGAAGTTCGTTGGATGCGCGAAGGTGGGTCAGTGCTTCTTGACCGTTCATAGCAGAATCTACGATATAACCTCCCTTTTCGAAAACGATTCTGAGGAGCGATTGAATATCGGGAGAATCATCAACGACGAGAATTCGATTACGATCTCTCTTTTGTAAAGTTGTCGTTGTAGTGGAAATAATAGGCGCCTCTTCCGTGGGGAGCATTGGAATTTCAACGATGAATTTTGAGCCTTTTCCTAACTCACTCTCTACCCGAATGGACCCGCCATGGGCTTCCACTATTTGGCGAACGATATACAGCCCCAAACCCAGTCCCTTGATCTTGTTTTCTGACACTGCCCGCTCAAATCGTCCAAATATTTTTTCTCGCATTTCTGGTGCGATTCCCATGCCATGATCTTCAATAATCAGTCTGGCCAACTGGTGCTCTCGATCAGCTTCAGCGCGAATGGAAATGGGCTTTCCCTCACCGTATTTGACGGCATTTGAAATCAAATTGGCCAGGACTTGATCGAGTCGAGCGGAATCCCAATAACCAAAGATAGGTCCATCGGTACTCATTGATATCTCGCTCTTACTCTGAAGAGTCTCCGGATGATTCCGAGCAATCACTTCAGTAACAATCGCCGATAAGTCTACTCTGCTTGGTGCAAGGGACAATTTTCCCACTCGGATACGTGTCAAATCAAATAGATCGTCTATGATTTTCACCAAACCTTTACCTTGCCGCACGCATAACTCAATCGCCTTCAAAAGACTTTGCGGGCTGAACTCCGACTGAGCCTGATCGTTTTTTCCCGAAGGTTGTTGACCCAACCACTCACTCACCGATCGCCCCATGATTTGCAGCTGTAGGAGAAGCGACGTAAGTGGCGTTTTCAGATCGTGTGAAGCAATGGAGAGGAACTCATCACGCGAGTGAATTGTATTTCGAAGATCTAATTCGACCTTCTTAATCTTTGCGAGAGTATTGAATACGAGCCATGCTAAAAGTAATCCCGCGATACAAGCAAGCCCTCCAGCCACGACAATAATTCGGACAAGTATAGAGGAATCAACTTTGTGTTCGCTTTGCTGCTCTTGAAGAGCCTCTTCCTTGTGAGTGATAAGTAAGTCTATTTCTCTTTGCAGCGCGAGATATCGTGGCTGCACCTCTTTGTCGAAATATCGAAGCAAAAACTTGGGGTTCCCATTGTTTTTTCGAAGGGCAATCGAGTGATTTATTGCAAATTGCTCCTCTCGCTCCAGCTTTTCAATATTTGCTAGAAGAGCTCGGCCCTTCGAAGTGACGACGCTTTGGTCCAGACGTGTTTTCCATTCGCGAATATCTTTTTGTGACTCAATAATATTTTGAAGATACTCTTCCTCGCCTGACATAAGAAAATTACGGACATAAATTGCCTCCTTGTCAGTGATGGCATCAATTTTCAATGCATACTCAAAATTTCTAAAATCTACGAACCTTTGGTTGCCACTCTTTTCCAGAACCCAATAGGTATAAAATGCGAGCGAGCCGATCGCGACCAAGATGATGAGTAAACCAATGTACGCAAACTTGATTTTTCTCATTAAACCACTCCCCTCAGGCATCGCTTGGCCCCCTCGGCAGCCGCGAATGCTGTCTACAGGTTGCTCTCTCTGTGGGTTCCTATCGTGATTCATAACGTCACCCTCCAGTCATAGGGGCTTCAGTCAGTTTTTCCCCGGGCTCACCCTTAGCGTTACAGTCAGACGGCTACTTTTTAGATCCGGAAATCGCTTAACGGCATCTTCAATTCGCGCAGAAAGCTATAAATGACTTATTGAATACAAGGTATCTTTAAGTTGTTAAACTGGATAATTGTGATTAAATGTATCGTTTAAAGCTATATGCTAAAGCGCTTCACTATTTTGCCTGCAATCGATTGGTTATCTATTTCTTGGTGGTCACTAGAATTGGTATCCCAAAAACTTGATCATGCAATCCTTGCCATAGTTATACTTTGACGGCAGCCTCACCTGTTGCTTTCCCTAAGATACTGCCGCTGACGCGAAAGAATCCTACTAGGGCCGTCTCTCATCGAGGCCTGCCTTCGCAAGTCTTCGGACTTCGGCCCTTAACGCCCGCACCTCTTCTAGAATCGAATCCATCGAAGTGATGTTACGCTTCTTTTCTTCACCATCACTCGCCTCGGCCATACCGTTAACGACGACACCAATTAATAGATTCAAAATGATCATGGTGCCTATAACTATGAAAGAAACAAAATAGAGGGGCGCCACGATGGGCTGTGTGAATGGGTTAACGCATAAGTTTCTGATACTTTCATACCCGATCACGTCGCAACCATGGATTTGCGTTTTCATCATGTCGGCCCAACCTTCAAGAGTGAGAATTTGAAACAGCGATAGAAAGGTCTTCCCGAGTGTTCCGAAGTGCACTGGGTCGTTGTCTCTAAACAAAAATGTACCCAAGACCCCAAACATATAAAAATGGATAGAGAGCAAGGCGACCACGTAGCCCATGGAGGGAATGCTTTTAAAAAGGGCCGTTATAATAGCTTGGAGCTTCGGCAAAGCCGTTACGAGGCGCAGAATTCGCAGTATTCGGATCAACCGAAAAACCGCCAGAGCACCAGGGTTCGCAGGAACGAGGCAAGCAGCAACGATCACAAGGTCGGCAATATTCCAGGCGTCCAGAAAGTACCGCCCAGGCTTTCTGCCGAAACTCAGAATCTTTAGTGCGATTTCGAAGACAAAGAATCCAAGGACTACACGATCGACTAAGCCGAGTATCGAACCATATCTTTCGACCAACTCTCGATTTGTTTCTAGACCTAGAAGAACTGCCGAGAAGACAATGACGGCAATAACAGCGCGTTGAAAATATCTGCTTGAAACAATTCGCTGAATGGATTCGGTAAAACGGTCGTAGGTCATTTTGATCTTTAACACCTGGCCTTTTTCGCTCCGAGTGAATAGACACGTACCAAAACATACCAAGTGAACCCAGTGACAAGCGCCAAAATTGCACATCCAACGAGGTACGCGACGGCAATTTGACCCGAGGAATTTCATATAAAGTTGAGACTGAGCTCCTTCATGGACTCAGGCCACGTTATCGCACCCGGCAAAATCAAGTCGCCAATCCAAAGAGAAGCGAAACTTGTCGGGACCGAGGTCAATGGGTTCGTTACAAGCGTCGCAAGGGCCGCCACGATACGATTTGCGTTCACAAATCCCGCGACGACCACCGCAAGAAAAATCTGAAGTCCTATTACAGGCAGAAAACCGATAAAAAAACCCACGCCGATTGCGCGAGCTACAGACTCGGGCTCCTTTAGAGATCTGCGGAAAACACGAAAGATCGTTTTTATTTTCCTCTTGCTACCGCACATAATGGTTCTGCCCACCTCATACATTTTCTCCCTCACTTGAGGACCAAAACAGGATATGTTCCGTTGCGAACTAGTTGCCGGGTCACACTTCCGCCCATGAATGGCGCTTTGGGCCCGGATTTAGCGCTCACGGCGAGGAGATCAGTCTTAATCTCTTTTGCTAGATCGAGCGCATGCTCGCTCGGAGAACGAAAATCGGTCTGAACGACCACGCTGCAATCAATGCCTCCGCGCTGTGCGAGTTGGGCAACCTCTTGAGCTACTCGGTCAACCTTCCTCCGGTACGCAAGAACATCCGAGTCTTTTTCGTCGATCGCCCACTTGTAGATGGTGCGCGGAGAATGGAATACCGTTAGATTCGCGCGCATCATTTTGCAATACCTAAGCACCTGACGCACGCTTCTCTTTGTGTCCGGACCGAAGTCGCTCGCGTACAGAATTCTCTTTATGCGCTTTCTTGACTGGGCTTGGGGCCCCATCAGGAGAACGTCGAGACGACTCAGGTGCAGCGTCGTTTCCGCAAAGCTACCCAGAACGAGCCGTTCGACTCCGCGCTTTCCTTTCGTAAAGAGCGCGACAATCTCCGCTCCTTCATTCTTTCCAATAGCAAGAAATCGATACGCGGCTTTCGTGTTCGTGAATGAAGGGTGATGGATCACTTGCACATTTCGCGGGGGCATACTCACGCCTGCATCTCGAAGCTCCTTCAAGATGAGCCGTTTTGGATGAGAGGAGAAGCGCTCTTCCTTCGGCACGTCGTAAGCGGTGTGTAGATAAAGCTCGTTCTCCGTCACGACGTATCCGACCGAGATTTTGTTCGCACTTCCGGCGAACTGTCGCAGAACGTCGTGCATCCCACGAACGGCCTTCCTGTTTTGGCTTCTAGGTTCGAATCCCCACAAAATTTTCATACTCGGTTCTCCTTCTAAATTTTTCCCGACGATTTATATCTAGAAAACGCGCGTCGCGCCCGAAGTTCTCGGAAACACACTCAGAGCCTGAATCCGGTCATCAAGATCAGGGTGTGTTGAGAATAGCTTCGCGAACCTTGCAGCCTTTCCGTCGATTTTAAGAGTCGCAAGCATGGGCTGCCCCTCAACTTGCGGCAAAACCTGGTTCTCCTTCAATCGGCGCAAAGCCGCGATCATATTCTCTCGGGTCGCCAGCGCCGCTCCCCCGCGATCGGCTCGATACTCTCTTTTGCGTGAGTAATACGCGACAACGACCATTCCAAGAATTCCGAGAACGATCTCCAAAGCGATCACCACACCGAATTGGATCAGTGGCCTTTTTTCCTCTGGTGCCAGCTGGCTCGCAAAAAATCCAGCAATTCGGGCCAGGAACATCACAAATGCGTTCACCACGCCCTGGACAAGAGTCATCGTCACCATATCTCCGTTGGCGATATGAGCAACTTCGTGCGCAAGCACTCCGTCGACTTCATTCGAGTCCATTCTTTCGAGTAGCCCTGTGGAAACGGCCACAAGCGACCGATTCTTGGTTGGCCCCGTCGCAAAGGCATTCAGCTCATCGCTTTCATATGTACCGACCTGCGGCATGACTTTAAGACCCGCAAGACGAGAAAACGCATGCACCCTTGAAACGAGCCCCTGCAAGACCGGGTCGCGCGTCGTTGCATCGACGATTCTGACCCCCATCATCCACTTCGCCATCAACCTTGAAAGCGCCAGCGATAGAAAAGCACCACCAAAGCCCCAGAGCGCACAGAAAATCAGAAGCGATTGGTAGTTGATGCCTTTGGCGTCTAGATAGGGCTGGATGCCAAGTACCGACATCGCAATCGAAATAGTCGTGATGATCAGAATGTTCACTGAGACGAATAGCAATACCCGTTTAGCGATTCTCATGATTTAGTCCTCCTTCTTTATAATTGGACTCAACGACTTAGGGTCTTTACGTTTTCGAGCATCGAGAATGAGCGACACTGCGACGGACGATCCGATAAGGAAGGCTATGATGCCGAGCGACCAGCCAATCGGGAATTTGCCGCCGAAGGCTTCATTGAGATAAACCATCTTGGTGCCCACGAAGATAAGCACGGAAGCCAATCCGTACTTAATATACGCAAAGCGATCCATCACCCCGGCAAGCATGAAGTACATGGTCCGAAGCCCAAGAATGGCAAAGATATTTGACGTAAAGACAATCAAAGGCTCTTTAGTGATCGCGAAGATCGCCGGGACCGAATCCACCGCGAAGATAATATCGCTTAATTCCAGGAAGATAAGAGCCACAAAGAGCGGCGTTACGTAAGTGAGTCCATTCTTTTTGATAAAGAATTTTTGACCCTCAATTTGAGGATGTATGCGGAACACTTTCTTTAGGCCACGAATCAGAATGTTTTTATTAAGATCAGTTTGCTCGGTGCCGGCGAAGTACATCTTGATACCGGTCAGGATCAGGAGGCCACCAAAGAACATCACGACCCACTCGTAACGCATCAACACCGAACCCATAGCAATGAAGATCGCGCGGAAAACGAGAGCGCCCAAGATTCCCCAGAAGAGAACTCGGTGCTGGTAGATCTTGGGAACTCCAAAATAAGCAAACACGACCGCGAAGACGAAAATGTTATCAACCGCGAGGGACTTCTCCACTACGAAACCAGTCAGGAACTCAAGCGCTGTTGTCTTCGCCTGGGCGTCGGGATCAAAGCCCGGAATAGCAAGGTATCGTTCGTGAGTCGAGAAGCGGTATTGGGCATAGATGTAGAAAAGATAATTGAAAATGAGGGCTAAACTAATCCAAATACCCGTCCATACACTGGCCTCCTTAAAAGAAACCTCATGAGCCTTACGGTGAAAGACGCCAAGGTCAAGGGCAAGGACTACGAGAACGAAGGCCGTAAAGCCTACGTAGAACCACCAATAATCTGCGAACGGGAAAAGTAACATTTAAAAATCTCCTTCTGCTTCCCCCAGTATCGCGCCAAACTAAGCATTGCTCAAATCGATAATAATATTGCACTTAATACTATTAATCAATACAGTGAGAAACGAACCAGGGGAAAGCCACCATGAGCCAATGGATCAATTATCATCACTTGCTCTACTTCAAAACGATCGCAGAGGAAAACAGCGTGTCGAAAGCTGCGGAAAAACTGCGGGTCGGTCAGCCGACGCTCTCTGCACAGTTAAAGCAGTTTGAAGAAAATTTGGGAGTCCGTCTTTTTGAACGCCAGCACAAGAAGCTCATCCTAACCGAGCAAGGTAGAGTCGCCCTCGATTACGCTAGAAACATCTTCGCCATGGGATCTGAAATGGTGGAGGCTCTTCATGACAGGCTAAAACCAGGAAAGCCCGCTCTTTGTATTGGAGCCCTTGATAACGTTCCAAAGCAAATTGTCCTGCAGCTAGTTAAGGCCGCACTCAAGATCTCCCCCTGTCAAATCACGCTTCTCGAAGGGAAGCCTGATGAGCTTATGCGAGAGCTAACCGCGCACAAAATTGATCTCCTGCTTACGAACTTTATTCCCACGGCTCTCGAGGCCAAAGGCCTCTTCCACCGTGTGATCAGCAAAAAGAATGTCGCCATCTACGGCGCGCTCAAGTTCAAGCCCCTCAGAAAGGGCTTCCCGCATTCAATTTCCAACCAGCCAATGATCCTGCCCACATTTGACAGTAAACTCCGCTACGATCTGGACCATTGGTGCAAAACAACAGGCATTTCCTTTGACGTGCTCATTGAAAGTCAAGATATCGGGGTCAAAAAACTTATGGCCGTGAACGGGCTTGGGCTCTTGCCCGCCCCTTCTCATGCGGTAACTCGACAGGTTTTGAGCGGAGAACTCGTGGAGATCGGAGAACTCCCCGGCGTGTATGAGGAACTTCATATCGTGACGGCCCAAAGAAAAATCGAGAACCGCATCGCAAAGGAGCTGATGAAGTCCTTTCGTGTATAACGTAAAACGATTCACGCAAGGCTTTTTATCCATTTCCGATAGTTTAAAATCTTCCGTAAAGTAAAAAGCATCCGGGAATGACTTCCGGAACTTTGGGAGGGTTTATGACTTCTAACCGTCAACCGGCCGTTAAGGCGCTTCTGGAATCGAGAAACGGACTTCATCTCTCTGTGTATCTTGAGAACCGTGGCCTCGCCAGTTTACGCAATCAGCTTCGAACTTCGATCGAGACAGCAAAAGAATTCTTGATTCCTGTCTTGCCCGAAAAAAACCTCGAGCGCTTTCTTGATCCTCTGGAAAGCCTCCATAAGGATTTCGCTACCCTTCGGAGCATTTCTGGCAATGTAGCGATCTTTCGCACGCCGATGATGTTCCGAGTTCTTGGCGTGCCCATCGAAGTAGAAAAAACGTGCATAGTTGCGTCCTCCTTTCACATAAAGCCCCTCCTGCGGTGGATGCAAATAGACCGTGACTTCCTCGTTCTCGGCTTGGAGAAGAACTCGGCAACACTCTATCAAGGAAACCAGCAGACTTTTCGATTCGCAGAAACGATCATATTTCCAAAATTTCCTAAGTTCTGGAAATGTCGAGGAGCAGACGACAGCATAGAGCTCCATTCCGCCACCAGGCTCAAGTGGGAAGAAACAACTGAATGGCTGGCGATGTGGATCGCAAATCTTCACCTTGATTCAAAGGCCCAGCTCTTCGTTGCCGGCGAAAAGCGCCTTTCCGAATCCCTCATGACAGCGCTGAAACGCGAAAGACTTCCGGCGAAAGCTCTGAACATCCCGTTCGATCAACATTCCGCACCGGCAGTCTGTGCGGAAATAAGGACTGCCCTGCGAAAGAAATCGGCGAGTTACCTGGAAAAATCGTTAGTCGAGTTTTATCTCGCCGAGGAACGAAACCTTGCGGAGAAGAATATTTTCCAGATCGCGAAGGCGGCCGTTCAAGGAAGAGTGCGAAAACTCTTTATCGCTGACGATTTCAACATCTTTGGAAAAATGGACCCGAAAACGGGCGCTCTGGTGATTCACTCGGCCGATCTAGACCACGAAGACGATTGCCTCCTGGATGACCTGGCACAAACCGTTCTCGCTGAAGGTGGCGAGGTTGTGGTTGCTAAGAGGGAGGAGATCCCCAAAGGCCACCCGATACTCGCAATCCTTGATCGAAGTGGTGTGGATGCGGTTTCCGATCTAAGCGCGAAAACCTCGACAGTTCTTTTTTCCGAAAGGAGATGCATATGATGAAGCTAGTTTACTACGAGTTTTTTAAACGACTGAATTCAGCCCCCAAGTTTAGAAGAAGGCTCAAGATTTTTGCGGCGATTTCGCTTGTTGGAGTTGTCTTGTCCGGCGCTCTTGCAATCTGGGTCGGCATAGCCGCGTTTGATTACGTGGCGAGGACCGCAAGCTCTATCACCACGCCTCAGAAGGTCGCGGATGTAGCCCATACTTTCGCCTCAGGGAAACCTCTCCTACAGCCAGGATGTCTCGATAAGACCAAGACCATGTTTAATTTGGCTCAGTGGCTGGAGCGCCCCTTGCGGCAGAGCTTTCGCGAAATCAGAGACGCATGCGTAAAGGGGAAACAAGATCAACCTAGTACAAAGGCATCTTCAAAATCTAATGCGGCGTACTTATTCATAAGCAAAAACTAAAGGAGATCAGAAATGGTTCAAGTAATCTTTAAAGATCTGGAAAAGTCGGAACTGGCGAGGGAATCCGCCTTGGAAAGGATCGAGGCCGTCGTCAATAGGTTTCCTGATCTTTCAGAAGGCAGACTCGTAGTGACTCTCAGTATGCAGAACTCGCCCGTTCAAGCGGGCCCCGACGTTTTCACTGTAAAAGTGCACTGCCGTGGTGGACGCTATAGAGGGATTACACTGGAGAAATCGGCGCCAAATCTCTATGCCGCCTTGGCTGATGTAGTCGAGCATATGCTCGAACGTCTAAACCGGTTCGGCGATCACGCCAGGGTCAAGGGCCGAAAAAAAGCCCGCAAGCTGGCTCGTAAACGAAAAATTTGGCCCATCAAAATCAAAGACGAAGAAGAGGAGCTGCTTTATGAAAAGAACAGTTAAAGATCTCATGCGGCAAAAGAATATCTCCCGCATCCCTTGCGTTGATCAGCACGCGACTGTCGAGGACGCTCTGATTGCTTTAGAAAAATTTGATTCTGGAGCCCTGCTCGTAGTCGCCAACGGCCAAGCTGCTGGCGTTTTCTCGGAGAGAGATTTTGTGCGTGAAGCTCTCGAATGCAACGGCTTCGTGGCCATTAATCAGCCAGTTTCGACTCTGATGAGCCTCAAAGTAATTTTTGTGACTCCGGAGTACCGGCTTGAAGAGTGCATGGCGATTATGAGCAAACTCAAAATCCGGCATCTGCTGGTGACTAACCAAGGAGTTGCTGTCGCTTTTCTGAGTATGCGGCATATTATGGCTGCTCTGATCGAAGACCGGTCGTTTATGATCGAGGAACTGACGAAGTATATTACCGGCACAGTTGGCTTCGAAGCTGCGGAAGAAAAACCTCCCGTGGTTAGGCGCCTAGGAATGAACTAGGAGTCTTGGCGTCAATGGCAGCCCATTTTTCGAATATCGATCCCGTCGTTCTTTTGTTCGCGTTAGGGGTCTTTGCCTCCTGGGTGAAATCAGATCTGGAGATCCCTGAGGCGATCTCAAAGTTCCTTTCTATTTTCTTGCTTCTAAGTATCGGAATAAAAGGGGGCCACGAGATTCGAGCCGTCGAGGGCTTCGAAGGTATCCTCCCGGTACTAGCCATCGGTGCATTCTCCTGCTTGGCGATACCTGCCTATTTTTTTCTGCTTTTCCGAAAGCGAATCGGCCATGCGGATGCTGCGGCACTCGCAGCCTGTTATGGCTCTGTGAGCGCCGTCACGTTCATTGTGGCTCAAAACTTACTTGAGGCTGAGCGCGTGCCCACGAGTGGGTTTATGGTCGCTGTTATGGCGATAATGGAGATTCCGGCGATCATTCTCGCCTTGGCACTCTATGGCCGATACAACTGTCGCGCGCATCAGCCGAGCAGTACCGGAAATCGTGTGCTTACTTCCAAATCAGTTGTTTTGTTGGTTGGAGGACTACTTGTGGGGTGCTTGCTGAACGATAAGTCCTGGGCGTCGGTTCAACCGGTCGTTCAAGATTCGTTTAAAGGCGTCCTGATGTTTTTTCTGCTCGATTTAGGCATCGCAGCCCAAAAGCACCTACGCTCGGCCATTCAGGCTCCAAAGATCGCGATCTTGGTTGGATGCGTGCTGCCGCTTCTCAATGGGATTGGAGTTCTTCTGCTCGCGAACCTTGCGGGTGTTTCACCGGGCAACGCTATACTTCTCGCGGCGCTAGCGAGCAGCGGCTCTTACATCGCAGCTCCCGCAGCGATTCGAAGCTCTATACCTGATGCAAAGCCCAGTCTTTACATGGCCCTTCCACTGGCTCTGACTTTCCCATTCAATGTGGTCTTTGGAATTCCGCTCTTTATAGAAATTTCTAGATGGATTAACTGATTCCGTTAGATCTGAGGCCTAACCGTAGAACCCGAGCTACTCTCTGCAGGCAACTTGCGGCCTGAAGTGTCGATCCAGGGTTCGATTCTCTCCGCCTCATGAGGCGGAGAGAGGCTAAGTACACTCCGAAAAAATCGCTCGGCCACCTCTAATTTCGAGATGGCCGATTGATTGCGGACGAAAGTGCGTCCAGTTAAATGGTGGAGGCGGACCAACAACAGACGCACCGCCTGTAACCCCAGCTATCTCCCATGATATCATTCGATTTTATCCAAAAACAAAAGAACGCATTTTCGACATATGTGCCCCGCTTTATGAGCAAGGCCTCTCTTTACGCGAGATCGAGCGGCAAACCGGATTTGCGAAATCTTCCATTCGAGAGACGTTGACCGTCCGAGGTTTGCCCCTCAGGGCCTTCAGCAAAGACCAAGGTGAGCGATCTTCAAAACCAGAGTGGATGCGCTCGGGTGCCATTCCATTCGGCTATGCGTACCTTGATGGGAAGCTCACGGTGGACCCCCGCGAGTACAACGTCATCCTAAAAATCCAGAAACTTTGGCAATCCGGCAAGGCCCAAAGAGCCATCGCGCAAATTCTGAACGATCAGAAAATACCAACCCGACATGGAAAACGGTGGAGCCATGGCGTCGTTGGAACAATTCTCAAACGCCACCCGAATAAGAAAGCAATTCCATAAGGAGGAATCATGGGAATCTCTAAGCTCATCACAATTGCAGCAATTCTAGCCAGCCTCGCTGTCTCAACAGGACAACTTCCGCAAATCTTGCGCACGGTCCGATTGGGGCAACTCCATTTAATCAAGGAGTCTTCGTCGTCCCATTGGGGGCAAGCGATGCTGTTGCCAGAGTCCAAATAGAGGCTGGACCAGTTGCAAGCCGCCAATAAATTTTTGGAGCGTCACGCCTCGTTTTGGGTTTTGACGCTCCTACGGGAAGTGTCCCGTTTCCGACCCTTAGCACGGGTCGCCTTCGGCTCACGCCAGTCGCACGCGCCTGTCATGTCTCGTGCCGCATTCGCGTAGCGGGTCGCGGTCCATTCCCTTCGTCACTTTTGTCCCTCCTCGGGTTCCCAGGTTCCCTGTGAAGGAACCCTCAATCAAGAGGGAAAAACAAACACAAAACAGGGGAATTTATGAATCAAGAAATCCAGAAAAAACTTACGGAACTCGCTCTCAAACGCTCCAAGCCATTTTGTTACTCCTGCCACAAAGAGGCTCCCACTGGCCAATGCAAAACTTGCGGGTCGGATGATTTAATGCGCCTTCTTCCTGAAGTTGGCTGCGAGTACGGCACCGAATGGATTGTCGAGCACATCCTTGAAGCTGAACTTGAGCCCGTGAATATGGATACAGCTTTCGAAGACATGATTCGTGAATGTTATCCTGAAACCACAAAAGTGGGTTGGCTTGAGCTGGATACGGTTTCAGTTCTCAAGGACATGGACCTCGTATCTTGGCGATGTGCTCAGGCTGATTGGGAGTCTCAAGAGGCTGATGAATGCAATATCATCTCATTCGATA
>Ga0163151_10006799_pt1 | contig 13706 bp, 12 predicted proteins | sample OliLakLV19MP5IB2_FD_145596 | JGI IMG/M metagenome (GOLD analysis project Ga0163151, IMG submission 145596) | Freshwater microbial mat bacterial communities from Lake Vanda, McMurdo Dry Valleys, Antarctica - Oligotrophic Lake LV.19.MP5.IB-2 | ecosystem: Environmental > Aquatic > Freshwater >...
TTCTAATCGTTTGTTTAAGTTTAATAAGGGCAAAGCGCTATAAACTCCTTCCTGATCAAAAAGCGAGTGAAATCATTGTATTAAAAGCTGAGTAGCTTTTGCAAATCAAACGGCACCTCTGCTGAAGAGGACGGCTGGGATAGTTTTTACTATTAGGTAAATGTCGTAGAGGACTGAGCGGCGTTGGACATATTGGGCGTCCATCTCTACCCTCTTGTCGAAGTTGATTTGGGAGCGGCCGGACACCTGCCAGACTCCGGTGAGGCCTGGTTTTGAGGAGAGGATAACTTTAACGAAATCGCGGGATTTAGGATACTTTTTTTGCTGTTCTTCAAGTTCAAATGGGTAATACGCACGGGGACCAACTAAGCTCATTTCGCCTTTTATAATATTAAAGAATTGAGGGAATTCATCTATAGAAAATTTGCGAATGAATTTTCCGACTTTGGTTACTCTTGGATCATTATGGAGTTTGTAGCTGTTTTTTTTATATTCTTTTAACAGTTCCGGATTTTTTTGAAGTAGGTCCTGGGCTCCGACTACCATAGAGCGGAATTTGTACATTTTAAATAATTTGCCGTCTTTGCCGACGCGCATTGGTGTATCAGCCATAACCGGTCCGCGGGAATCTAGCCTTATAGCTGCGGAGACTGCGATTAGAATTGGGGAGAAAATGATTATTCCAAACAGGCTGCCGAAAATGTCCATTAACCTTTTTACAAAATCGTAAAACATAACTTGGGGTAATTATAACTGCAAACTCAGGTATTCGCCAATTTTGAGGATTTTTTGTAATCGTTTATATGACTTCGTAATTGTTCCTTAAATTTTTGCTTTGAGAATTTTTTAGCGTTTGTGAAACAATCTGTTGGATTTATTTTAAGACTTTCAAATATTTCTAGAGCTTGATTTAAGCTTTGTGGGGTTTTTTCAAGATAATAATTGCCGGTTTTGCCGGGAATCACAGTTTCCAATACCCCACCCTGACCAAAGCAAATTACACCTTTTCCAAAAGCTTGAGCTTCGATTGAGGTCATACCGAAATCTTCTTCTGCAGTAATTATTAATCCCTTGCAACCTGCTATTAAGCTTTCTAGGAGCGCGTCGCTTACTTTACCCAAAACCTCAATATTTTCAGAAGCACTTTCCCTTATTTTTCCAAGTTCAGGACCAACACCGACAATTTTTAATTGTCTGCCATTATTCCGGAAGGCTTTAACTGCTATATCAACATTTTTATACTTGTTTAATCTGCTAATTATTAGATAGTATCCTCCATCAAAAGATTTTGAGGGATTCAGTTTTTCGGTATCAACGAAAGGATAGAGAACTTTGGAATTGAATCCATAGACTTCTTTAACTCTCTCCCGGCAATTCTCTGAACCGGAAACCCAATAATCAACTCTTTTTGAAGAAACTTTATCAAAAATTCTAAGTTTAGAAAAAAGAGGTTCCAGTAGTTTATTATTTTTTTCGCCGTTGAAATTCCACAGAAATCTGGGCGGTGTGTGGATGTAACAAATGTGGGTTGTTTCTGGTTTGGTTATTATTGACTTTGCGAAACGGGTCGTTTGAGAGATTACTAAGTCAAATTTTGTGAAATCGAATTGTTCAAAAGCGATTGGATATAAAGGCATTAAGGGTTTATAAAGAGTTTTTAAAAAAGGGAGTTTTTGCAGGAAAGAAGTAGTGATTTTCTTGTTTTTGAAGTTCTTCGAAATTAGCGGATTTTTTAAATCAGCGATCGCTGTATAAATTGGTGCATCGGGAAAAATGTTGGAGATTTCGGCTAGGACTTTTTCGGCACCTCCCCACTGAATAAGGTCATCGTGAACTATAGCGATTCTCATAGCGTATAGCAGATAGCGTATAGCGTTTAGTTATCTTTTTCAATCAGTAACTGCCATTTGCCATTTGCCATTTGCCATTTGCCATTTGCCATTTGCCATTTGCCATTTGCCATTCTAAAATTCTTGCATGAGCACCTATCATATTCCGGTAATGTTAAAAGAGGTTTTGGAGTTTTTAGAAATCAAAAAAGATCATTGGTATGTCGATTGTAATTTAGGCGGCGGCGGGCACACTGAGGGGATTTTAAAAGCTGGTGGAAATGTACTCGGGATTGATTTGGATCCTGATGCGATTTCTGAAGTATCAAGTAATTTAAAAGAGTATCTTACGGAGAAAAAACTAAAACTGGCGCAGACTAACTTTATGAATATTGCTGATGCCGTTAAGAGTAAGGGACTTCCAGAAGTTAGCGGCATTTTGTTTGATTTAGGAGTTTCTACTCATCAGCTTGAGGAAGCGGATAGAGGGTTTAGTTTTAATGCTGATGCGCCTTTAGATATGAGAATGGATCCGACGAAGGGAGCCTCTGCTAAAGATTTAGTTAACGGGCTTTATGAAAAGGAACTCGCGGAATTATTTTTAAAATTAGGTGAAGAGAATTGGAGTAAACCTATTGCCAGGAGAATTGCTCAGTATAGGGAAACCAAGCTAATTGAGACAACTAATGAGTTAGCAAATATTGTTATGTCGGTTAGGCGCCGCTCCCCTTCCGACAGGACTCACCCGGCTACCCGAATTTTTCAGGCTCTCCGAATTGCGGTTAATGATGAATTGAATTCTCTTAAGGAAGCTTTGCCTAGAGCGTTTGAAGTTTTGGAAGCTGGTGGAAGGATTGTGGTTATTAGTTTTCATTCTTTGGAGGATCGCATTGTTAAGAATTACTTTAGAGATTTGGAGGAGAAAAAATTAGCGAAGATTATTACAGATAAACCAGTTGCTACCTCTGAAAGTGAGGCTACTGAGAATCCAAGATCTAGATCCGCAAAACTGCGTGTTGTTGAGAAATAGACTCCCTCTTTCACATTTCTCTAAATATTATCTAATTGTTGGGTATATATGCTAAGTGTTTCTTTGGCTAGTTTCTTCCAGTCAAATTCTTTTACTCTTTCCGCACCTTTTGAGATTAATTTAGTTCTTAATTTCTCGCCTTCTAAAACTTCGGTTATTTTTTCTGCAATATCATTCGTGTTTTTGGGGTCAAATAAAAGACAGCCATCACCACCGACTTCTTTTAATGAGCCAATATCTGAACAGACCACCGGGCAATTATTTGCAAATGATTCGAGGATCGGAATGCCAAAGCCTTCTTCAAAAGAAGGCATAACGAACATTTCGGCATTTGTGTATAGGGTTACTAGAGACTCCTCAGTAACGTATCCTGGATATATTATTCCTTCATGATTATTTTGTTCTTTAATTTTTTTCCAAAAGTAATGATCGCCTCCAGCTAAAACTAAATTCAGGTTCTGATGTTTTTCTTTCACAATTTTAAAAGCCTTAATTAGTCCTTCAACATTTTTGTGGGGATGGGCGTTGCCGACGTAGAAAATGTATGGTTTTTTTATACCGATTTTTTCGAGTATTTTAAGTTGCAAACTTTTCTTTTGTTTATTTTTTATTGTCAGAAGTTTTGCATCAACACCTTCGTGAGTAACAGCTACTTTTCTATCGTCTATTCCCCATTCTTCGCTTAGCTGTTTTTTTACAAATTCTGAAGGGACTATTATTTTTTTTGATTTACTTACGGCATGATTGAATACTTTCTTATAGCCGAATTGTTTTAGTTTGTAAGTTAAAGGGTCCAGAGTTGTTGAGCGTTTCATGGCGAAATGTTGGTGGATTAGATCGTGAATTGTGACTATAAATTTTCCGTTATATAGAACAGGGACATTAAAATGTGGGAAGTGAACTAAATCCAGATTCAGCTTCTTCAGTATTTGAGGGAGTTTTATTTGTTCAGTAGCTGAGTACCACCCGAAATCAGCTTCAATATTTTCGAAATTACTCCCCCAATTAAATCTTTTCAGATCATCTTTTTTAAGGAGAATAAAGTATTCATTATTCTTATCGATAATTGATAAGTTAGCCAGGAGATTACGGATGTATCTGCCGATTCCTGATTCATTTATTAATCTACCGTCAATGCAAATTCTCATACAGTTTTTTTCAGTATAGCCAGACCCCATCTAGAATGGATCCCCAAATAGACTAACCAATTAATAAAGAAAGGGTAATTATTCTTATAATGTTTGTTGTAGAAAATTAGCATAGCTTCGTAAAAAGCGTTCATCGCTCGCTTGCGGGTCTTAGAATTAGCTGCAGTAATCTCCTGTGAGTGTTTTTTTAGACCAGAAGAGACGCCCTTAAAATGGGTTATTTTGATTGTAGGATCATAAATTATTTTGTATCCGGCTTTTTTAATTCTTAAGCAAAGATCAATGTCTTCTCCGTAAAGAAAAAACTTTTCATCTAAGTAGCCGACCTTTTCTAATACTGATTTTTTAGTCAGGAAGAATGCTCCGGAGATTGCATCAACTTCATGAGTGAAATCGGGGTTGTTGTTTGTAAGATGATACAAGCTGTCGTCCCCAAGAACATAAAGAAGCGAGGCCCAGGGGGTCGGGAAACCGCGATGGGCTGTTAAATCGGTTCTCCCGTTGGGTAGTATAATTTTACCGGTTGCTGCACCGATCATAGAATCTGCGTCATAACTATCTAGTATTTTTTTTATCACACCTTTTTCCAGAATGCAGTCGGGATTTAAGAGTAGGAGATATTCAGTTTTTATCCCTTTTAAAGTTGGGTTGTAACCTTTGCTAAAACCTAAGTTCTCAGAATTTTTTATATACCTTGCTTCTTTATATTTGTCCTGTGCCAACTTAAAACTTTCATCTGATGAATTATTATCTATGACAATGGTGGCAATAGTAGCTTCTCCTTTAGCTAACTTTATTGACTCCAAACATTTCAACAAATATTCTCCCGAGTTAAAATTTAAAATTACGATTGTTAAATCTTTCATGCTTTTTCTACTACTTCTTTATAGACGTCTGATAATTTTTTTGCGATAGAACTGTAGGAATATTCTCCCTCCACTAATTTTCTAGCATTGACAGCTATTTTCTCATAAAGTTTTTTATCTTCCAGCACTTTAACAGCTAAGTCAGCCAGACTGTTGCCTCGCTTAGAAACTAGTATCGATTCCATGTCAACCGCTTCGATACCTTCGGTTCCTATTTCGGTTGTGACTACTGGCATTTTAGATGCCATAGCTGCAAGAATTTTTAGACGGGTCCCGCCGGGGCCGTAAAGTGGGGCGACCATTATGCCATTTTCCTGATAGGCTTTTTTAACTGAATCAATATCATCAACTGCAAAATATTTTAGTTCAACGCTTTTGCTTTCTAAATCAGAGATTTTATCAGTATTTTGGCCGGCGATTATTAACTTGCAATCCGGAATTCTTTTCAGAATTTCAGGAAAAACTTCTTTACACAAAATCCGAGCTGCTTCTATGTTTTGGAGCCAGGCATAATTTCCCATAAATAGAATGGTTTTTTTATAGTGTAGTTTCACATCTCCCATTAAATCTTCCCCTACTCCGTTCGGGATAACAGTGACTTTGAGGTTTGAGACCAGTTGTTTCATGATTTCAGAGTCGCGTTCAGATACTGCAACAACTCTCGCAGCTTTTTTCCAAAAATAAATTTCCCAGTAACGAATTTTTCTCACGTCAATTAGTAATAACGGGCGAAGTAAAGGAATCCGGAAATTATTCACGAAATGACTATAGACTTGGTATTCGATAGTTTGGTCAACCAAAACGATTGGGATATTTGTTTTCGGTATATGAGGCGAGACATAAAAGGTTTCAGCATGAATTAAATCGAACTTCTCGCTTTTAATTATTTTCTCAAGTGCTTGTTTTTGGTCTTTGGAGAAATTACGTACTACTAAGAAAGGGAATGCTGAGAAGCCGGTATTAAAAATATTAGAAATTGTCCATGGTTTTTTTGCTCTCTTAAAAACATGAATATTTTTACAAAAAGGTTTTAAGTTTTCGACATATTTTTCTTCGGAATCAAATTTAATTAACGAGCAAAGTGTGATTTCATGTTCCTTGGAAAGTTGTTTGATTAAATTATATGAACGTATTTGACCTCCTGAGGATGGAGGATATGGTAGATATGGGGTTAACATTAGTATTTTCATAAAGACTAACTCGGTTCTTTTTCTCCCAGATCTTTGAAGGCAGGATTTGTTTCCCTAAGGTCAACAATTATGTATTCAGGGTCTTCAACCAGAGTCTGGTATTTTTGCATTAACCAGGCTGTTTTGGCATCTTTGCTGGTAGAGATATAGAAATTAACTCTATAATCCCGCCTCATCTCCTCAACTGAGCTTCTAATTAGGGAGAAACCGTTGCGGTTTATCTGATACAGAAATGCGCTGTCTCCCTGGTATGGCGCGAGTACTATGGCGTCTTTAGGGAGTAAGCTGTCTGCATGAACTCCGGCGTGGACAATTGCCCAATTATTAACCTGATACAATCCTTTAATTTCATTCCAGGTCAAATAATAGGTGAGCAATATAAGCAAAATAGCTAAAGGCATTGTTACAATCCTAGGGAGAAAAAGCGGGAGACCTTTAAAAAGTAGCCAGAAACCGCGGGCTAGAAAGATGGACAAAACTGGAGTTAATAAGTATTGGTAATAATCATGTTGGACATTTCCAGTTGCAAATACTACCAAATATAAAAATGATGAAACTGTAAATAGATGGAGCAAATAGTTAGAACCGGCCAGGGGTTTTATAAAAAGTCCTATGGCAAATAGTACGCCGCCTGCTATTGATAATATTTCTCTACCAAACCTGTCTCCGACAATCCATCTGAAGAATGCTGGTCTGAAGCGGATACCATTCCCATTTAACAGCCAGCTGGATGCTGGAATTCCTTCAGGGAAATTTTGGATCCAGTATCTCCAAAGGCCAAAAGGCAAAAGTGCCGGAATGAAGAATATAAAATATCTTAGGGGAGGGAACTTAAAGCCTTCTTTGAGGTAATAGGAATATGACAAAGGGAGTAAGTAAAATACTGCCATTGGTTTAGTTAAAAAGGCACAAGCTGTAAATAATATTCCCCAAATCATCAAGCTTTTTTTGTTCTCAAATATCCAACGATCTATGAAGTAAAACATTCCCAGGGAAAAGAAGATCAGGCTTGGTTCAGGCAGAATTACTCTTCCATAAAAGATGCTGAAAGGGAGAGTTGCAAATACCAGGGCGGATAGTAAGGCGTGGGTCGTGGGGGAATATCTTTTGACAATTAAGTAAATGAAAACGCAGGAACCTAAAGAGAAAATTACTGAAACCAAACGGGCAAGTTCTTCATCGACTGCTCCATTTAGAGAATAGACTAAGGCTACTAAAGAGGGATAGATGGGGAATTCGACAAAGCGATAGCGCTCAAGATTCGGGATGGGGTTTATTTCTGAAATTGCTGACATGTCGTCGCCGCGGGGTGTAAATGGTGTATAACCTTCATCATAAAAATTTCTGGCAACTGCTGCTGTGTCAGCCTGCCTCCAGGAATGCCAGTCGGCAACCGGATTATCAATTTTATAAAGCCTGACTGCAAATCCTATTATCAGAATTAGAAGTAAATAAATAAGCGGGTTTTTTAAAAAATTATTTACTGTCTTCATAGTTTCCGGAAATTGCCCAGGCAATTCCTAATATCATCCAAAAAATAATGGCAATCTTTGAGGCTTCAAGTATATCAATGAATGTGGCGGTAGCAAGGATGACCCCAATCATACAAAGAGTTGAGATAATAAAGCTTTTTTCAAAGCCCTCAAGTTTATAAAGTGATTTAACGAAGCGTTTAACCAGGATGAAGAAGACCAGTGAGAAGCTTAAGAAGCCTAGTATGCCGGTTTCACCCAAAGCTCTTAAATAATCATTGTCAGTGGCGATTGTGATAGAAGAGTAGCCGGTACCTAGAAATGGATTTTTTTGGAATGCCCTGATGGCGCGGGGCCATTCGACATCGTAGCGGATGTTAAATGAACGGTAGACTCCTAATTCGGTGATGTTGGTGGGTTCGCCGGGAGCGATGTCGGCAGGAAATGGTTTGTCCCAAGCTGATTTTGTACTGGGGGTTGCGTCTCTTAACTCAGCTGAAAGTGTAGCAATTTGAGCGCTTCTGTTGGGGTCTTTAATTTGCTCCTCCATACTAACCATCGGGGTAAATTGGTTAACAGACCCGCTTGCAGGAGGTTCGTATTTGGGACCGCCGCCGCCCAGAAAGTTAACAGTTATAGTGGCAACCAGGCGGTATCTCAGTTGAGGAATTGCGGCAACTGTGGCCAGAGTAGCAACAATCAGCAAGAGTATCAGCATTCTTTTTTTAAGAAGCAGGAATGAAAGCCCTATACCGCCGATAGCGGCGATGAATGAAACCCTGGCTGCAGTAAAACCAAGAAGCACAAATCCTATTAGAGCAGCGCCCGTTATTACGGCTTTTTTCCAAAGACTTTTGTAGAAGAAAAACATGGTAGACGCAAAAACCAAAACTACTGATAGGTAGGCTGCCAGATCATAGTGGCCGGCAAATGTGGAGTTAGGGCGGGCGCCTGGGGTTAGTGTCAAAATCTGGCCTTTGGAAAATTCACGGTTAGTGGTCGAGATGACAGGAAATTCTAAATAGATTTGGCCGAAACCGTAAAGGGTTGCTAGAATAGAGGTTACTAACATGCCATAGAGAAAAATTTTGGCCTGTCTGGCGTTTTGGATCGTGGTTGCTGCAACCAGAAATGGCAGCATGTACTCTACCCTTCTAAGTAGATGGAGAAAGCCTAAGTTTGGCTGGACAGTGTGGGTTAAGACTACCGCGGAGATGACAGAGACCAGGCCGATGAACCAGAAAAGCAAAAAGGACTTAGTTATCGTCATCGAGAGAATTCTTTTGGCTCTTTTTAGATTAATTATTCCCCAGAAAAAAACTAAGGCAAGTATCAGAAAATCCTCAAGCCGGATGGCAACATAGGTACCGGCCACCTCAGCTAGCGGAAATTTTGGATATAAAGGGATAAAGATAGAGAGGACAATAACACCCAGAAATATCCAATTATTAAACTTGGTTAAGTAATTTTTCATGAACTTATTTAACTGTCCCGCACAGTTCGTTTAAATACTAAATAAGACTTTAGTATAAATACCAGAATAGTCTAATTTACCTAAAACAGCAAAGCTTATGATTCTTAGGATAATTGCAATACGAACCATGACGCTAACATAAAATCCATAAAGGTCGCCGAAATTTTTGTAACTGAATTTTATTAAGCCCTGCATTTCCCCTTTCCATTGATTGAAACGAGGATTTTTGGAGCTGGCGCCACTTAGATGAGTTATTTCAAGATCCGGATGAAATCTGAGTTGGTAGTTTTTTTTACCTGCTTTATAGCAAAGTTCGACGTCTTCAAAATACATAAAATAATCTTCATTAAAATAGCCTGCTTTTTCTAGAACTTCTTTACGAATTAGCATGAATGTCCCCCCTATCCAACCGACATTTTTGGATTCATAAAAATGTCTGTCTGCACGGTGAAAACTGGGAGTGCCGGGTTTATCAAAATTAAATAGCCATGATAAAAGGGCTGTTCCAAAAGGCTGATCACCCCCGTTTGAGGTGAGTCTCCCTTTGGAGTCGAGTATTCTACAACTTCCAATACCAACTTCAGGATTTTCTTCCATGAATTCAATCATCTTTGAAAGAGTGTCTGTTTCGATTTCTGTATCAGGATTGAGTACCAGAATTAAGGGAGAATTAATTTTTTTCAGGAGAACATTTTGGCCTTTTGCGAATCCGGTATTTTCTTTAGACTGCGTAAGATTTACTTTGGGGAAATTTTTTTTAATCATTTCAACCGAATCATCAGAGGAATTATTGTCTAGAACCCAAATTTCTGGTTTAATATTTATTTGAGCATACAATTTTTCAATTAGTTTTTTTAATAATGCGGAAGTGTTATAGGAGACTAGACTTACTGCAATCATTTTTCTAATATTGCCTTTTTAGTGAGTTTGAAGAGTAAAAATGCGCTTAGCCAAATCAGAAGATAGACTGCGAGCCTTGAGGGAACAGAAGAACCATAGTAGCGGATTGTGGTTTTAGTTTCATAGTAATTATCCTTGGTATAAATTCTGGTTGCGCCTTCACGCCAGGGTTTGCCTTCTTCGTCAAAAGGTTCAAAGCCATTTACAAATATTGCCTCTCTTAAGGGATAAGCGAATTGCTCAAGATAAGTACTTTGCTGTTGATCTCTGATATGAGTAAACGCTTCTTCAGGTGGATGATTTGTAGTCAGGGGGGGTATTTTTATTCCGAGAATATTTAAATGACTAAATTTATCTTTGTAGTAGTTCACAACAAACTCTCTCCGAAAGTTTGAGAAGTAGGCGGCGTTGTCAGGATTTTCCCAGGTATCCCCTGGTTCGTCAGATTTTAAGGAATCTGGTAACGAGGGGAAATCGTTAGTTGAGGAAGGACCGGGCCACAAAATATAGGTTAAACCAACAAAGAATATTATGCTAAGCGCTACTTTTTTTATCATTTCCAGGTATTTTCTAATTTCTAATTTCTAATTTCTAATCAATGACTAAAAATCTAAAATCTTAAATCAGAAAATTACTGAAACAATCGGGACCTGCCCAGTACGTATTTTGGTTCGGTGTTAGTTCTTTTTCCAATTGGTTTCGCAGGCACTCCACCGGCGATTTCAAAATCTCTGATATCTTTAGTGACTACAGCTCCGGCTGCGATTATTGAACCTCTCCCAATTTTAACACCAGGGAGAATTATTGCTCTTGGGCCGATAAAAACATAATCACCTATCTCGACGGGAGCATGGACTGGTCTGAAATCTTCGGAATTTATATCATGTTCGGAGTTGTATATCAGGACATCAGAGGCTATGTCAACGTGTTTGCCGATTTTTAGTTTGTCTCTACCGTCTAAAAAGGCGTTTTGGCCAATTATTGTTCCCTCCCCTATTTCAATATTAGATGGGTCGAAGAATTGGATGCCCATATGAAGGTGGGCTTTTTTGCCAATTTTTACTCCATCTAATTTATAAAAAAGTATCCTAATTGTATGAAATGGGAACCAGCCGATCAGACGAAGAATAAATAAGTCGAGGTCGGCTAGATAGCTTAGAAGGCGATTTGTGATTTTTGATACCCCAGAAGTTAGTGACAATTTCCGGCCCATTTTATCCTTAAATCCCAGTCCTGTAGAGTCAAAATAAAGGTGCTCTAAATAAAACATGAGATCATTATACAGGGAAGAATTGTTCCATTGCTACATTGTTGAATTGCTGTTCAAAACCAGCGGTCTGAATTATTCTTATGTTTGCCGTTGGCTAAACAGATTCCAGAGCGGTTATAACTTCTTTCGCCATTTTTTGCCAGGAGAATTTTTTCGATTGTTCCAGGGCTTCTTTGGAGAGTTTGAGGTGGAGTTTTTGATCGGTGACTAGGAGACGGATGGCTTGTTCCAGTTGGGTTTCGGAATCGGGATTTACGAGGAGACCGGCATCGCCGGTGACTTCCGGGAGGGAGGAAGTATTAGAGGTTATGACTGGGACGCCGCAGGCCATGGCTTCGACGACGGGGATGCCGAAACCTTCCCATAAAGATGGTAGGACGAAAGCTTTTGAACCGGTGAGTAGATACGGGAGCTCGAGGGTTGGAACGAAGTCGGTGAATATGACTTTGTCTTCGATGCCTAGTTTTTTGGGGTGTTCAATAATTTCTTCATTCATCCAGCCTTTTCTTCCTTGGCCGCGGATTTTTCCAGCGATTACGAGTTTGATGTTGTCGATCTTCTTTATGGAGTTGATTAATCTGAGAATATTTTTCCTGGGTTGGATTGTTCCTATATATATAATATAGTCTCCTTTTATTCCGTACTTTTCTTTAATTTGGTTAATTTTTTCCGGATCTTTTATTTGTCTGAACAGGTTTTCATTGTATCCGGGGTAAGCGACTTTGATTTTGTTTTCAGGAATTTGGTAGAATTTTTCAATGTCTTTTTTTGAGGAATTGGAGATTGTAATTATGGCGGCGGCGTTTTCGGCGGAGAATTTTGTCCAGTTGGTTAGTTTATAGAGATCTTTTTTTTCGAACATTTTCGGGAATCTTAAGAAGGACAAGTCAAAAATTATTGGAATCATTTTGGCTTTAATAAATCTAGGGATGTAATGTGTTGGAGATAAAATCACATCGGGCTTTTTTTTTGAAAGATGATAGTAAGCCGGAATAACAAGACGGGTCCAAAGTTTCGCCGGTCTTAGGATTTTGTAGTTCCAGTTTTTTCGGGGTTTAGGAAGATCAGGGAATGGTTTAGACTGTAAAAGAATCGTGTAGTTATTTTCTGAATCAAGTTCATAAATGTTTTTTAGTAATTCAAAGGCTACCTGGCCGCTGCCTAACCTTTGAGGGACATTTGCTTCGTAACCGTCTATCCAGATATTTCTCATAAATCCATTCTATCAGTTTAATCCTCAATTATTCCGTGCTGAAATGGAAGAAGCGGATTTTATTTTTTTGGGATTCAGTAAGATTCTTGAATTTATCGCTCCTAATCCATAGACTAGTTTTGGATCCATCTCTGACCATTTGATAATAGTCCGGTGAGTAACTATAAACATAATCCTCACTGCAATTGCAGTAGAAAAATGTTGGCGGGTTGGTTTTAAAACTTTCGGTGACGTAACCGTTTAATTCCCAAACTAAACTCATCCAACCATAAAAATTAACCATTTTACTGTTGTTTTCAATATCTGCCTGGTAGTATAAAAGCCATTCGTCGGGAACTACAAATAGTGTGTCGCCCTCATTTTTCATGCCTTTAATCACTTCTCCATAAGCAAATTGCTCGGAATAATTAACATAGTAGTCGTGAGCAATGTCGTTTTTGCTGAACAGATCTTTTGATGAGTAAATAATGGCTGAGATTCCGAACAAGAGTATCGCGATTAGAATCATTTTCAGGTATTTGGTTTTTAGGCTCTCAATTAAGTCCTGATAGAAGTAAAAGGCGATGGTGATAAAGAGGGCGTACCAGACGAGGATATGGAAGCCGGCGTAATATTGGAGGCCGGGGGCGAAATACCGGATGTTGGATAAGGTCAGCAGGACGAGGGCGGCGATAAAGAGTCGGTATTTTTTGGCTTTGATTAGAAAACCTATTGAGACAAAAAAGAATACAGCAATAATTTTTAGAGCGAATCCGGATGAGTTGATTCTACCGTCATTTATTAAAGAAGTTACAGGAGATAAGAATGATTTTATTAATGACATTGGGAGTTTTTCTTCGCCGCTTTGGGGGATGTAATATTTAAAATTTATGTAGAAGACGTTATGGAAATAATAATAGATATCTATAAAGGGCAGTGAGAGAATTACCGGGACGAGTCCTCCTCCGATCAGGTAAAAACATTCCTTTATTTTAATTTTCTTTAACCAGAAAAGGAGAATTAAATAGCCTACCAGGAAAGGCCAGATTGGGGCAAGAAGAAGGCCGCTTAATCCCATTAAAAATCCTGTGAAGACATATTCGTATTTTTTGGGTTTTATTTCGTTATCAAAGAGCAAAAGTGTGAGGTATAAAACCGGATAGACGGCGAGAGATTCGGAGAGGAAAAGATTGCCAAGAAGATAGAACTTGGTAATTTCGAAAGTGATCAGCGGCAAGATTATCTTGTTTCGGAATTTCCAAAGAAGTAAGGCGCACCACAAAAACGACCAGGCGATCATGAATTCGCGGTGCCTTTTAATCAGCATGTATATAT
>Ga0163151_10006801_pt1 | contig 13704 bp, 12 predicted proteins | sample OliLakLV19MP5IB2_FD_145596 | JGI IMG/M metagenome (GOLD analysis project Ga0163151, IMG submission 145596) | Freshwater microbial mat bacterial communities from Lake Vanda, McMurdo Dry Valleys, Antarctica - Oligotrophic Lake LV.19.MP5.IB-2 | ecosystem: Environmental > Aquatic > Freshwater >...
GTGTATATAATGTTGTTGAAATTAATGATATTAATAAAACTATTCTCTTTAACGGAGATTTTTTTAATCCTGTAGATACCATAAACGATTCAGTAAAATATGTTCATGTACATAATTTTGTTATAAATTTTGAAGGCGTTTTGATTCGAAATTTCATATTGGAAAAAAAAGTACAATTATGCAACAGGTTGGCCATCACTAAAAGTAAATAATAAAAACTGTGTATTTATAAGGGAAGATGATTCCTTGAATAATGTTAGATACTTTATTTATGAGTTGGATAGCTTAGGAGATTTTAAAAATAGAATACAAATTGCAGGCACTCCATTTACGTTAAAAATAAAAGTAATTAAAAAAATTGCAGATAAAATTTATGCATTTGGTTTTAATGGAAATGTTTTAGGCTCTCCTTTTGCTGCTCTTTGTTTCGACACCACAGGCAAACAGTTATGGTATAAAGTTTATACTAATAAAAGGGTTTACCCAACAGGATCTGCAATTACCACAGATGGACATTTTATTATTGGCGGTGTGCAAACTGTTTTAGGTGATTTAGGCAATGGTATAAGAGATTCTACATTTGCTTGGTTTGCAAAAATAGATACCTTAGGCAATATTATTTGGGAAAAGAAGATTGAAAATAAGTATCAATTGCCTGTGCTTAATGTTAACGTTATTTCAATTAATAGTAAATATTATTGGTTTGGTGGTGGTTCCGGTAGTCAGAAGGATTTAACTATTAGGGCCTTTGCAGATTTAACTGTTACAAATGAAAAGGGAGAAATAATTCAATACACCAAAACTTTACAGGGTATTGCAAGCAAGTTCTATTCAACAGGTACATACATAGGTTACCCTATTTATAAAAATGGTTTCCTTTATGGGCTTGGTCAAGCATCAGATACAATGTCTTACGCTAAATACAACGATTACATTCAGTTTTGCAAACTAGATACATTAGGCAACATAAAATGGCGCAGAACATTTAGCCAATGGTATATGAGCAACCGCCCTTATAGCCTCACAGCCGTTAACGATGGTTTTATAATTTGTGCAGATGGAAAAGACACCACACATACCACTGGCTTTACAGATGCCTGGATTATCAAAACAGATACCAATGGCTGCATTATACCTGGCTGCCACTTATTAGATGGCATTACAGAGGTGCTAGATGCTGGCAATTATGCAAAGGTTTACCCAAATCCTGCCAGTTCACAAATTACCATTGAGTTTATAGACCCTAAGCAAACCAAAATAGATTTTATTGAGTTAATAGACGAAAAGGGAATAAGTCTGCAAACACAACAAGTAAACAACCAAACTTTCACATTAAGCACCGCACATTTACCCAACGGAATGTATTACCTTGCAGCTTATTTTAATGGCAATAAAAGGGTGGTTAAAAAGGTGTTGGTTCAGCACGAATAAAAATTACCGTAGGGACAGGGCGCGACCTGTCCCTATTTTGCGAGCAACCCGCCCCCATTTTGCGGGCAACCCTTCTCTATTTCAGAACAAACCTACTTCCACATTCTACAATATTTTAACCCAAATTCAGCATTAAAAAATGCTGAATCGATTTAATGATTTAATTCAATCCCGTATGCACGGAATTGAAACAATCATTAAATCGGGGTTACCCCAACTAAATCAAATCGTTCGGTTTTTTAAACCTCCTATTGATTAATATGGGTTTAAGAATTACTCTCCTCAAAAATGCCGTTTTGCTTGTCTTTGCGGCAATTGTCCCAGTTAAAATAACGGCCGTTCATGGCTACGTAAACACCCACTGGCAAGGTTTGGGCAAAGGCCAAGGCGCCTCCCAAATTAAAAAGTCCATCGCTTGAACCAAATTTATATGGAATCATTGCCCCTGTTATTACAATGGTTTTGTTGATGTTTTCTTTGGCTAAATAGGCCGCAGTTTCGGTCATGGTATCGGTGCCGTGGGTAATTACAATTCTATCTTCCACACAACTGGCGCAGTTTTCGGCAATCACGCGGCGGTCGCTATCCGTAATATCCAAACTGTCTATGAGCATCAAAGTTCTAATATTGGTATTGAGTTTGCTTCTGCCTAGTTTTAAGATTTCGTGAATGTGGGTGTCTTTAAAAAACAATTGGCCATTCAATTCGTTGTATTCCTTATCAAATGTGCCTCCGGTAACAAAAAGTCTGATATCCATATTTTTTTCCTTCAAAGAAAAGCTTTAGGTTCAAACATTCCATTTCTTTGTCACCTTTTTTTTATCTGAATAAAATCATTTCTTTTTTAACTTGAATTTTATAGCTTCGTGGCTCATTGAAGACAAATGATCAAAATTTAATCCCAAATAATGATACCAAAAATAGATAAAGACATAGAATCCGTAGTCATTCGCTTTGCTGGCGACTCTGGCGATGGCATGCAATTAACCGGTACGCAGTTTACCAATGCAACGGCTTTGCACGGCAACGACTTGGCAACATTTCCAGATTTTCCAGCCGAAATACGGGCCCCATTAGGCACCTTGGCTGGTGTTTCTGGCTTTCAAATTCATTTTGGTTCAACCCAAATAAATACTCCAGGCGACCAGTCTGATGTGCTAGTTGCTATGAATGTGGCCGCTTTTAAGGTGAATATTAAAAACCTGAAAAAAGGTGGTGTAATCATTCTTAATTCAGATGGGTTTGATGTTAAAAACTTGCGCTTGGCAAATGTACCCGAAGCTCAAAATCCAATTAATGACGGTTCATTATCAGATTACGATGTAAAAATTGTAGATGTTACCAAAATTACCCGTGCAGCACTTGCAGAAAGCGGCATGACTACCAAGGAAATTGACCGTTGCAAAAACATGTTTGTATTGGGTTTGGTGTATTGGATGTACCACCGCCCAATTGAAAATACATTGGAATTCTTGCGCACTAAATTCAAAAAGAATGAAGCGGTAATGAATGCAAATATCAAGGTGTTGAATGCAGGTTGGAACTATGGTGAAACAACAGAAATGTTTGCCAACCGGTATACCATTGCTCCAGCTAAAATGGAATCTGGTGTTTACCGTGGTATCATGGGTAACCAAGCCGCAGCGCTTGGTTTAATTGCAGCTTCAGTTAAATCTGGTTTGCCATTGTTTTACGGAACGTATCCTATTACACCTGCTTCAGATATTTTGCATGATTTATCTAAATACAAAAATTTTGACATCAAAACGTACCAAGCAGAAGATGAAATTGCAGGTATATGTGCTTCTATTGGTGCAGCTTTTGGCGGACATCTAGCAGTAACGGGTTCTTCTGGTCCGGGAATTGCACTAAAGGGCGAAGCCATTGGTTTGGCTACCATGTTAGAATTGCCTTTGGTTATTATTAATATTCAACGAGCTGGCCCAAGTACTGGTATGCCAACAAAAACAGAACAAGCAGATTTGAACCAAGCCATGTTTGGTAGAAATGGTGAATGTCCGGTTGTGGTTATAGCTGCACAATCTCCATCCGATTGCTTTACTTTGGCGTATGAGGCTTGTAAAATTGCCTTGCAACACATGATTCCTGTGTTCTTCTTAAGCGATGGTTATATAGCCAATGGCGCAGAGCCATGGAGGTTTCCTAATTCGGCAGATTTGGAACCCATTGAAGTTTCTTTTGCAAAAGAAAGAGCGGCTACCGATGATAAATTTATGCCTTATTTTAGAGATGAAAAATTAAGCAGGCCATGGGCTATTCCGGGTACAAAAGGTTTAGAGCATAGAATTGGTGGTATAGAAAAACAAAATGTAACAGGTAATATTAGTTACGATGCTGCCAACCATGAATTGATGACACATTTACGCCAGGAAAAGGTTGATAAAGTGGCAGATTTTATTCCTTTACAAACAATTGATTCTGGTGAAGAATCTGGCGATTTACTATTGTTGGGATGGGGTGGAACCTATGGCGCGCTAAGAACAGCTACTGCTCAATTAATTGCCGAAGGATATAAAGTTTCACATACTCAAGTTAGGTATATTAATCCGTTCCCTAAAAATTTAGGCGAATTGATGAGTAAGTTTAAAACAGTGGTAGTGCCAGAATTGAATAACGGACAGTTGGTAAAAATAATTCGCGATAAGTATTTTGTAGATGCCATTCCTTACAACAAAATTCAAGGACTTCCATTTATGAGTCATGAGGTAATTGCAAAAATTAAACAAATTTTAGATTAACAGGTAAGCTTGTTTTGAACCAATAATTGATTTATTTCAGGCATCGGTTTGAACCAAAAACTTACGCTTTAAAAAATATTATGACAGAAGTAGCAGAAAAATTAACGTCAAAGGACTTTTCTTCGGATCAAGAAGTAAGATGGTGTCCTGGTTGTGGCGATTACTCTATATTAAAACAAGTACAAACGATATTGCCAGATTTGGGTCGACCCAAAGAGGAGTTTGTCTTTATCTCGGGTATTGGTTGTTCGTCTAGGTTTCCGTATTATATGGATACTTATGGTATGCACTCTATACATGGCAGGGCCAGTGCAATTGCAACCGGTTTAAAGGCTACGCGTCCCGAATTATCTGTATGGGTAGTTTCTGGTGATGGCGATTCTATGAGTATAGGAGGTAACCATTTTATTCACCTGTTGAGGCGAAATCCTGATATCAATCTGTTGTTATTTAATAACCAGATTTATGGTTTAACAAAAGGACAATATTCACCAACCTCTGAGCAAGGCAAGGTTACTAAATCTACGCCATTGGGGTCAATAGATTATCCATTTAATCCCATTGCTTTGAGCCTAGGAGCAGATGGAACATTTGTTGCTAGAACAATGGACAGAGATCCAAAGCACCAGCAAGCAATGATCCGCAGGGCTTATGATCACCAAGGGACCTCTTTGGTAGAAATATACCAAAATTGCAATGTATTCAATGATGGAGCTTTTGAAATTTACACCGAGAAATCGAGTAAAAAGGAGCAAACATTAATGATGGAACATGGCAAGCCTCTGGTATTTGGAGAGAACAGTGATAAGGGGATAAAATTGGATGGGTTCAAACCGATAATTGTTGATTTAAATGATAGCTCGGTAAATGATTTATGGATACATGATGAAGAAGATTTGGTAAAAGCTACCATCTTGTCTAGGTTCTACGACGATCCTTCTAAAGGAGATCATTTTCCTCGTCCGTTTGGTGTTTTTTATGTAAACAACCACAAGGATACTTTTGATAAATTATTCAATGACCAAATAGCTTATGCCAAAGAAAAAATGGGCAAAGGTGATTTGGATAAACTAATTGCAGGCAAAGAAACTTGGGTAGTTAATTAAGAATTATGTAAAAATTAATAATCCAACAGATTAAATTTGATTTAAAATTTAGAATACCTATGAAAAAAATTTACTCACGTGTTTGGCTGAAATTTGCATTTTTAGCCATTTTGGTTGGATTATCAACTGTAACCTATACTAACTCAGGCGGACCATCGGCAGGTTTAACCGGCGCTCCTAGCGAAGGCAATTGTACAAATTGCCACGCTGGAACTGCAGTCACTTCTGGTTCGGCTTTTGATGCAATTTCATTAACCGGTTTGCCAAGTGGAGGCTATGCATCAGGAACCAATTATTCTCTTACCTTGAATGCCGGCTCAGCAGCAACCGCCAAGAATGGTTTTCAATTAATAGCACTTTCACCAAGCAATGCAATGGCAGGTTCTTTTACTTCTGGAACTGGCAGCCAAGCAATGGTTGGTGGCGGTGGAAAAACCTATTTGGGCCATACCCTCACTGGTAATTCACAAACCAGCTGGACTTACAATTGGACGGCTCCTAATCCTAGTGTTGGAACGGTTACATTTTATGTGGCTTTAAATGCTACCAACTCAAATAGTGGAACGGGTGGTGATGTAATATATCTTAAAACATTTACAGTTAGTGGTGGAAATTTGCCAGTTGCTACAATTACTTCTCCAGCAACTCCTGCGGTGTTTTGCGCTGGGGATTCAATTCAATTTACGGGCACTGCAACCAATACCCCAATAAGTTATGCTTGGGATTTTTTAGGTAATAGTCCAGCTAGTTCTACTTTGCAGAATCCTAAAATTAAGTTTAACAATGCTGGCTTTTTTACCATTAGGTTCAGGGCAACAAATGCAAGTGGTACTTCTACCAATGCCCAACTTACATTGCAGGTGGTAGCCAAGCCAACGGCAGCTATAATACCTGCCATTAATCAAACAATTTGTGGGGGCGATTCTGTAACCTTAACTGCTAATACTGGTACAAATTTATCTTATTTATGGAGCCCCGGAAACCAAACTACACAAACCATAAAGGTGGGTGCTGCCGGACCATATTCTGTTAGGGTTAGCGCTGCAGCAGCAAATTGTTTTACCAATAGTTCGGCTGTTACTATGTCGGTTTCTTCCAAGCCTACTTTGAGTGCAACACTTTCGAGCAATACTTTGTGCATAGGTGATAGTATTGAAATTGTAGCAACACCAGGCCTACAGAATTACAAATATTATTTTGGTTCGGCCTTAATTGATTCAAGTGCCAATAGTACTAGAAAATTTGCTGTGACTTCTAGTTTTACAAATATATTTATCATAGGTTCAAACGGAACTTGCAGCAGCGATCCTGTGGTGAAAGCGGTCACTATTTCTAGCAAACCAAATGCACCAAGCATAGCTTGTGGTTTAAGCACGCCAAGCTCAATAACTTTTACAATTTCTGGCAATAATCCTCAAATTAGTTTAGATAGTGGCAAAACTTATTTTGACCCAAGTCAAGGAAATACCCATGTAATTAATGGTTTGAACCCAAACACACAAATAACAGCTTTTGCAAGAAATGCTACAGGGGCTCCATGTTTATTTTCATTAAATAGCAACAAAACCTGCATAAGTATCAATTGCACACCTTTAACTTTATCCGTAACAGCTCCAAGATATGTTTGTTCTAACAGCCTTCCAAAAGATAAGATGATTAGAGTGGTCTCAGCAAATGCTGTAAATCCATATTATAAATATACTAATGTTACCCTTAATTTAAGTACCGTTTGGTTAAAGCGTGATACTTTTGATATTATAACTAATTCAGGTGACTTTCAATACAGGGTTTTGGTTATGGATTCGGCAAATGCAAGTTGTTCAGTAAAGGATACCAGTTTTTTTATATCAGTAGTTAATTTGAATTGGTTAAATGCCAAATTGAACTCAGATAAAAGTGAATATTGCAAGAATGATCAAATATCATTCAGTTTTAATAATATAGGTTCAATAATTAATAAAGTGAAATATTATTACGTTGTTGGTTCAAATCGAACTGAATTTGCTAGCCGAATTAAACCTAATTTTGGATACGGCCCAGTAAATATTGATCCCAGTTTTCCGAATGGAACAGTTGTAGGTGCGCAAACATTAGATTCAATTTCTGGTTGTGGTGTTTTTACCAATAATGTTACTTTAAATGTTTCGGAATTGCCTAATGTTGGTTATACCTTTTCAAAAACCAATTTACAAATTGTACTTACAGATACAAGCAGCAATACAGTAAGGAGGAATTGGTTTATTGAAGGTGATACTTTTGCTACAACGAATAAGGTTTTTAACCATGTTTTTGGATCGGCTGGTGCCAAAGTAATTAGGATGGATGCCTATACGGCAAGTGATTGCTTGGGTAGCATTAGCATATCCGTAAATGTTGTGGCATCTGGTTTACAAGAATCTGTAAATTCAATGGGACTTGAGTTGTATCCAAACCCTGCAAGCAACGAGGTTACTTTGAGTTGGATAAATGGAGGTAATGCAGAAATTGCTTTATATGATGTGCAGGCAAAATTGGTTTTAAGCACGCAATTGGAATCTGGCCATAAAATAAATATTGCTGAGTTAGGAAGGGGTGTTTACCTACTAAAAGTAAGCAGTAACAACCATTACACCTATCGCAAGCTTATTGTTGATTAGTCTTGCTTTTGAATTATGAGTTAAAATCTACTACCCTGCGTTCGCTGCGGGCTTCGGCAATAAAGGGCATAACGGCTTTGTGGAGTGGGTGTTGTTGGTAGAAATCTAATGCCTCTTTGCTTTCAAATTCGCTATATAGAGCAAGGTTGGCACTTTCGGCTGATCCAAGAAAATCTATGCCTACTTCAATTTGAATTAAGCCCTCAATTTTGCCTTTAAGCGACTCGAGTTTTTCTTTTATTGCTAAGGCATTTTCTTCTTTTGACATGCCATTTGCATGTTCTTTAAGTTTCCAGAATACGATGTGCTTGATCATTTTTTTATGGATGTTTGTCGTGGTATATAAGATAAAGCAAGTCTAAAGGTTGCCCTTTCGTAGCCGTTGTTATCTTTGGGTGCAAATAAGGTTCCTTTAGAATTAACTTTATATTCGTAAACTTCAGAAAAGAAGATTAACCCATACGGATTTTTAGTGCTTGCATTCTTTGTATAGGCAGGAGCTTTCATTTGTTTCCACATAGATTCGCTTATAGGAAAAACCCTTACAATGGTAATAGAATCGCTCATTTTATAGGATAAGTAGGCTGCATACAACTCAATTGGAGTGGGGTTAGAAAGTATCAGATATTTTGTGTCGCGGTAATGGTCGTTGGTAATGGCCGATTTATTTGTATTTACTTCAATAAAATTATTTTTAACATACAAATTATTGAGGTATTCATTAAAGGCAGTTTTGGTAACGGGCTCCTTCATTACATAAAAACCAGGCATATTTCCCTTTTGAGGGATATACGCATAGCCATTGGGCTGCTTATAAAAGGGAGGCTTGTTTTTTGACTGCGCCATTAATTGGTTCAGACCGAAAAAAAATACGAACAATAAAATTTTTGCTTTCATTGAAACAAACTTAAGCTGATTAAACGAAAACAGCCAATACAAAATTTGCATTGGCTGTTTTATATAAGATTAGGAAATTACTTTACCTCTTCGAATTCTACATCTTGAACATTGTTGCCCGCATCTGGAGCTGGCTCATTGCCTTGCTCTGCACCTGGCTGTTCGCCAGAAGCTTGTTGCGCTGCGTAAATATCCTGACTGGCTTCTTGCCAAGCGGCATTTAGCGCTTCCATTGAAGCGTCTATTGCTGGAATATTTTTCTCTGCATGGGCTTTTTTCAAATCAGTTAAAGCCGATTCAATTTTTTCCTTTTTATCTGCAGGAATTTTATCGCCATATTCCTTCACTTGCTTTTCGGTTTGAAAAACTAAGCTATCTGCTTGGTTAATTTTCTCAACCTCTTCCTTGGCTTTTTTATCCTCATCGGCATTGGTCTCAGCTTCGCGCTTCATTCTTTCAATATCTGCATCGCTTAAGCCAGAACTTGCTTCAATTCTAATTTTTTGCTCTTTGCCCGTTCCTTTATCTTTTGCGCTTACATGCAAAATACCATTTGCATCAATGTCGAAAGTAACCTCAATTTGAGGAACTCCGCGTTGTGCAGGTGGAATATCGCTAAGGTGGAAACGACCAATTGAGCGGTTTTGATTTGCCATTGGACGCTCGCCTTGCAATACATGAATCTCTACCGAAGGCTGGTTGTCTGAAGCCGTTGAAAATACTTCGCTGCGCTTGCTTGGAATGGTTGTGTTCGACTCAATTAATTTGGTCATAACGCCACCCATTGTTTCAATGCCTAAACTCAAAGGAGTAACATCCAAAAGCAAAACATCTTTTACCTCTCCAGTTAAAACACCACCTTGAATGGCCGCACCAATTGCAACAACCTCATCTGGATTTACACCTTTAGAAGGAGCTTTACCAAAGAATGCCTCAACCGCAGCTTGAATTGCTGGAATACGAGTTGAACCACCTACCAAAATAACTTCGTCGATATCGCTGGTGCTTAATCCTGCGTTTTTCATGGCACTCTTGCAAGGTTCAATGGTGCGCTTAATTAAGCTATCTACCAATTGCTCAAATTTTGCACGCGTTAAAGTCTTAACTAAGTGCTTAGGGCCGCTAGCGGTTGCGGTAACATAGGGTAAGTTAATTTCGGTTTGAGCCGAACTTGATAACTCGATTTTAGCCTTTTCTGCCGCTTCTTTTAAGCGCTGCAAGGCCATAGGGTCTAAACGCAAATCAATGCCTTCGTCTGCTTTAAATTCATCGGCCATCCAAGCTATGATAGCATTGTCAAAATCATCTCCACCTAAGTGCGTATCGCCATCGGTAGATTTAACCTCAAATACACCATCACCTAATTCTAAAACAGAAACGTCGTGTGTACCACCACCGCAATCGAAAACCACAATTTTCATGTCTTTTCCTTTTTTGTCCATACCATAAGCAAGGGCAGCAGCAGTAGGTTCGTTAATAATCCTGCGAACTGTTAAACCCGCAATCTCGCCCGCTTCTTTGGTAGCCTGACGTTGTGCATCGTTAAAATAAGCAGGTACCGTAATTACGGCTTCTTTCACCTCTGTTCCCAAATAATCTTCAGCAGTTTTCTTCATTTTTTGAAGAACCATGGCCGAAATTTCTTGAGGGGTGTACATTCTTCCATCAATGTTTACACGAGGCGTATTGTTATCGCCCTTTTCAACTTTGTAAGGAACCTTTGTGGTTTCATCACTTATCTCAGAGTAGGTGTGACCCATAAAGCGTTTAATAGAGTAAATGGTGTTGATAGGGTTGGTAACAGCCTGTCTTTTTGCAGGGTCTCCAATCTTTCGTTCACCATCTTTTAAAAATGCTACAATAGAAGGAGTTGTTCTTCTTCCTTCACTGTTTGCAATAACAACAGGCTCATTACCTTCCATTACAGAAACGCAAGAGTTGGTTGTTCCTAAGTCGATTCCAATTATTTTGCTCATAAAATTAAATTTCTTTCTTTGCCTCAACATAGCAAGCAAAATGCCAAGCTATTTTCTCGGCAGTTTTGACCATTTTCTGGCAGATTTTAATTTTATAGAGGAATAAATGCTGCCCCTATGGCAGAAAATATGACAGTTTAATCGATAAAGTTTGGTAATTCATCGCCCAATAAGGAAACTGTAAAGGGGTCAATTTCCATTATCGTAGAAACATAGTTTCTGCTTGTGAAAATTCCTAAGCCATTAGATATATTAGAAAATTCTGGGTTCTTTTGGGCTATGGAAAGGTTAGGGCTGCTTAAATCGAGCATGGTTTGAAACTCTTCTGATCCGCCATAAGCCATGTAGGTAATGCCAATGCTTGTACGCTTTTTAGTAACATCGTTGGGTATCCTTAATTTAAGGTAGTCTATGTAGGTTCTGCTGCCAATATTTTCGGTTCGATCCGATTCTGCTGGATACAATTTGCCTTTTGCTACCGAGTAATCTATGTGTTTTATTTCATAAATACTGTTGTCGGCTGCATCCATCTCTTTATAAAAATACCGAATGGTTAAGTCGTACATAGCAGCATTTTTGGCGGTAGTAAATTTAAAAGAAAAGATGTGGTTGGCTGGAACTGTTTTTAACACTACTTTTCTAAAAGGAATAACAGCGTCTTTAACTATATTGGTTCTTGAAATAAAAAGGGCATTCTTTTTAGGGTAAAAAATTCTTAACTCAAACAATTCATTTGCTAAATTATTTTTTGGAAAAGTACAGGCATAAAGGGTGTTTTTGGCCGAAGAGAAAAAGCCCAAATTTTTAGGAATTGAATCCACTTTAATACAGGTAAAAGTGTCCTTCGTTACTATATTAACCAACTTTACCACCAATGAATCAAAATACAAAGAATCGGCAATATTGGCGCCCTCACTGGTGTTTGAGGTGCTCGAGTTTTGATATAATTTTTGGATTCTTATATATTGTATGGGTTCGTTTTGATCCAAAAAACCATATACAATGGCTACATCTTTGTAGGGCGCATTAATGTCTATATCATTTTTGCATCCTAATGGTAAAAGTAAGGTAATGAATAATAGTGTTTTAAATAATTTCATTGTGTGCAATTTAAGATAAAAAAGTTTGTCTTTCAAAAATACTTAGTCAACAGAATTTGATTTTAGGTTTTATGGCTACCTTTGAATTTCAATTTTATTTGCATGAGTATTCACAAAGAAGTTAAAAAGGTTACCACGCATACCCTTATTGAAATGAAAATGCGTGGAGAAAAAATCTCTATGCTAACGGCTTACGACTATAGCATGGCTAAAATTTTTGATGCCGCTAGAGTGGATGTTTTATTGGTGGGCGATTCGGCATCCAATGTGATGCACGGTCACGAAACCACTTTGCCAATAACTTTGGATGAAATGATTTCTCATGCAGCCTCGGTTATTAGGGCTGTAGACAGGTCATTGGTAGTGGTCGACTTGCCTTTTGGTTCATACCAAGGCAATTCTAAAGAAGCCTTAATTTCATCAATCCGCATTATGAAAGAGGCCGAGGCGCATGCCGTAAAATTAGAAGGTGGCGAGGAGGTTGTTGAATCTATTAAACGGATTTTAACTGCCGGTATTCCTGTGATGGGGCATTTGGGACTAACCCCTCAAAGCATTTATAAATTTGGGACTTATGAAGTAAGGGCAAAGGAAGATGCCGAGGCTCAGAAATTGTTGCACGATGCACGACTTTTAGAGGAAGCAGGTTGCTTTGCCATTGTATTAGAAAAAATTCCTTCTAAGTTGGCTAAGCAGGTTTCTCAAATGGTTAAAGTGCCTGTGATAGGCATTGGCGCTGGTCCCGATGTAGACGGACAAGTTTTGGTAAGCCATGATATGTTGGGCATAAACAAAGATTTTTCGCCTAAATTCTTGCGCAGATATTTAAATTTATATGACGAAATTAAAACGGCGGTTGAGCATTATGTGGCCGATGTAAAATCAGTTGATTTTCCTAACCAGAAGGAACAATATTAAGAGGCGGTTTATCTTTAAAACCTTTTGGTTTCTTTTTGATCCAATAATTATGTTATGGTAGAGATTTTATTTGAGGATAATCACTTAATTGCTGCATTTAAGAAATCGGGTCAAACTGTACAGCCCGAACCCGGTAAACCCTTGTCGCTAGAGGACGAAGTGAAGGCTTATATCAAAGTAACCTACGATAAGCCAGGTGCTATTTTTTTAGGCGTAATTCATAGGTTAGATATGCCTGTAGAAGGCATTGTGTTATTTGCCAAAACAAGCAAGTCATTGGTGCGCATGAATGAGATTTTTCAACATAGAAAAGTCGAGAAAATATATGAAGTTTGGGTAGAAAATAAATTGCCCTCCCAAAGTGGCTTGTTAACTCATTGGCTTAGAAGAGACGAAAATAAAAACTTTACCAAGGCTTTTACCTCGGAAGTAAAAGGTTCTGAAAAGGCTCAATTGAACTACAGTTTGCTCGTTAGCAAGGGCAAACATTCTTTGTTAAAAATTGAATTGCTTACAGGGAGAAAGCATCAAATTAGAGCACAATTATCGGCCATGGGTTGTCCCATTTTAGGGGATAAAAAATATGGAGCAAGTTTTCCTTTTGAAGATAATTATATTGCACTTCAATCAACCGAATTAAGGTTTGTACATCCAGTAAAAAATGAGCCGGTTGATATCGTTATTGCATCTTTAAAATACCCTTTATAGCCTCCTTTTTCTTTAAGCATTTATTAATTTAGAAAATATTAATAAATGGCTAATGCCTTGAATTTAAAGGATGTAATTATAGTCTTTATGCTATATTGAATTTATTTTGATTAAAAGAAAATTAATTATTAGATTCTGTTTGCTGAGTTGCCTTAAAACCTATAGAATTGAAG
>Ga0163151_10006806_pt1 | contig 13699 bp, 25 predicted proteins | sample OliLakLV19MP5IB2_FD_145596 | JGI IMG/M metagenome (GOLD analysis project Ga0163151, IMG submission 145596) | Freshwater microbial mat bacterial communities from Lake Vanda, McMurdo Dry Valleys, Antarctica - Oligotrophic Lake LV.19.MP5.IB-2 | ecosystem: Environmental > Aquatic > Freshwater >...
CGACGGTTTCGTTTACTAAAAAGAACTCAACGGCTCCGTTCGCTATGTTAGTTAAATAGAAGTCGACGGTTTCGTTTACTAAAAAGAACTCAACGGTTCCGTTCGCTATGTTAGTTAAATAGAAGTCGACGGTTTCGTTTACTAAAAAGAACTCAACGGTTCCGTTCGCTATGTTAGTTAAATAGAAGTCGACGGTTTCGTTTACTAAAAAGAACTCAACGGCTCCGTTCGCTATGTTAGTTAAATAGAAGTCGACGGTTTCGTTTACTAAAAAGAACTCAACGGTTCCGTTCGCTATGTTAGTTAAATAGAAGTCAGGCCAGCTTGGCGATTGCGTTTACCCCTCGAGAGGTCAGTTTGTGGGGTGCGCAATTGGCAATAAAACGTGGGCACTATTTTACTTAGGTAAAATTGTCATACTTTCGTTTTGCTAAACGTTTTTAAACGCATAAATCACAACTAACCCCCCTAAAACAAATTAAATACATGAAACAAGATTACTATAACTCAAACCCTAAAAACAACATTTCAAAAGAAACCCAAATTACCAAAGTTGCGATTATCCCCATATTTATATGGGCGCTATTGTTGGTTGCCATAATGGTTTTTTGCCGCTGTTCAAAGCAAAGCATTGTCAACGAAGAAACGAACAAACCAGCGTTTTCGGAATGGCATTGGGCAGACTGCCTACCATCTGCAATGCCAATAGGTGCCGACCAAGACTGCCCTGGAGATAAACCACTTTGGGAAATATACAACAAAACAAGTATCATCGTTTGGAGATACGAGGTCTTTGGAAGAACAATCTACAAAGATGAATATTTGTTTCATACCTGGAGAATCTACGACACTGTTTATTGCCTTAACGCAAACGACGAAAGAGTAGGCACCCATTACAACCTTGGATTTAAATCCTTTGAACACGCACCAGACCCGGTCACGGGGTTATATCCTCACTGCGACGATGTTGGGGTAATAAATGGGGTTCTTTGCATTTTTGGAGTAATTAAAGATGGAAAGGTTGCACCGAGAATTTGGTAACAAAACAAAACAAATGGAATCTTTAAGCCCCCAAGAAGCCGTGGCAGACTTGGTGACCGTGATTGGTACCAAGGATGCTGCTCGATTTATTAAAGAGATGTCCCAAATACTTGCTGTCCAGGCAAAGAACAGGATGATAGAGGCCGAAACAGAGCTAAAGCAAATTGTAGATATTTTAAAGGTTACAGTTTGACGGGATTTTTTCGGCAGAGGAAATTGATTGATTCTTTTTCCTATTTTTTTTAACAGATCAAAAACAAACAGTTGAGAGCTAAAAAAACACTAGGAAAGGTTGTATACGAAAATCTTGGCGTAAAGGCCAGGATGATTAATGAGAACTCTTATACTTCCGAAACACCGAAAGGAAGAATAGGCGTTTACGCAGGAAGACAGCGCCTTGACAAAAACGAAAAGGGTGGTTTCAAAACAAAGAAACAAGCAATAGAATTTTGTCATTGGTGTAGGTCGTAATTTATTATATAAAAGACCCAGTAGCTCAGATGGACAGAGCATCTGCCTTCTAAGCAGACGGTCACAGGTTCGAACCCTGTCTGGGCCACAAAATACCAAACAAAGAAAATGACATTAGAAGAAGCGACGAGCGTAGTTAATAATTTCAACATAGTATTTCTAAACAAAAGATATGTTGAAATAAGGGATTCCCCTTCTAAGAATTACAAAGAACGACAAATTGTCGGAACCGCGTTTATTATAAATAGAAAAAACTCTTTTTTGCCGGCCGTTAAGTTGTACGACCTTGAGGGATACCATAACATAAGACCTGGGTTTGTTAAATACCCAATAGATCAAATTGAAACAGAACAGTTGAAAGGAATAGGTATGTCTAAGTTTAATACAATCCCTGAAATGCTTGTTCAATGTACGGAAGAAAAATACATGGATATTATATTTAATTTCCAAAGCGAAGAAAAAGAACTAAGACAAATATTTTCACCAAAAAGATTTGATTTGGTTATGTATTCAATAAAGAACAAGTGGGGATTTAGTATTGGCGTTGCAATAAAGAAAGAACAGAACGGTACATACTCATACTGCTCATTTGGAAAAGAAGAAGATATGGAATCTTTTCTTTCTAGATTTAATTTACAATTCGAAAAAAACAACACATGAAAACAAAGCAGCAAAAACTTGACCTTGAAGAAAAGGAAAACGAATACATCTGCCCAATGCGTGGGTGTAATCAAAAAAATATTAGGTTTTCTATAATAGGTCTTTGCAGACACATTTTAGATCATCATGGAGAATTAGAACTGCAAGAAAGACTAAGAGCAAGGTTTCAAAAATCAAAGTAGTATAAATTAGTCAAAATTTAATAACAATTTAAAACAACAAGAAAATGAAATGTCCATACTGTGTAAAAACAGAAATTTGTAAAGGTGAATATCCCGAAGGATGTTTTCTGGAACACGAAAAATTAAAAATAAACCATAAAGCACTTTTAAATGAACTCGCTGTTAGGGGTAATTTCATATTTCCAAAAAACGAAAAAGAGGAAACGTGGTTTAATGAGGGAACTGATGCCCAAAAATGTCCAAATTTATTGAGGCAAATTATGGATGCAACGGATGGTATGGGTTAGGGTTGCCGCTAACACCCGGATAAAGGAACCTACCCCCCCGGAAAAAATTAAACCACAACACTTCCATGAAAGATAATACAACCACAAGGCCCGCAATTGACGGCAATAATTTGTTATCGGCCGGGATTGTTGTGGTTTACGACAATGAAAAATTTAGAGTGCACTCTCAAAATGAAGATGTAAAACATACACTTATAGAAGATGATACAAGGTTATTCCAAGTTGAAACTCGGTTGTTGCGGGTTGTTCAGCCTTGCCGATAGCGCTGGCGCTTGCCGAAGTGTGGGATTTTTAAAAACAACAAAATGGAATACAAAGCAAAAGAATTAAAAAAAGACTTAATCACAAAGCGGTGTATCGAAAACGATATGACAATGGATGAGGCTTGTAAAGAAATAGGAATTTCAAAAGCAACTTTAAGCCGTTTAGAAAAATCGAAATTTCCTGATGTAGAAACTTTAGGAAAGGTATGCACTTGGTTAGGAACAGAGCCGAATAAATACTTTGTCATTATTCGTAAACGTCAAGATGGATTTAAGCAATAATATAGTAGTGCTTTTGCCCGAAGAAACGGTTGAAGAAGCCGCATCCCAATTATGGATAGACTGTTATCCGAATTGGTTAGATAATGGACTTGTAGTAAAAAAAGTAGTAGCAAGGGATTACGCAAAAATGATTGCAAACGCTATTATAAAAGAAACCTTAAACGAATACACCAACGATGAAAACCACGTAAGAGTTGAGTTTTGGCGAAAAGTCCTAATCCATTTAGATGAGGCTTACTAGCATTACGCCAAACCCGTGTGATAGGATAGTTTTATTTTTTTGCGGGCTGGCTTAAACAAATTTTAAAATGAATTTAATAACCGTATTAGAAATTAAAAGCAACTATCCAAATGGTGACATTTTGATAACAGCAACACAGCACAAAGAAACAAGTAAGTGGTTTTCACAGATGTATCTTATGAGAAATGGACGTATTCACAAACTTATGCTTTCCTATGATAAAAGTGAAAAGTTTAATGGGTGGGACACAGATAAAGAAGCAAAAGACAAAATGGAAGAAGTGGCTAAAATGGCAATTAATTATATTACCGAGAGTGGGGAAAAATAAAATTTCCTATAACGTTTTGCAGCTTCCAGAAGGGAGGGATTTTAACCACAAATTTAACTAGAAAGATGAAAGATAATTTAACCACAAATGTTTCTGACGAAGCACAAAGCCCCGCCTTTTTGGTAGGTGCTGTTATAAGAAGGCGGCATAAGTGGAAACGAACTGGGCACTTACTAAACCATGAGTGGACTTGTGTTAATTGTGGATGCGTTAAAGATGCAAACAGACTTTACTCAACTGAATACCGATTAAATGGAGTAACCTATGAATCAGCACCAAACTGCCCTGGTGCTTGCTTATAACACCCGGTCAAAGACCTACCCCGGAATAGCCGAGGCAATGGCTGTGCAATGGGGCTAAAAACCCAAAGAAATTATAATATGGCAACAAGACTAGACTTAGCCGAAGCCCAACTATTGGGTTGGTCAAATGGGAAACATGGAACTGTTCTCACTTCGTTGATAGAAGGCATGGGATTGACACTATCTGAATGGAATAAAATCAAATCTCAATACCCATCTACATTAACTGAAAATGAGAAGGAAGAAATTGACGACTATTTTATGAAGCATGGGAAAAAATACAAAAGAAATGACAAAAGATAATACAACCACAAAACCCGCGTTATGCGTTGGTTGCCGTGTTATATTAACGAAATTTGATCCAGAGGAAGGTTTCCCCACATCTAAATATGGAACAGTAATTTTTGATAACGAAGAAAACTATTATAGAAAAACGATAAATGTAAAAATGGATAGCGGGGAAACTTGTTATTCTGTGCCAAAATGGTCGGCAGGGGTATTAGGCAATGACCGCTAACGTATCGGGGGGGTTGGCGAAGGCTGGCTTCCACTAAACTTAAATACAAACAAAATGAAATTATATTTAAACACAATACTTCACACAAAAGACGGGGCTAGGGTCGGTAACGCGATAGTTACTGGAAGAGCTGGCTATCATTGGAAAATAACAACTGATTATGGCAATACATTAACTATGACAAGCGAAGAAATTGACGAAATTTTCAATATCGCTTGGCTGAATTCGTCAAAAGAAGAAGGTTGCTCCTGCGAAGAAATGCAAGAAATGATGTCGTCTGACCACAAGCACAGAGTTGTCACGTAACCCGACCGCTAACACAGCGATTGGTTTACGTTTAATTAACTTTTTGCTATAGAGAAGTTAATTGAGCTTTGCGATTAAGTAGGTTTTATTTTTATAGACCTTACCAAACGTTAATAGTTTTAACTTCAAATATGGAAACGCAAGAAGAAATCTTGTTTAAGCTTCGTTTAATAAAAAACGAAATTATTAAACAAGAGCAAAATAAGAAAAACAATTCACCATTTACCAGAAACGGTAGAATAAAAAGCATGTGCGAAAAAAACCCTAATCTTCTGCTGCTAATACAAAAGTTCGACCTTCAGTGATCTCACTATTTCAAGCGCCGATAACCAGTAGCTCCGCAAAACTTATAAATAAGTTTTTAATATACGAGATATTATCTAAAATACAAGATGGGACCTGGAAAGACATCATTGATGGACTCAGGAAAATAGAAGGAAAAAAAGAACGAAAAGAATATAAGAATACTTATCTGCCGTTCTTTTTTCCAAGTTGCGAACTTTATAGCATAGGAAGACACAACGCCGATGCGGTTCAACATACCGGCATCGTCGCGATTGACATTGATAATACGAACCCGGAAGAGTGTAAAGATAAATTATCGAAAGACCCGTATCTATATGCGGCCTTCGCCTCGTCGTATGGGTTTGGTGTATGCGCAATGTTTGTTGTCGACCCGCCACAGCTATATGGCCAAGACCCTGGCAGGTCACTGGGTAGATTTCATAACGCAGCATGGGATGGATTAGACAAGTATTTAAAAGAAAGGTACGGCGTTTTCCCAGACAAATCAGGTAAAAACATATCAAGAGCTAGGTTCGTATCTTATGATGACAAAATGATTGGATTCGGAAGTTCAGCAGTTCCGTTCCCGGTAAAGTTAGATACTGATTCGATAAAGGAAATAGCGCTTATACACGATAATAACGCTACGCCAAGCTTTGTTATTGATATACTTAAAAATTACATAACAGCAGAAATAAGAAGGACGTATTTTACAAGAGATAATCTTATAAAGGCTGGAATTGATGTTTCTGGTTTTGCTCATGACAATGTAATTAGACTGAGCTGGTTTTGTGGCGGATTTAATAACATAATAACAGACGTTGGAAGACAAGTGCTTGCTGAACATTTTATAAGTGAAATGGAAGGCAACCCAAACTTCGAAAGATCGCAAGATTCTAGAAAATGGTTACACCAATACGACAAAGGAACAGAAAAACCGCTAACAATAGACGATCTTCCCGGGGTAGCTGGGATAGAATTCACGAAACAAACAATAGAAAACGGAACATCTGCAGAAGACGACAACCTGTTTAGAGTAGAATGTAGATCGGCTATATATAAAAATAAAATGTCTCAAGCTTGGATTGGTGAAAACTCAGCGATGAGAATGATGAGACTTGAGGACGGGATTAGAATTGCAAATGAAGAAGTAAATACTTTTGGTATTAAAATAAAAGGTATAAGAAAAAAAATATCAGCCATGCAGTTCGTGGTAATGTGCAATGCTGCAAATGTAAAATACTCAGAATCCATAAAGCAACCCGTAGACATAGGAAGAGACCAACACAAGGCGTTAAGTAAAGAAGCCCTAAGATCAATTGTTGAGGAATACACTGGTGTTAGGTTTTCTTCCGAATCGACAACAGAAGGATACGCAAGAATCCACGAAGGAGAGAAGTTTGACCCAATAAAAAATTACCTGCTATCAATCCCCAAATGGGACGGGCACGATTATATTAAAGAATTGAGCACCTATTTTGAAACTACTTCCAACGAGGCATTTTTACGTTTCTTAAGCGTCTGGTTGATCTCAACTGCAAAATGTGCATTGGATGACATGTATACCAATAGATACGCGCTAGTGTTCACCTCAACGCGCCAGAGCATTGGAAAATCATTCTTCTTTGGCAGCTATTTAGTTCCGCCGTTTCTTTACGCCGAGGGTGTTGAATTAAACGGAAGAGATGGAGATGTTGGTCGGGCGCTTGCGTCTGCGTTAATTGTGAATCTTGAAGAATTCACGGCTCCAAAAGATGTGTCGCGATTAAAGAAAATTATTTCGCAACCCTCTTTTGTTGGAAGACCTGCGCACGGTAAAAGTCCAGAACTTCATATACGAAAAGCCAGCTTTGCCGTCTGCACAAACGACCCAAGGTTCCTTACTGACGTTTCAAATACTAGATTTTTATGCGTTAGCATTAAATCAATAAACAGGGAATACAGTAAAAAAATAAAAGCAGAAAATATATGGGCGCAAGCCGTGGCGATGATTCAAAAAGACCCGATACATTACAGCCTATCACAAGAAGAACTAGATCAACTTGATTCATGGAATAAAAAATATATTGTTGTTGATAATGCAGAACAATTCCTAAACAAATACTTTATCAAGGCAGACGAGAATACAATAAATGCGGTTCTGTTTACATCAGCAGAAATGCAACAATATGTTGAATTAAGAACGGGAATAAGATCACATGAAAAAGCATATAGAGAAGCCATAAAAAGATTAGGCTGGTTTCCAGACGATAATGGCAAATATAGAATAGCAGAGGCCATTGTTATTCCTGATCAAATAGGTCAAACCCTGCCTCCGGTTGTTCCGAAATAGGTGCTTAATGATTTATAAAAAATACAATACCAAAAATCAAAAAACAACCAAAAATAAACACTTGATAAATAAAAAGCATCAAACTACTACTATAGATTAACACTAACATTTTTAATTAAGACTATCTTAATGATAATTTTTAGTGTTAACTAGTATATAGAAGTTGCAAAAACACATCGGATATGTTTACAAAAACAAAATTGTATAAAACATTGAAAAACAATAATCGTGCAAAAGATAATATCTACTCCGGATATTCCGAATCTTGGTTACAAGCCGAGTGTTATAAACAGTTTGTAAATGAATGGCCAGAATACAAAACCCTGTTTAATTCTATTCCAAATGAAGGAATAAGAAGCGTGATAAACGCTAACAGAATGAAAGCAACTGGGTTAACAACGGGGTTTCCAGACACTCAAATAAATCTATTTGGAAAAACCTGCTTTATTGAATTTAAAATACCATCTGGGAAATTATCCCCGGGCCAAATACTAGTAAGATCAAAATTAATGTCGCATGGTTTTGATTACCATATTTGCAGAGATTCGATATCTTTCTGGATAGCGATAATTTTCTCTTTCGAGGAATTAAGTGACGCCCCGATTGGGCCAGGGTATATATTAAATAAATATGTAAACGCAACACATGGATACGATTTTTATAGGTCTTTGCCTTTTATCGGAAACAATGACTACATGATAATAGCCTCGAGATATTCTTCAAAATATTCTTTCGGTGATATCAACCTTAAAGAGGCAAAAAAACAAGTCAACATAATCCTAGACCTACACTAATTTCAGAACCATGATAATGTTAACAAAAAAACAAGTCGAGTACAGACTTAAGCTTTGGATTTGGATAATTGATAACATTCAACCCAACAATACTTACGACTTGATGATCTTTTGTAATAACGATAAGCTAAAAAAACAAATTGTTACAGAACACATAAAATCCATGATGACAGATAGAGTAGACTTTGCAAACGGGTTTGAGCTATTATTTACAGAAGATATGAATGGTATATTAAAAAGGCAGCTATCATTTAAGGAAATAAAAAAAATACAGTCACTGTTTACTTGAAAAAAAATGTTTAAAAACGTTTTTACCTTGCTAAGTTTTGTTATCTTTACAAAAATGAAACGATGAAGAATATTCTTTATGAGGCGGACCAAATAATTAACAACAGATCAGAGGAGGCGGATCGCCAGTATGGCCCTATTGATCACTCGATGGAAAAAGCATCATCGTTGTTTAATATCATGTCTGACTCGCACATCAAGCTAGACGTAAAACACATGTATTATGCAATGATTGCATTAAAGTTAAGCAGAGAGTCCCACAGACACAAAGAGGATAACCTGCTCGACGCATGCGCATACATGGGTGCCCTTAATAACTACCTAGAAAAAACCAAGCAATGAAAAACTACAATACGACAGACCTGGACCCGGAAACATCATTTGAAAGGCATGTTTATCATCGAGACCAATTCGCCCATTATTTAAGGTGGACGCACATATTGCGAGAAACAAAGATTGGAGAAACAACGGTAGATTTTGGTTGTGGGAAAGGAAACCTTTTAGAGGTTCTTTACCGAAATAAATTCAAACAAAAAAAATACATTGGTATTGATATTCGAAAGAAAACAGTTCACCAAGCGGCTGAAAAGTTTGATTTGCCATGGGCCGAATTCTACGTAGATGACCTTGTGAAACCGAAAATCGACTACTCGCTTTTTCAGGCCGACAAAGTCGTGTCATTTGAAGTTATTGAACACGTTGGAAAACAAAACGTGAATAAGTTCCTAATCAATTTTAAGAAATGCGGGAAATTATGCGCGAAATATTACCTGTCCACCCCAAATTTTGACCCAAAAGTGGGGGCGGCTGGAAACCATACCTATGACTCAGGAGACGAAAGAGGAATCGACGTTCAAGAATTCGATCATTTTGAATTACAAGAATACATTTTAAAGCACTTTGATATTGTTCAGAAGTTTGGAACCTTTGCATCAATCAGAGATTACAAACCACTTTTAAACAAAGCCCAAAAAGAAATGTTTGATGCATTGACTAAGTATTACGACTCTAATCTTGTGTCGAACATTTTTGCACCACTTTTTCCAGAACAATCAAGAAACACGCTTTGGGTTCTAAAACAAAAAAATTCAATTTAAACCATGGAAGATACTAAGAAACCATTCAAACCAGTAGCCAACCCATTGGTTCTGGTACAATCGAAGAAACAAGAGCTAGGAAAAGAAGAAAAAACCGCCCTCTTGAAAACAACCGAAAAAGAAACAACGAAAAAACCAAAAGCCGACCCCCCTGATCAGGCTGTTGCGAAAACAACCCCCGTTGCAAAAACAATCCCCGTTGCGAAAAAAGCAACCCCAAAGAAAGTAGAAAAGAAAGATGTAAAGGTTGATAATGTAACCGTGGAAAAAACGTCAAATGAAAAAAAGGGACGTGGAAAACCAAGGGTTACACCAACGGACAAGCGCTATGAATTTACACTAAGAAGCGGCGAAACCCACTGTGGGAATTTCATTCGTGATTATCCATACAAAAACGGGAGGACGTATTTGTACATCATTGCAGACAATGGTAACAAGTATTTAATCAACCCGGAAAAGGCAACAGAAATCAAACCTGCTCCCCCGAAGGATTTTTCAAGCAAATCAAGTAAATAGTCAATACACATGGAAAAAAATTCTATGTTTCGAGATATCTTACTTTGGGCTGCAGAAAAACGAATTCTTTTTGACGGGAATAACATCACCCAAACGGCAAAGCTTGCCGAAGAAGTTGGAGAAATTGCTTCTGCAGTTTTGCGAAACGACAAAGAAAAGATTAAAGATGGAATTGGCGACTGTGTTATTGTTCTCACCTCTCTGGCTTATCTTTCAGGGTTAAGAATAGAGGATTGTATACAACACTCTTACGATGTTGTAAAGAATAGAACCGGTGAAATAGTGGGAACCAATTTTGTCAAATCTGATGATCTTCCATAACGCTCAACAAGCGTTCGAAAGAACATATAAGATAATCAACGAAAGCGGTCAGCGTATTCAAAACACGCTGGCCGTTTTCAATTTTTCTTTTACGATACTAAACCCAAGTGACAATGTAATAAAAACGCCGTGGAGAGGATTTAAAATTGACTACGCGGAGATAGAATGGAATTGGTATTTAAGTGGAAAAAATAGCGTTGAAGACATAAAACTTCATGCTAAAATTTGGGACAAAATGCACGCAGGGGATAATATAGTTAATTCAAACTATGGTTATCAATGGAAAAGAGGAAACCAAATTGACTATGTTATCAACGAATTAAGAAGAGATATAAATTCAAGAAGATGCTTCATTACAATATATGATGCAAAAGAGTCTCATCTTTATTCACACGATACGCCATGCACTTTGAATATTGGGTTTAATGTTATAGCCGGTAAATTAAACATAATAGTCCTAATGAGGTCAAACGATCTTTGGTTTGGATTTTGCAATGACCAATATGCGTTTTCTAAGTTGCAACAACTGGTTGCTAGTGAATTAAATCTAGATATTGGTACTTATTATCATTATTCTTCAAATATGCATTTATATCTTGATTTTTTAAACAGAAATTAGTTGTAGTTTCACTTTCCGAATGGCGTACTAATCGATTTAAAAAAACGACTATTCGTAAGTTATTTTTTATTATTAATATCTACAAGATGTCAATGAGAACCGCTAAGAAAAGGCAGGCCAAGATGATCGAGGCTTTGATGGCAACCAAGGGGCATATTGGTAAGTCATGCAGGCTCGTGGGTATAACAAGAAAAACGCATTATGACTGGCTGCGTTCTGTTCCGGATTATAAAGAGATGTATGACGACGTGGAAGATGATATATTAGACTTCTCAGAAGAAAAGTTGCACGATTTAATTGACGGGGTTTATGTGGAAGAAATAACCCCAGAAGGAGAGAGAAACGTATATAAAGAAAAGCCTTGCAAAACGTGCATTATTTTTAAGTTGAAAACAAAAGGAAAAAAGAGGGGATATGGACAGGAGGAGGAAAACGTCTCAAGGAACATTCCTGTTATTCTTAATATTGTTGCCGCGTCTGCAAAGAAATAATTAAAAAATGGTTGGCGCAATAGAAAGGGACATTGTTGTTAACGATTCATATTTAAATCTATTATACAACAAGAGTTTTTACTTGATACTAAGGGGATCGGCAGGTTCTGGAAAATCTGTATTTGCTAGTCAAAAGGCGTTCATAAGATTATACACAACCCCAAGGCTTCGTGGATACGGGGTAAGAAAAGTTGGGGTAGATATTGAAGGTTCTGTATTTAAAGAATTTAAAGAAAGAATATACGAAAACGGGTCAGAAGACGATTGGACGATTAATAACACAAAACATAGTTTTTATTGTAAAAGAAATGGAAGTGAATTTGTTACTTTCCACATGGAAGACGAAAAAAGAACCAAGAGCATAGTCAAGGCAGATTTTATTTGGGTAGAAGAAATGGACCAACTGACATTTGACGATTGGGACCAACTGGGGTTAAGGCTCCGAGGAAAGCCTGTTGATTATATGCAAATAGTTGGAAGCTTTAATCCAACTGACGAAAAATCTTGGATTAGACCAAGGTTTTTTCCAGAAGAAAAAGAGACAGAGAAAATATTTAATTTAGACCTATCCGAATTAGACCCCAAGACCGGTGATTTAATTGAAATTAAGGCAACTGTTTGTCAATTTGATTTTAACGACAATGAATACCTTTCGCCACAAGACAGAGCTCGGTACGAATTATATAAGTATACTAATCCAAGGAAATATGAAATATACGTTTTAAACAAGTGGGGAAAATCAGACGTTGGATCGCCTTGGTTGTTTAACTTTAACAGAACATTTATAACAAAAGAAAAATTATTTAAAGAAGACAAGCCGTTGATCTTTAGCTTTGATTTTAATTATGACCCCATGATGGTTACGGTTCACCAAATGTGGTTTGATAGAGGACATCACTGGAGGATTATTGACGAGATATCTATGTCCAAGGGTTCCGTCCCCGGCATAATTAAAAAGATACAAGAAAAATACCCAAGTAGATATCTAAGCAATTGCTATGTGACTGGAGACGCAACAGCAGAAAAGAATGACATAAACCAGATAGACAATAGGTCTTCTTGGAAGTTGATAAAGTCATTGTTAAAAATATCAGATAATAGGTTTCATGTTCCGTTGTCTAATCCAAGAGTTTCTGATAATAGGGAGCTTTGCAACTATATTTTTTACGCGCATAAGGATATATTAATAAGCGAAAATTGTAAGATATTTATATATGAGGCAGAGAACACGGAGGCTGATGTTGACAGTGGAATTCCAAAGAAAAACAGAAGCAAACTAGAACAAAGGGCCGACGCATTGGATACGGTTCGTTACGTAATTAATAGGTATCTTTACGACTTCATAGATAAGCCATCTAAATACAGATAACCATGCCATGCACAGCTTGTTTTGATATTTGTAATATTTATAAGGGATTGTCTAGCGTTAATAATATTGGAGTAGTGGACCCAGAATATAATGGGGAAAGTCTCTTGGCGATTGTTACAAATCTTGGGACCAAAAGAACAGAATTTTTTTCTGTTGATGTTGACGAAAATTCAAATGTTCTTTTAGACCTTGTTGATGATTTTTTTGAAGACGGTCAATCATATAATATTTATATACTTGAACCAATTTATGTCGACGGGGAAGACACTGTACCTATAAGGCCGCACGCTTCTGAATCGGCATTCTATGAGTGTTTACTTTTTACAATAAAAACAATATGTTAAAATGGGAATAATAGAAGTTTTGTGCATCGTGTTGTTTACTTCTTTGTTTGTTATTGGTACATACGAGGTAACAAGAAAAGGTGAACCGCTTCACTTTGTTAGGAGATTCCTAGACAGGTTTTTTACTGACAAACAAAATAATCCAAGTATATTTTATTATCCAATACTACATTGTCCAATGTGTATGTCATCTTTATACGGAACTACAATATTTGTTGTATACAAGAATTGGAATTATATTAAATTAATAAACGACAACATTGAATATTTTGTTATAATACCAATTGTGATTTGTTGTTATGGTTTTATCTCAATAGTTTACGACACAATTAGTAAATAACATGAATTTTTTTAATAGACTTT
>Ga0163151_10006815_pt1 | contig 13683 bp, 12 predicted proteins | sample OliLakLV19MP5IB2_FD_145596 | JGI IMG/M metagenome (GOLD analysis project Ga0163151, IMG submission 145596) | Freshwater microbial mat bacterial communities from Lake Vanda, McMurdo Dry Valleys, Antarctica - Oligotrophic Lake LV.19.MP5.IB-2 | ecosystem: Environmental > Aquatic > Freshwater >...
CGTGGCGATCTACAGCCTCCTCCCCAGAACCGACAACTTCACATCGAAATCCCAGATGTGCAATTGCAAGTCGAGCCACCTTTTGTAGCGTCGGATCATGGGGTCTGGGGATCAATGGAACGAAAAGTGGCGCCAAGCTGCTTGGCAGCTCCAGCAGAAGGATACGCCAAGTCACTTGGTGTGCGGGCTTACTATGTCTTGTTTAGTGGTGACTTAATGGGATACGAGTCGAGAACAATTCTACAACCGCGAATCATTTCGGGAAGGTAACTTTGATCTAGTTCGAATCGGAAACAATGCTTCTCTGAACGATCATCGGGAGTAATAGCCACCGTCATCAACATGTGCCCAAGCTTGTCTAGTAGTAGTTTCACTGATAGCTCCGGCTCCATGCAAATGAGGTTTGCTTCTCCATCTAGATTTCCATGAAGCTGCTCAGCGGCGACAACCCATTCAGCAAGTTCGGACAAATGAATGATCGGGCCGCTAACAGAAACATGCGCCCCTTGCGATGCGCACTCGACCGTAACGAGCAACCAGTTACCATCCCAGTAATCTGTAGCGTCAGGATATTGGCGACCGCGAACCCAAATCTTCAGGGTGTGTAGCTGGATGTTTGGAGATCCAAGCTTACTTGTTTGATCGTTGCTCATACAATAGATGCTGCCGACGGAATCCAGCGATACAGAGTTGCTACTGAGATTCCAAGAGCTCGAGCAACATCCTTCGGTGTATGACCAGCTGCCAACAACTTTCGTGCTGATTTTATTTTGCTCTCCGTCATGATTCTTTTTCTGCCTCCAACGCGCCCTAGACTTCGCGCAACAGCGAGACCCGCTTTTGTGCGTTCCAATGTAAGTTCTCTCTCCATTTGAGAAAGACTTGCCATGATATGGAAGAAGAAACGACCAGCACTGGTAGTGGTGTCAATCACATCCGTAATGCTCTTGAAATTTACGCCTTTGTTCTCCAAGTCGGTCACTAAAGCTGCTGCAAATCCTTCCGACTGGTCTTAAAACGTTGTCGGGTCTACCGCCGGCCATGTGGTTCAAGGCAAGCAGAATAATCACGATAAGCCCGAGTGACGAAATAATTTCCATCGGTTCGCCTCAGGCGGCGTCGGTTTTCGCTGATTTGATATCTTTGATGATCTCTAACGCGCGCTCGAAAACAGTTTGCTTCATGAAGGTCTGATATGGGATGCCCATGAGTTTTGCCGCCTGCTTAACTACGTCGAGCTGTTCTCTGCCCCAACGAAAGTTAACGCGGGCTTCGGCGTCTTCCTGGTCCGCCTGAGCGATCATGGCATCCGCCTTCGCCGCCATTTCTGGTGGCATCTCAAATTCGCCCAGCTCTTCGTAATCTCGTCTTTTGTTCGGCATAGCTAACACCTCTAAAGCCTGAAGCAACTAACTACCATGACAATCTTGTTTGGTTGGTTTATCCAGAACCAGTACAGTCCGTGCGTGTCGCTGTAATTTTCATAGCGCTCAAACTGTTCGTTCCAAGTTGGCGTGGAAGAAAAGAACGTATCCAACGCGTCATCTTTTGTTGTGAGATGCCTAGCGTATATATGCAACAGATTGGGATCGATCTCATCTCGTTTGAAAACGAACTTGATGCCATTCTCAAAAACTTGCTCAAACTTCGGCACGAAACCCTCCACCTGATCATGACTATTCTACCTCACGAGCGGCAATTTGCCCACACATTTGCCGCTCGGAGCCAATCCAGGCTATACCGGTGGTCCCCGGCTGTTCCCTCCATCCTGGAGCAGGACTGAACTAGAGCCTATATAAAAAATCTTCCGAGGATTTAAACGGAGGGGACCCAGTGGAGGCTTTGCGGAACTGGGGAGGCAGCCGTTTAAGCCGCAGGTACAGCCAGTGCCCTTCTGCTTGATCCCTGTGATAGGCTGCGTGCGCGAGGGCGAAGCGAAGGACCCCCGCAGTCTCCATCCCGTCACTTTCCTTCGCCGTCGCCACCTGCCGTTAATCACAAAAAAACAAGTAAACAACACAGAAGTACTTTGAGAGCAAATTTCAATAACAGGATCAGGACTACAGCCAGCCCCAATCACCGCGGCAATCTCCGGCTTTTCACCCAGACGATCTGAATCTAAAAATTCTATTTCTTCTTCTGAACTTTCCGAACAAAGGACCAACGAAACCGGACAGGCCCCCCCGGTTATATTCGCCTGATCCTATTGCAAAAAGCTTCCAGAGGTCGGCGTGTTTCTTGAGCGTGTTGGGAGAACACCCGGTCAGAGCCGCCAATGTAGCGCGGCTGATCTGCCTTCCGTCTGTGAGGCATTCGGCAACCGCTGCACGTATTTTGCAGCGGGCTTCATCCCGGCGATCTTCATTTGCTTGTTTAAAGTCTTCGACGGTCCAGACCTTCCCGGTCTTACGGTAGATGGCTAGGAGGCGTTTTAACAGGCGATCAGTGAGCCGGTACGGTTGATACTCCTTTGCCGGTCCTTCCGAGCGCCAGAGAACGGCGCGCTTAATCTGAGCGCGGATAACTTCCCATTTGTTTTTTTCGATGTGCCAACAGTAGCCATTGTGCTTTTCAGTCAACCACTCTTCTATCAAATGCGCTCTGTATTCATCATTTCGAGCGCCCGGCAATGGCGCTATACCGTTTTCTGTATCGCCGTACCAAAGATAATGCCCGACATACAAAATGGCGTCATGCCGTTGACCCGAGTTAGTAAGCCCTTCTTCCCAGAATTCGCGGCCCTTCTCTCAATGTTCGGCAATTTTGCCGCCTGAAAATAGATCGTCGAAGCCGCCCATTTCTAGCCGTTCTTGTCGCGCCTGGGCGTCTCCGCCGGCGGCCGCCGGCGCTGCTGCAATTTGGCTTTCTATCTCGGTTTTAGCAAGCGGGCTTGAGCAATTGACCTCATTAATGACCATTAGGCAGATTTAGGGATGGATCCTCAGCGTCGACTGGAGAAACTGCCAGTGAATTTCCGGATTCTAGCGTTTCACGGATTAGCCAAATTCTGAGCATTTTTCTTACACGAAAACGCGTAACCGTATCTGTGTCTAGCTTGTGACAATTATTGCGCCTAAGATGAGCCCAACTTCTGAAACGGCGCAGCGCGCCTTTCTGTAAGTTCCGCAGCAAATCATATATACAAGGAGTGAAGTTATGAAACTTTGCAAGTTAGTCACGTCATGGTGCAGAAACTTCGAGCTGAGAATTGCTTTGCCCATTGCCATGTCGGTTCTGTCTTCAATGCTGATGTCTACGGCGCAGGTGCAAGCTCAGTCCATCCATAACATCTGGTATGTGTCGAAGGCGCCGGGCTCGATGCCGAGTGACGGAAGATCATGGAGATCGGCTTGGGGCGAATTGGATCAAATCGTCTGGGATTCAGTTCAACCTGGAGACACCATATTGATCGATGGTGGAAATGTCTCAACCACTTACACAACGCCATTGAGGGTTCGGAAGAGCGGTACTGCCTCTGCCAGAATTACCATCAAACAATCAACTTCGGCTGGTCGTAACGGAACGATTATCATTCAAGGGCAAGACATTGGTATCGCGATTCAAAACCAGTCATTTGTCAGCGTGATAGGCGCACGCTGGCGCGGAATCATTGTAGAGAATTGCGGTGAAGCTGGTGTGAGTGTGTATGGAAGTGGTCATGACCAAATGGCCGTAGCCAATTTATTGCAGAATATCGAGGTCCGTAAGTGTGGGATGTTTAATAGCCATGGATTTGGGACGGGAATAGCTTTCGGTGGACAACAGCTGACCCTAAACCAGGTAATTGCTCACGACAATTATCAACGCAATTTGAAGACTTTCCAGCCAGATTTCAATGATGCTGACGTGATAAACCTCAAACGATGCTGGATTTACAACAATCTAGTCCAATCTGATGGTATTTCGCTGGAAGGGCCGACAATGCACATGACTGATTGTATCCTGGGACCCGGCTTGATACATACTGCTCGAGTTGCCGGACAATCAAGACTTACCGCCAACGGAGCTCTGTTCATCAATAGCAGCGGAAGCAATTTCAAGACTGAATATAACCATAGTAATTTGATTGACTTACGAAACACGACGTCATTTCTTACGAGACTCAACGCTGAAGCGCAGGCCCATTTGTTCATAGATGTGCCTGGCCAATATGAGCGAACGAAGATCAATAGCTCCGTTGTCTATGGCGGCGCGGTTTTGTTAAAGCCAGGCCGTGTAGGCAGTGGTAACACGCAATTTAGAACGACCGGAAATACCGCTGCCATTAGCGATCAGATGGTTGATCCGCGATTCTCGACGAACGTCGGTGCTTATCCAAACACCGTCAGCAACGGTACTTTAATCAATACAGACTTTGCTCTTTCACTTGGTTCGCCAGCAGCGGGCACCGGTGCGCGCATAACGTCCGTGAGGCAACTTCTCGGTAACTAGAAGATTTGCCGCCACTGAAGGTAAAGGAGCCGCTGCAATGAAGACCTCACTCTCATTCGATTCAACAAGTGAACGGTGCATTGCAGCGGTCCTCTCGGGTAGTGGAGTTGCGACTCGCATCCAAGCTGCCGACAGTAATCTTAGGGTCCCTTTGAGCAAGGTTACGGAAAGTTCATAATTGGACCCTATCATAGGTTCATCGGCTTAAGCGCAGTTTCCGCGCGAATCATACACACAAGGAGTGAAGTTATGAGACTTTGCAGGTTAGTCGCGTCATGGTGCAGAAACTTTGAGATGAAGGACTGTCTCGGCATTGCCATGTTAGTTCTGTTTTCGATGTTTGCTTCCATGGTGCCAGTAGAAGCTCAGTCCATAGGTAATGTCTGGTATGTATCGCCTAATGCTAGCGCAGCCTTGCCGAGCGACGGCAGGTCATGGAACTCTGCCTGGAGAAGCCTCTCAACTATAAATTGGAACAGTGTTTTGCCCGGCGACACCATATTCCTTGATGGTGGCTATTCCGGAATCGTTTACTCATCGTCGTTGAAGGTTCAAAAAAGCGGCACTGCTTCACGTAGAATTTTCATCAAGCAGTCCACCGAATTTGGGCATTATGGGACAGTCTACATTCGCGGGCAATCTGTCGGCATTGAGATTCCTAATCGCGCGTACATTAGCGTGATCGGTTCCCGCTGGCGCGGAATCATAATTGACAATTGCTCTTTTGCTGGAGTGAAGGTCTCAGGGACGGGCGCAACCGCTGTGTCCAATCTCTTGCAGAATATCGAAGTTACTAAGTGTGGCGGTGCTAACACCGCTGGGTCTGGAATTGATTTTTCTGGAGACCAATTGGCGCTAAACCAAGTGATTGCTCACGACAATTCCCAATCCAACTTGAACGCACATTTGCCGAACCAGAATTATGCCGTTGGTGCAGTCAATCTCACGCGATGCTGGATTTACAACAGCAACAATTTGAATAAGTCTGATGGTGTCGTTCTGGATGGTGCAAGCACAGCAAGGCCCAAGATGTACCTAAATGATTGTATTCTCGGACCGGGCCTGGGTAACGGCACCAAGATTGGTGTGCAAACCAGTATGACCGCCGATGGAGTTCTGTTTATCAACGGCAGCAGGAGCAATGTACTTGCGACGTCCAACAGCAGTACTGGTCCTTCCGTTGTCTTAAGAAACACTACCTCATTTCTTACTCGGCTCAATGCTCAAGGACAGGCACATTCATTTATGGATGCTCCCGGTCAACTCGTGCTGACCACGATAAACAGGTCCGTTGTTTTTGGTGGCTCGGTCTTGCTAAGGCCAGGCCGCGTTGGCACCGGGAACTTCCAGTTCAGAACGACAGGAAACACCGCGGCTATTAGCGACAGGATGGTTAATCCGCAATTCTACACAAGCGTGGGTGATTTTCCGAACAATGTCTCCAGTACCAATTTGATCAACGCAGATTTTGGTATTCCCTATATGTCGCCAGCGTATGGCAAAGGTGCGCGCATAACATCAGTTCTTCAACTACTTGGTAATTAGAAGTTACAACCGCCACATAGAGTAATCAGGATCATATTCATAAGGAGTGCAGTCATGCAGCTTTGTAGGTTAGTCGCGCCATTTTTAGGGAAATTAGAGACGAGAAAATACTCCCGGCTTGCTATGTTGAGCCTGCTTGCAATGGTCGCTTGCACGACGCAAGTGCAAGCGCAATCCCTCAATCAACTCTTTTACGTGTCGCCAACTGGTAGCGGAGAAGGTGGCAGATCATGGAAGGCAGCCTTCACCGATTTATCAAAAATCCGTTGGGATAAAGTGCAGCCTGGTGACACCATATTCATTGATGGAGGCAAGGAGTCAATCACCTACAAGTCGCCGTTACAGGTTGGAAAAAGCGGAACTAAAGCAGCCAGAATCAGCATTAGGCAGTCCGCTGAATCAGGGCGTGATGGGAACATTATCATTCGCGGACCAAACGTTGGTATCACGATCCAAAACCAGTCATATGTTAGCGTGCAAGGTACTCGATCGAGCGGAATCATTGTAGAAAGTTGTAGTGACACCGGAGTAAGCGTTTACGGCAATGTCTCTAAGGGACCATCTGTGTCCAATCTATTGGAGAACATCGAAGTTCGTAACTGCGGAAGAGATGATCGACCAGGAGCAGGAATATCTTTCAGTGGTCAACAGTTGACACTAAACCGAGTGATTGCTCACGACAATTATCGAAGCAACGTCAAAGCTTTGTTCCCACAATCTGATGATGCAAGCGGCTTGCTTCTCAAATCATGCTGGATTTACAACAATAAGGTTACGTCTGACGGCGTATCTTTGGAGCGCGGAATCAATTTAGCAGGACCCAAAGTGAACCTGTTCGATTGCATTCTTGGCCCTGGCTTGGCGAATGGCGCGAAGCTGGATGGTCTATCGGCCCTGTTCGCGAACGGAGTCCTCTTTATCAATGGCAGGGGAAGCAATTTGAAGGCGGTCGGAAGCAACTGGATTGATTTAAGGAATACGACCTCATTTATGACGCGGCTTAACTCCGAAGGGAAATCTCATTCATTCATAGATGCGCCGGGCCCTTCCGGGAGGGTGGCTATCAATAGCTCCGTTGTTTATGGTGGCGCGGTTTTGTTGAAGCCAGGTCGTGTAGGCAGTGGTAACACGCAGTTTAGAACGACCGGAAATACGGCCGCCATTAGCGACCGGATGGTTGATCCGCGATTCTGGACAAACGTCGGTGCCTATCCGAACACTGTCTCCAACAGGACCTTGATCGATACGGACTACGCTCTTTCCCTTGGCTCGCCAGCAGCGGGCACTGGTGCACGCATCACATCAGTCAAGCAGCTTCTAATTTCACGATAAATTGAAGCGGTCACCGCGCTGGAATGCACCGAGAGCTGCTGCAATGAAGAGCCCAGTTTCATCCACTCCCGTGAAGTAGGCACATTGCAGCGGTTCTCTCGGCGGCATCAGGAACGCGAAGGAGCAACGCATTGTTTGGAAAGGTACGAAAAGTTCATAATTGGAACCTATTATTGAATCACTGACGCAGTACACCAGTAGTTTTCTTAAGACACCCCTTCCGTCGATTTTCGAGTTTCTTACACGGAAGCGTGTAAGCGCATTTGTCACTATACGTTGAATTGTTTTTCCCTTAGTATGAGCCGAAGTCGCAGAGGCGCCACGTGAAGTAAACAGGAGCCGCTGGAATGAAGACCCCGCTGTCATTCAATTCAATAAAAGATAGGCGCATACTCCCCAGTGGCGTTAGGTGTGCCCAGAGGTTAAATGCCAAACGTCAACGGCGCCAATCTGGTTCCATGTTGGCTCTGGTTGTTGTCACTGCATCGGTAGTCCTGATTCCCGTAATTGCCTTTCTGACAAGCGTGCTCGTTGCCGAAGGACACAAGGGGCGCCAGCAGACTGCAGTTGAAGCGGCGTGCCTGGCAGGCGCAAATGTACTTCCTGAAATTGTAGTCAACGATCCTGTATTCGGATTTGTTTCATTAACCGATGATCCCCCGGTGGGGCAAGCGACGGTAGCAAGGGACGGAAAGCCATTGCCGGTTACCGGGATTAACACCATCATTGCCACCACTCGTTTTGGCCTGCTGTTTGCCGAAAAACTGAATAATCGGGAGCTGAAGTATCTCGCCAGCCAGAATGCCGAAGCTACTCGCGCTACGTGCAAAAGGCTCGCGGAGTCCTTAGCTGCCTCGTGCATGCCAAAGAGCAAGAGTCCAGCACTTGATCGTGATGGTAAAGTTGTGAGCGCCTACGCTGCCGCAATGCATGCCTATTTGAACAATATGCCAGACCGCGTCGGAGCCAGCGAGCTGAAGCAGCTCAACCTTTCGCTCGGTTGGATGGACGGTCATTGCGATAGCAATGTCGCCATTCCTTTGCCTGTTGAGAGTGCTGAAGTTTCTTCCGCTGGCCGATTTGGACAGAACTATAGTGCATTCACCAATGTCGCTGTCGGTGACGAGGAATTCTATTTCACGTCACAATCAACCCAGACCGCTATCGTAGATGGTCGTCGATTCCGTTCTCCCGATGGCAAACGGTTGTGTTCGATATTGAAAGTTGAAGCAGATCAAGCAGTGCTCGATACAGAGAAGAACGCCAGCGTCGTTCATTCCATAGTCTGCGCCCAGCCTTACGTACGTCAAGACCTATCTAAGGGCGGCCGGTTCATGTTAAATTTGCCGCACGGCGTACCGGAATCCATTAAATGCTTGGGGGATTTTCTGCAGAACGACGCCTTGCGCAGAAGCGGAGCTGAGGTATTCCAAGCCAGTGGTGGCGACTTCCCATCGTCACCAGGCTCGCAGCTTCAATCGACCGAGTCGATATCGAGGGAGAATCGAACAGTTGCTTTCACCTTTGCGCAGGGGATCTTTGATTGGCTGCGAACAACGCATGGTCGGGCGCGTCTGGACTCTCTGGCGAATCTCATGCAATCAGATCTCCATAAAACTTTCAAGGGGATAGACGATGGTGCGTCAATTCTTTTGAGCTTTGATAAGGCCGGAAATATTGTCGCAACCGTATTTCGCGATAATCCTATTAATGAGCAGACTGTTCTAGATCAACAACTTTATGTCCAAACCTTCAACGCGCTGCAAACTACACGCGGGAAATGGTTGATGAAAATGCGCGACCAGGTCTATTGTTTGAGCCCAGAGTCTGGCGGACTGCATGGTGGGCAGCCGATGTTGGAACGGGCTGATATCCGGAAAGCCTGTGCAGATAGCAATCCAAACACTATATCCTTTGGCAGTGATGCTTCCGCAAACGATGCTGCCAGCATTCAAAGCTTTGACTGGCTCGCTGAGATGGGTTCTGTTTCCTGCGCTCGGGAGTCATTCATTCAAGGTGGGCTTGCCGTAGAGTTCGAGATATCCTCACCAATGGCAAGTAATTAGCGCCTTTCACCGACGACATGGCGAACCCCTAAGCCCACAGACTAAATACCAGAGCCAGCAGCGCCAATTCGGCGATGTTGGCTCTGGTTGTTTAGGGCTACAGCGATCCGAACTTGGCGACCATGGCCGCGTTCTGTTGCCCGAGTGCAACGGCCGATTGGCTGAACATCTGGAAACTGGAGCGAATCGACTTGGGATCCTTGGCGACAACATCGATGCACTCGTCTGGAATACCCATTTCCCGTCCGATGCTGCGGAAGTCTATGCCGCCGACGCTAACCCCCATGAACATGATTTTGTGCTTCTCTGATGCCAGCATGTCCTCGACTACTTTTGCCACATCCGAGGCGGCGGCTTTGCCGTCATTGTTTCCACCGTCAGTTAACAGAAGCGTCACCGATCGCGTTTGAACGCCATAGGTATCTTCCCACCATCGTGTTCGGGCAAGGACACTTCCCAGCGTTTCGAGCACTCGATCATAGAGTGGTGTTGCGCTACCTTGTATGAACCCGGTCTTGTCCAGGCGTGGTGCCACTCTCAATCCGCACCAGCGAAACACATCCGTGTCGCCGGCTATCCGTCTGGTGTAGTTTTTGCAAGGGTTGATTAGCGCAGTCAACGTTTCCACTGAGTCGAGGCCCTTTGCCTGAAGCAAGGCTTCTACAACCAGGTTATGACCTTCTATCACCGCCAGGTGGTTCTTGTTGTTCTCCATCGATGGCGTGTTATCCAGAAGCATGCTCACTTGCAAAAGCTCCGTAACCGATGGTTGCACCAGCAGTGGGCTCATAGTCTTATTTATGCGGGCTGATAAACCGCCAAGAATAGCTGCTGATCCCGGTGAGATGTCCCCCGATTGAGCTGCAGCTTTGAACAGCTCATCGGCATTTGGGATTGATTGACTCATGATGACCTCCTATTAGAATTGAAATATTTCGCTGGGAATGTTCGGCCAATCTTGCATTGGCGTGGCGGAATCGACGACATGCATTCCGTGTTTTTTGAAATCCTCAATCGCGTCCTTGCCTTGTTGCTCAAAGCCTGGAACTGACGATGTGCAGTCTCCGAGAATGTAGATTCGTTCTGCCAGCTTCGGATCCTGTTTTTGAATTTTCTTCAGGATGTCGTAAATGGCTGCGCGCAAGCAGTGTGATTCGGCTTCACCGGCAATCACCAGTACTTCGTACTTCAGCAAATCTTCAACTACTTTGTCGGATTCTTCGCCGACAATGACACCATCATGGGCTCGTGTCACTTCCGTGCCGAAGGGTGAATAGTATTCGCTCAAAGGCAAATCGCCTTTAATTCGATACTGGCTTCGGCTCCAGCGAGCAACATCGTGGAAATCAACTGCCACTTGCAAGGCAGGAACCAGCGCATGCCCAGGGCTGCCGAGACGCGCGTGAACCGGCCATACAACAAGAGGTGGTTTTCCTGAACGCGTGAGTTCTTCGGTGTAGTGCAGAGCGTAACTCTGGAGCCAGGGCAGGTATTTCTGGTCACCCAGCAAAATATAGGCCATCTCGGGATTCACGAAGATGCGCTTTCCTATATCACCGGGAAGCACCACCGTGAAGCCTGGGGGATGATTGCCGTAACCGTCGATCCAGAAGAGGGGATGAAAAATCTGGAAGAGATAGTGAGTGTCCAGTGTCAAAATCAAATCACTAAGAACGCGCATGTTTTTGTAGATGAAGTTGCACAGATTCACCGTGTCTGAAACGGATGCCGGTGCAATGGAAAGTTCTCCATCGTTCAGGCAGAATGTCTTCTGCTGGTCGATGACGGTTAACGCCACAGAGTGACGGTCCGTTCGTCTCGGAGAGATCTTATGTCTGGTGCGCCATTCCTGCGCCGCGGCCATAATTTCATCGTAGTTTGGTGTGAAGAAATTACTGACCTTGTTTTGGTCGTAGAGCGCCGGTAGCGGCAGTTCATAATCGCGAAGTATGGGTTTTGGTTGTAATGTATAGGATTGCATTTTGTACCTTCCTTTAATTGCTGGTAACTAGGTAGATGTTGTGTTGGTCATAGGCAACTAGACCCTCCGAACTGAAGAGGAGCTGGGATGCGTTTGCTACCACTCCGGGAATTCCATAAAGTTTCTTGAGTACGAGCGCAGTTGCATCACACTGAATCTGTGCGATACCATCAGGCGTATCCACAAATAGAATCTCGACGTCCCGTCCGCGATCATCTTTTAGAGTGGTGGCGCACATGCCCCAGCCCGATTTTAGCCATGAGTCATCGTGATCCTCTGCTTGTGCGGAAGCTACGATGGCACCGTTGCGATTGATGCAGAAGCAAACGCACCTGGTCTTCTTTTGTTCGGAAACTGTCAAGATTAACCATGCCACCGAATCGCCGAAATGACAGACTGCGTCAACAACTGAACCTGATAAAGGCGGCAGTGCGACCGGTATTTTCTGGGTTGTTCGATCAAATAGAAATGCGCGGGCGTACGTGCCGAAGTGGGAGAAACCTAGTCCGATGTTTTCCCCGGTCCAAATTCTCGTTTGTTTGGAGATGACACTATCGACATGCTTGTTAGCAGCGCCTTCGTTGCACCAGAGTTCGCCTCCGGCAACCCAATATTTCGCTTTCCCGTTCGATGTCATGACCGGTGCCGTGTCCCGGTAGAGCTCGACAGGAAATGTTGTCGTCGTATCTGCACCGATTAGGAAAGACTGACCGAGCTTGGTAATGAGTGTCTGGTCGCCATCCAATACAAAATGAAGTGTGTGGTCTAGTTGGCCTGTGAGCACCGTCTTTCCGTTTTCGCGATAAAAGCGCCCTTGTTCGTGATAGAGGTAGCGAAGCTTGCCGTCCTGCACGGCCGCGGTAAGCAGAACACCATCTGTGTGGAACAGCGTTCTGGATCTAATTCCAGCATGCGTCGGTGTGCTGCCTGATAACGGAGCGGTCGCCATGGCGATTTTTACGGCATTGCCCTGGAGTTCATCGAACAGCGCAAGAGGAAACACAATCCGTCTGTCATGCAAGAGAAGACTCTCGTAAAAGCTCAGCACGGACGCGGGCAGTTCAGAAGGAGCAATGGCAGCTTTGGGATAGATAACTTCCGGATGCAAAATTGATATTCGGTGCAGCGGCCTGAGATCGGGTGCGACGTATCCCTGCTTGAGTGCCGGTTTGAATACCCCACCGTAAGGGTGAACGTAAAGGAAGGACTCCATGAACATCAAGGCAAATGTGTACCAATCCGTAAGTTCTGTGTGTGGCGTTTGTGGCATCATTTGTGGTGCATTCTTGTCGCACAGCAGCGGGTCCAGGTATCGGGCAGTGTATGTGTCGCAGTAGAAACCTGCGAATTGCATACTGTCGGCATCGAGCAATCGGCAAACGTTTTGGGCAACCAGAACGTTTAATGGATTAAAGTCGCCAATGACGATTCCGGCGCTGTGAACGGCGCTGACAGCGCTGTGCAAGTCCCGAAAGATATCGACAACATCGCTTTCAGTGATTCCGGCTTTTGAGCGGAAATCCTTACTGCTCAAGGAACGAAGATGGTAGGCCTGATCGACGAATTTCATTGTGTAGCCCAGCACCGCCCCATGTTGATCCGTGCACAGTTCGTTAGGGCTTACCACGGCTGCAGGAAAGACCGGCAGGCGGCGCAATTTTGTTTGATAGGCATTCACCCGATGCGGCTTGAAGTACTTCAATACCACATCGGCAGAAAGTCGATAAATTTCTGCTTCGCCGCCTTCTGCGATTAACTGCGCCGGATTAAGAGAAAGTTTTTGCCCATTGACGAAAATTGAGTTTGGTTTTGCTGAGGTGGTCATGATTGGCTCCTCCGTCGTCGGATTGCCACAATGGTTGTGTCATCACTTAGAAGTCCGTAGCAGCGCTGCAAGCGCGGCTCGTCGTTATTGTTGCTGAGCCGGACTACTTCTGAATTGACTTGCCTTAGCCACGGCGTGAGAGATTCACACGGCACATCTTGAAAGAAACGGTCGCTCTGGCAGATATCCGAAAGAGCGCCAACGGCATGCGTCTTACCAGGCACCAGGCGGTGCTCATTGTCTATCAACTGCAGTAGCCCGTCCGTGGCAATTAGTATTTCATTGGCCGCATCGTTACGCAGTTCATGCAAAACGAATTGAACGGCCGGTCGCTCGAGATTTTCGATCAGTTCGTAGCAGAGGTATGGCGGCGCGTTGTCGGCAAATGGTCCGAGGATGTGCTTGCTCCCGTTGGTGAATAAAACCCCGTCACCGACTGAAAAAAAGACTGTGGAATTTCTGGTAATCAGAACTCCAACGATGGTGAAAAGAAAGTACCGGGC
>Ga0163151_10006817_pt1 | contig 13677 bp, 19 predicted proteins | sample OliLakLV19MP5IB2_FD_145596 | JGI IMG/M metagenome (GOLD analysis project Ga0163151, IMG submission 145596) | Freshwater microbial mat bacterial communities from Lake Vanda, McMurdo Dry Valleys, Antarctica - Oligotrophic Lake LV.19.MP5.IB-2 | ecosystem: Environmental > Aquatic > Freshwater >...
ATGTCTACGAGCGCATCAAGCGCAATCTGTTCGGTCGTGCGGGCGTCAGCGATGAGCCGATCCGCGCGCGCCACCTCAAGCGGGTCAACAAAGCGCGGACCACCGCGCCGTGGTGACGTCACTCTGTCGACGGCAGCGACCACGATCGCGGCAGACTCCGGGTCGAGCCGACCGAAGATCTTCGTCATACCGTCGGCCTCCGGAATCAGTCGGAGGAACCGCCGCTCGCGCAAGGCGCCCTCACGGTCGACGACACCTGCGGCATCTAGGTCGTCTCGAATCGCTCGAGCCGCCGCTGCGATACGTTCCGGCGTGATCTCGGTTGAGATGTTGATGAGCCGCTCTGCGGCATCCGCTAAGTCGTCGGCGGCGACCTCGGCGCTCGGCGCGCCAAGCCCAGAGATGATGCCGTCCGCTGCGGCAATGGAGAGTTCGCCGTTCGATACCGCCTTTGCTACCCCGGCCAACCATGGAGATGAGCCGTCAAGCGCCTCACCAACCCGCACGAGCGACTTTGCCTCCGTGCGAGTCAGCCCGGAGAGCTGCTGGATGAGACCCTCTGGCGTGCGGGCACCCAAGCGTTGCGCGAGACCGTTATAGCCGAGTTCACGAGCCGAACGCCGGGCAACTTCACCGGACACTCGCGCGGCTATCGCATCGAGTTGACGACGCGACACCGAGAGATCCGCGTGAACTGCAAGCAGCTCGGCGTCTGAAAGTTCGCCTAGCTGAAATTGAGTGAGGTGCAAGTGATCCGGCACGATCACTGAGGTGATCGACATGGCCCAAGTCTAGCACACATTCGAAGATATGTTCTACAAACGTTGATCCTGCCAGACTCCCCCGCCGGCGCAAAATAGTGTTGCGGCGAAACCATCGCATGCTTCCACTAGGTTCGAGGCATCACCGTTCACCGAATCGGAGTAGAGATGCTAGCCGCGGCCAACGCCTGGGCCTTTGCCCTCGCCGCCTTTGCCCTGATCATTCTGCCCGGCCCGAGTGTGCTTTTCGTGATCGGACGATCGCTGTCGCTTGGTCGCAAAGGCGGGCTCCTCAGCGTCGTTGGCAATGCCCTAGGGATGCTGCCCGCCATCGTTCTCGTTTCGGTCGGTATCGGCGCCATCGTCGCTGAATCCGTGCAGGTTTTTAGCATCATCAAGTTCGTTGGTGCCGCATACCTGATCTATCTCGGCGTTCAGGCTATCCGTCACCGCAGCGACCACGCTGAGGCCGCGAGCACTGCGGCGCGGCCCTCGGGGTTTCGTCTACTCCGGGAGGGCTTCTTCGTCGGAGTGTCGAATCCGAAGACAATCGTCTTCTTCGTTGCGGTACTTCCGCAATTTGTCAGCTTTGAAAACGGAGCTATCCCCCTCCAAATGGCAACGCTCGGTCTGATCTTTTTCGCGATCGCCGTTGCAAGCGACAGTGTGTGGGCACTGACTGCCGGCACCGTGCGAGCGTGGTTCGCCCGCGACCCAAAACGCCTGTCCGGCATCCGTGGCGGCGGCGGCGTCATGATGATCGGCCTTGGCGGAACACTCGCACTGACCGGCAACTCAAGCTAAAGCGCCGCTCTAAGCCTGACGCGGTCAGCGCGATCACCCGTGCAGCAGCGACCCATCCTTCGCGAGCACGTTCTTCTCGCCCGCTTCGATCGGCACCGCAAACCGGTTCTGCTTCGGCGGCAACGGGCAGTTGAAGTTGTAGCTGAATGCGCACGGCGGCAGCACCGCACGATTGAAGTCGAGGGTGATGGTGCCATCCGCGTTCGGTGCTAGAAAAAGAAAGCGACCGACACTGTAGGTGGACTCGCCATTCGTGGCATCCGCAAACACCAGTTGCAGGGCGCGCCCGGCCTTGAAGGCAGCAAGGTTGTACTCGACGCCATCCTTCTCGAACCGGATCTCACCAGGAATCACCTGCTCCTTCGTCTTGCCGCTGTCTTTGAGGTGCTCGAATCCCATCGTCGTGCCGGCCGGGTTCTCGATGAAGCGCCCTGTAATGACCCAGTCTGAGTTGTAGTCGAAGGCGTCAATGCCACCGAAGTGCTGGATTCCGTCCGAGTTCGAATCCCAGACGCGCAACGCGTATGCGCCGTCGTCGCCGGCGATCACGAATCCACTCACCGTCTCGCTGAAGGCGATCTCGCTTGGGTTCGCATCGTCTTTGCCGCGCACCACAGCCTCGCCATCGACCAGTGCACCATCAACAACAATGCTGTCGGATGCCGCGGCGATCACCCTGAGGCCACCGCCATCGCTCGGCGCCCACCGACCCGGAACCCCGTAAATCGTCTGCTCGGAGTCGACCCACTGAGTATTGATGAGCGCGAGGTTGCCGCGGGGGTGAACGACCGACTCCTCTCGTCGCCCGTGATAGGTCGCGAGTTGCTCTTCAGGGGTTACGGCGGCGGTCTCGGTCATGGTCCCATCCTCCTCGAATCTGCCACAGTATGCTGATCGGCATGGATCCAATCACCCTCACACTCAGCGGCATCAGTGGCATCATCGCCCTCGTCATCTTCATCATCACGGTCGTGTCGATCGTAAACAACCCGAATCACGGCGGCTTCGGCAAGTTCATCTGGATTCTCGTTGCGTTCTTCCTCTCGGTGCTCGGCTCGATCCTTTGGCTGATCTTCGGCCGCGGCAAAGTCCGCAGGTAGTCCGCGCTCAGCGTCCTTCGAGGACTCAAGCCGTTCGACTGTTTGGCGTGTCGCGCGCCCGTCGCATAGTCTGCCGTTATTCGAACACGCGTTCGATGCCGGGAGGATCTGCGATGACAATGCTGCACGACACACGAGTCACGGTGTGGTTCGAACGGGATGTCCCCTACGGCGTGATCTGGGCCGGCCGCCATTATCGCGTGACCGACACTCCAACCAGACTGGAAGATGAACTTGCCCCGCTGACCCACCCGCTCGAGTTCACCGGCTGGCGTTTCCAAGGCACCGACGACGATGATCTTGCCCGCATGTTCGACGTCGTGCTGCGCGACGGGCAGTGGAGCCTAGCGCGCGTCTACGAGTAGGCAGACGGTCTCGCTACCCTTGAATCGTGGATGACACGACCCCCATGGCAGCGGAGCACCGAGACGGCCTCGGTCCGGCTCCGGCCTGCGAACGGTGCGCCGCGCCGAAGGAGCTCGTCATGCTCGAACGCTTCACCGGCTGGTGGTGCCGCGAATGTGCCAGTCGTGCGGCGAGCCCGGTGGAGTAGCGCCAGTCACGAGCATCCGCGCCAGGCAGTCAGGGTTCCGCCGATGGCGAAATCGCTCTTGATCCAGTACCGACCGGTCGGTATGTTGTGCCTATGACCATGATCCCGATTCCTCTAGTTCTGCACGACGTACTTGGCAAGCAGCAGACGCGCTCGTCGCTGCTGCTGATCAGCGCGGCGGTCGCGATCGCGCTTCTTGCCATGGCTCCCGCCCTCGCAGACATCGCGCCATGGCGAAGCGTGCTGGCGGCGCTTCTCATTGTGGATATCGCTGCGGGCGCCATCGCAAACCTCACTGCAGGAACCAACGACCACTACGCAACCCGATCGCGCAGTCGCTGGGTGTTCTTGGCAGTTCACGTTCACTTGCCCGTTCTCGCACTGCTGCTCGGCGCACCGCTCACGCCCGCCCTCACAGCGTGGGCTGCGACGATCGCCGGTGGAGTGATCGTGAATCTGCTCGCCGGTCGCACCTTTCAGCGCGTCGCAGCGGGGGTGATCTTCGCGGCGATCCTGTGCGTCCTTCCAATACTGCCCGACCAAGAGCCAGCCCTTCTTATCGCCAGTAGCCTCTTCGCCTTCAAGGTGGTCTACGCGTTCGCTGTTGACCACCGCGCTGACTCTCGAAAAGGCGAGGTCCAGCACGAGTCGACCGCACGGTCAGCGTGATCGCCAACCTGCCGTCGATCGAACTGGCGGATCGGACCGAGCACGAGGCTGCAGTCGACGTGCTTGCGGAAGCGTTCGCCGACGACCCGATGGTTCGCGAAGCGGTGAGTCGTGCATCGTCGCCAGCAATCGCCCGCCGCAGTATTTTCGACGCAAGCACGCTCACTGCTCTGGCTCAGGGGGGCGCACTGCTGGTCGCGAAGCAGGAGTCGTTGATCGTCGGGGCCGCCATCGTCGTCGGCCCGGACGAACGCCGAGTGCGAGGCGCGGTTCAGCGGGTGATAGCCGGACTTCGGTTTCTGCGGTTGCTCCCTCTGCTCGGTTTGCGAGGGCTCGCGCTTCTCAACGACGCAGACCTGGCGTCGCGGCGATTGGCACCGGGTGCCACCCATCACGTGCTCGTTGCGGTGGGAGTTTCCTCCGCAGGCCGGGGGCAAGGATTCGGCCGAGCTCTCGTCGACGCAGCGTTCGCTCGCGCAATCGCGGATCCCAGTTCCGATGGCTTACGGCTTGAGACAGAGAATCCGAAGAACGTCGAACTGTACGCTCGGTGGGGGTTCGACGTGCTCGGTCGCGTCGAGGTGGACCCCGTCGCGGTGCACGTCATGTATCGCTCGGTCCGCGAAGCACGAAAGGACGCTTGACGATGTCTACCGCCGCTCGCGACGCGATTGTCGAAGCCGCCTTTCGGCTGTTTCTTGAACGCGGCTACGACTCGACGAGCCTCGCGCGCATTCTCGAGTCCGTGCCGTATTCGAAGGGGGCGGTCTACCACCACTTCACCAGTAAAGAGGCCCTGCTCGACGCCGTCATCGAGAGATTCTTCACCGACCAGCTCGACGCATCCTCTTCGACCCGACCGGTGCATGCGCGACCATTGGCGCATCGAATGGTTGATGACCATGTCGACGCCTTCGATGCAGTTGCGCCATACGCGACACCGTTGGCCTATCACGCCTTCTTGACCTCGGTCGCGGCCCGTGCAACTGAGGCTGTTCGCACTGCGCACGAAGCAGCCGTTGAAGCGTTGACTGAGGCCTTGATCGCTCAAGGCGAGCCGCGTGTCCGCGCCCGCCACACCGCCGGGGACATTATCGCGCTCATAGAAGGAACTTCCGTTGTTGCCGTTCTTCACGGTGATCACATTGGTCGGCGCGAACTCCACGCCGCGGTAGATCGGATGCTCGCACTCCTTTCTCTGTGAAGCGCCAGCTGCATCGAGCACCGGGTCGAGCCCCGCGCGAACCACTCGTTCGATCAGGCCTTACTGGCAGGTTGCAAGGCACTCAGTACCATGTGATGTGTCGGTTTTCGAGCTTGGTGGTGTGCGCAATGGCAGGTTCGGTAGTTCCAGCTTCCACCGGCATTTCGGGGGCCGCGGCGGTGCTGCGCCGCGGCGGTTTGGTGGCGTTTCCCACTGAAACGGTCTATGGGCTCGGCGCAAACGCCTTGGATGCGCAGGCGGTTGCGCGAGTGTTTGAGGCCAAGGCCAGACCGAGTTTCGATCCGCTGATCACCCACTTGGCTGACGCGGCAGACCTACCCGGACTCGTGGGCCCGCTACCGGCGATGGTTTCCGCGTTGGCCGAGCGCTTCTGGCCGGGGCCTCTGACCCTGATCGTCGCGCGGCCCAGCACGATCCCGACGATCGTTACTTCGGGTCTGGACACGATGGCGGTTCGTGTGCCCGACCATCCAGTCGCGCGGGCACTGATAGCCGAGGCGGGAGTTCCGATCGCGGCCCCGAGCGCAAACCGGTTCGGGCGACTGAGCCCGACGCGAGCCGAGCATGTCGTGGCTGGACTGGGCGACGCGGTGGACCTGATCCTCGACGGTGGCCCGACCAGGTACGGGATCGAGTCCACGATTGTTGACGCTCGCTCTGGCCATCCGGTGGTGCGACGCTTGGGTGCGCTGTCGGTGGAGGAGATCGAAGAGGTGGTCGGCCGGGTGGAAATCGAGCTCGGCAGCTCCGGTTTACCGGCCGCTCCGGGAACGCTGGCTGCGCACTACGCGCCGCGCACCCCCATCCGCATCGTCATCGATTCCGCATCTGCGCCGGTTGGCGCCGACCTGCGCGGGTACCTGGCCTTTCGCGATCGGCCCCCCGGCGACTACGCCGCTGTCGAGGTGCTTTCGCCCGGCGGGAACTCAACCCAAGCCGCAGCCCATCTTTTCGACGCCTTGCACCGCCTCGACGCCGCCGGCCTCACCGAGATTCTCGCCGAGCGTGTACCGGACACCGGCCTCGGGCGGGCGATTAATGATCGGCTAGAACGTGCAGCCGCCACTTGGCGACCCTTCGATCAGGGGTCAAACACGGTTCTTGTGATCTAGGTTGTGCTCTGAGTTGTGACGTGAGCCAATCGGGGCAGGAAGATCACCTTGCACTGCCTTGAGCTGGGCGACTTCAACGACTCCATTCGACGCGACGCGAGCGAATTGACAGACGGGTTGCGGTCCATTCTGGGGGCACGGCCTGTCGCCTGAATCGCAGGAGCGCGGGAAGCGCGCGAAGGGAGTGGGCTGACGGATCCCGTAGCCCGTCGATTGCGGTTGTCGAGCGCCTGCGTCTCGCATACCGCGCTGCACGACTGCTCGAGCGTTGCGAAAGTAGCGGAGCAGTCCAGACATGGTTCCGAGGACTCAACCCGCACCTGCAGGATGACTCGCCGGCAAGAATCATTCGCGAAGGTGACCCTGAAAGAGTGGGCGCGGCCGGGCTGGCAGCCGCCCGCAAGTTCGTCGGCACAGCGTGACGATCGCTCCATCAAATGCCATGCCGACTGCACCGCTCTGGTGGTTGGGTCGCGCAGCAGAATCGTGGGCGTGAACCGACTGGACCTACGCAGCACACACGTTGGGATGACGCTAACGGGGCGTTCAGTACTGTGTACGCGGCCGATGGAGCATACGGTTGATTCGTGGACACCGTGGCGCACTTCCGTCCCGATCCCGCGCTGGTCGCCAGCCTTCGTGCGATCGCGGCGGATCCCGCCGACATCAAGGAGTTTCCGTGCCGTGCTCCCGGCGAGGTGCCGCTGAGCTGGGTGCGCCCCGGCTATCTAGCGTGACCGTCGACGGGATCCTCTGCGACGCGACGGCCGCGTCCATGATCGCGCTCCTGCGACCACACTTCCTTGGCCTTGTCGCGCAGTTGGGCCTGAGCGATTCCGACGCTGCGGCGATCAATGCAACTAAGCCGCGCGAGCTCACCCAACGCGTCGCGTCATGGCTGTACCCCCGCGAAGGCCAACCGGATCGTCTATGGGACGGGCTTGCGTTCGTGTCCAGCCACGACGACGAACTACGAAGGTGGACGATCGTTGAGCGGCCGGGCGACCGACCATTCAGCCGATTATCCACCATCGAGACCGAATCGGAGATAGCGAGATCAAATCCCGATTTAGAGGCCGCTTTCGCGCTGCGCGGTCTCACATGGGAACCCCTACACGCTTGAGATGACTCTACGATGAGAACAGCCGAAGAGACCAGCCCGGCCAGCATTCCTCAACCGGCTATTTCGCCACGCCCCGACTGCACCAACTCAAATCACGCGCAAACGATTCCACCCACCACAGGCCAGCGGGGAATTCAGGCTAAGCTGAACGAACGTCAGCTGTATCGCTGACGGACGGCGACCTCCGCGAAAGGATCAGAAATGAGACTAGGCGATCGTGCGGCATCCATCGTGGTGGCGATGTTACTCCTGACGATCGTATTGGTCGGTTGCCGGCCAGAGCCGGACGCCACAGTCGTCGCCTCGACTCCGTCGCCTGTGGTGACGAGAACACCCACTCCCGCCGCAACAGCGCCGCAGTCTATTGCCATCGGGCGAAGTGCAGTCTTTCGAGATGGCGGAATCTATTCGGGGATCAACGAAACGCCCTACGTAATATCTTCGGGAATCGCATCGATTGACACCGGCTCGTTCCAGCTCGACGGTCGCGTGTCACGGATTGTCGACCTCGTAGTGGTCGACTCATTCGCAGAGCCAAGGCTGGCCGCCCTGGTGGAGGTCAACTTTTCCGCCATGGACCTGACCCCCGCACGCGCCGAAATGCGCCTTGTCGTACTCGGCGCTGACCAACGAGGCATCCAAACGAGCGTCACGCTGTCAAAGAACGAGGGGGCGGGATACGGTGGGCCGACCTTTGAGCTTGTCGGCTCATCCGAGCCAGCAATAATTGTCAATGAGGTCTACAGCGACTTCATCACGGGAGACACCGGTTCCGCGAACATCAGCCGCGCCTTCGATACATCGACCGGCAAGTTGCTGTGGCAGGCATCGGGCAGGGTCGATCGCACGCTCGGCGATATCGCGGTCCTGCGACGCATCACGCTTGGCGAGGAAAGCGGACTCGGATTCACCTGTCGAACCCTCCATGGCATCCAAGTCAGTACCGGAAGAGTGCTCTGGGACGTCGACAGGAGTTGGCTCCCCGCCGTGACCGAGTACAGCTGTCGTTCGATAATTCTCGACGACGCATTGCTTGCTGAGCGATACGTTCTCGTCGAGGTCAACGGCGAATCAATCTTGATCGACGCCGCCACTGGCACGCGCCTCAACTGGAGAAGTGACGACGACGGATACGACGTGAAGGCGGACCCACTGTCTGGCAACATCTTCAGTCCGCAGCGGGATGCCAAGCCCGCCGAAGTGTTCGACCCAGCCTCCGGAGAGGTAATCTTCAGCATGCAGAGCGATCAGGCCTATGCCCTTCAGCTCTACGCGGTGAGCTTCTTCGACGGAAAATTGTATGTCACAACTACCGACGCAGACCTCGTCATAGACGCGATGAGTGGGTCAACACTCGAGCGGGGCTGGGACAGCTGGCCCATCGCTAATCCGGGGCCGTGGGTGCTCTTCAACGATGGTCGGCTAGTGGAATACCGAGGCTGATCCCCGCACGCACCACTGAATCTCAGCAAGATCTGGGCAGCAGGGGCGCTGCAAGTTGAAAAGCGCCTCGAGTGCTGCTCTTTGCGCCGCGTACGGCTTCTTTGCGCCGGTGGAGATAGCAATGCATGCCGTCCATTGGGTCGGGGCAGGCACTTCGGTGTGAGGCATCCCGCCACGCACCGACGTCGACCGCCCCACCGATCAACTGAGCCTCAGCGTCCGACAACGCGCCCCGATCGTTTCGCTCGGACAAACCCGTTTCCTCACTCGTCCAAAGGGCTCCGTCTGGGACCCTTCACCCCACAAATGGGGCACGCGCGCAAAGCAGCGCGGAAGCGATACGTCGTGCTTCGAGGGGCAACGCAGTAGTGACCCGGGTAGGGGGTGTCCCGAGAGACCTTAGAGCCTCAGAGGATGGTGGTGTGAACATCAACAATCAGCCGCCCGTCCAGCAGGTGTACGTCCAGCTTGCACCGCGCCAGCCCACGAATGGCTTGGCGATCGCCGGGCTCGTGACAGGTATTGTGGGCGCGGCTCTGTCACTGATCCCGTTGCTGGGAGTGTTCCTGTGTTGGCTGCCGGCCCTTCTCGCCATCATCTTTGGATTCATCGCGCTCGGTACCGCGAAGCACACGGGGCTCCGCCGGAACGAATCAGTGGCGGCCATCATCTTGGGCTTTGTTCCAATCCCAGTCACTATCTTGTACATCGTGATCGGCGTGAGCTCGGCGATGTCCAACAGCGGCTACTCGTCATAACATGCGCTCGTCGACCAGAGTCGGCGTTTAAACGCTTGACTTCTGTGCCCGAAAACTGATCGGTACACGAGACCGCCAGTGCACTGGGGGCACAACATGCCACCGTTCGACAGGGACCGAGCTCGGGAGGGAACCAGAAAGGTGGGCCTGACCAGCACTTTGCGGGGACAGGGGACGGAGGGATTTGAACCCTGAACGACGAGATCACGCCGACCGATTTTAAGTCATGTGGCCAGTAATTCGCTGGGGTTCTGGATCACCTAGACAGCCTTGGCTCACATGGATCTGCTATCGAATGTTGCCATTCTGTTGCCACGCCGACAAACCCGTTCGCGATGTGATGTATCAAGACATCCCTGACAAAACTGCATCAGGACATCTCTGACAGTTCTTGCATCAGGACATTCCTGACGATCAGAGGGTCTTGGGTTGGCGCCCGCGGGGCCGGCCGGAGCTGACTTACTTGATGCCGGGTCGCGTCCAGCGGTATCTCATGAGCTCGGTGCCTTGGTCGTCGAAGACGAGTAGGTGCTAGTCGGTCTCGACGAGATAGGCGCTCTTGCCGGCGAGGAGCCGAGTGACGTGGAACCGGGTTTGGCGGACTTGAACGGTGCCGTTGCGGGCGACGGTGGTGCGGCGGATGCCGTCCCAGCCAACCGGTCGCATCTGGTTTCGTGGCTTGGGCGGGTCCGCTTTCGGCGTTGGCTCCCACGCCTGCGCTGGGGTGCTGCGGATATCTCTGCGGACCGAGACACAATGCTGCCTGTTGAGGCAGCGCTCGGGTGCACGTAGGTGAACTTTCCTTACGAGCACTGCGAACGGTACTGTCCTACCAATTCGCGGGGCCCTGTCGATCGCTCCGCGGGATGCGCCGGGGATTGTGGTGCGTTGAATCAGCGCGGTTATCTTGGGCCGACCATAGAGACCCCCTCCGGGGCGAGCTTGCGCAGCTGGCGCCCGGCGACGTCGACGGTGGTCCACGAGGCATCGCGGACTTCGTCGGCCACCTCAGCGTCGGTGACCGTCCGAGTAGCGACAACACCTCGCTGCCAGGCTCGGCAGGTGCGCGCGGCGATCTGGCAGTGCTGCTCCCGCAGAACCCGACAGATCGACTCGACCGCGTGCCCCTCGGATCTCATCGTGTCGATGACACTCACCATCAACGGTTTCGGGGGTCGAGCGTGTGTATGACAAGACCCCCACGAAGAAACTCGTCGCCGCCCGAAGGATCGCAACATCTTCACGCAGGCGTGTGTTTTCCACCTTCAGTCGCTTGATTTCGGCATGGTCGACGCAGGTCACCCCATCGCGGGTGCCGTCGTCGATATCGGCTTGCAGCACCCACCGGCGCACGGGGACTCGTATCCGACACCGATCTGGCGGGCCACGGCCGCTGACGCGGCCGTCAACGACGGATACTCCGACCGGTGCTCACGCACCAGTCGGACCGCCCGATCACGGAGGGCAGGATCGATCTTCTTTGGCATGACATACATCCTTCCAACTCAAAAGGATGCGGCATCAAACCTGCAGCGCTTCAGCGACGCTCTTTGGGATGACGAGGCATTGCTGACAGGTTTTCAAGCTGCGTGCGCCGCTGTTGATGAAGCTCTCGAGAGGGGCCCTCTAGTTGGCAACACAGTAAAGGTTCAGCCCTTCACCGACAAGGTGCTTGCAGCTTCGCAAACCGAATGAGTGCTGTTCTAAAATTCGCGGGCCCCCCTTTCCGCAATCACCCGGCGTCGATCAGTAAGGCCAGCAACCGAAACGCGGAGTCGGCCAACAGGCATGAGTCATGAGTCATGAGTCATGAGTCATTGTCGCGGCCAGTCTTTGGCGGCCCTATTCGTGCACTTCCGAGCTGAGAAGCCCGTCTCATGTATGTGGAGGGCGTCACATGAGACCTCGCTTACACTCGCGAACTACCCAACACCTTCCGACGCCACGAACAGCTAGGAGATCCTCACGCCCTTCGCAAACGCGACGTTCGCATCCATGTGCTGTCCATGGCCGATCTCGAACTCGTAGATGAAGGGATCGGAATCGCCCCACTGCACGCCCAGGGTGTGCTCTCCGGGAGCCAGGTCGTACGTGTGACTCTTGCCGCCACCCAGGTTGACGACATTCGTGTCGTCAATGCCAACATTGAGCATGACAAGAGCACCAGTGAGGCGCTTCTCGCGCGTGACAGTAATGCTCGCCGACTTTCCGGCCGGCGAGGGCACTCCGCACTGTGGGCACGTGGGCGCGGCTGCTGAAACTTGGGCATCGCATTCGCGACAACTAACGAGGGCCATTTTTCTCCTTGGGGCTTCGGGGGTGCGACAGAAGAACACAACGCATATGCGCTCAATCGTGAGCATAACTGGCTCTTCGGTTTTGAGAGTGTAGGAGCTATTGGCGCGTCGCAGACCGGGTGAGGGTTGGCCTTGACCCCGCCCGGCGGACACCTTTTAGACGATGTCGTCTACTTATGCAGACATCGGCATAAGTTCACGCCATCGGGCTGCTCCCGGTCGGCAGCGACGCGGCCGACCGGGACTCTATTGACTCGTCGACACCGCCTACGAGAAACGATACATCGGCGTTTCATCGAACCTGCACCCTCCCGGGTTCGACGAGCTGATGCCGAAAACCCTCACCACCGCGACCGTTGACCTGCTGCTGCAGCACGCCCACGTCTGCCAAACCTCCGTCGACTCGATCCGACTCACCGAAGCTCTCGCCGGGAAAGGAGTCACCCCGATGAGATAGACGGCAGCCCGATCATGGCCGACGCCCCTGACCTTTGGTGGGCAGATCTATTGGCTATTCACCGACGGACTTCTCCCCAACCCGGCCGCAATCTGACGCAGGCTCTGGTCGGCTTGCAATGAATCAGCGATATGGATCCGCTCTGGTTCGGATAGGTCTCGTGAAGAAGTCGTCGGTGGCGCCTCTAGCTGGATCGGCGCGTAGGTCTTCGCGCGTCCTTGCGCGTTCGTTACCGCCCGCCCGAGCCGCCATTCCATGCCGGTACGCCGGTTGATCTTCAGTGTTCGGCACGCCTCGGCGTTGCTGATTCCTTGCCTCATCAGCTGAGCGTACTTGTTGCGTGTCTCGACCATTGGCAATGCACCGGCACCCTTTTTCCGACTTCTCGAACTGTCTGCTATCGCGTCTTCTTAACCTCAGGTGTTGCGCCGTTGGCTAGAAGCCGCCCAGTTTTTCATGGTCGCTGGCAGACCTGGCGTCGGACGCGGAATGCGGTACTGACCGCCGACCTTCACGACTTCGAGGCGACCCTCTTTGATCAGGCGACGCACGGTATCGGCGTTGACCCGCATTAAGGCTGCGTACTCGCCAGGCGAGAGGTAGACGGGATCTTCGGATGCCATGGCTGAGATCCTACGACAGTATTTGGCATTACGCCACAATCTACGACATACGCATTTACGTGCGAATCCTGCTTTATCCTGCTATTTTAGTCAGATGAGCTATGTCGAAACGGTCCGAACAGATCAAAACACCCTGGACGGTGAGCGGATCGCCGCGCTCATGTGGCGCGCCAAACTCAACAGGCGCCGCCTCGGTCTTGCAATCGGTGTCGATCCGTCCTCGATCGGGCAGAAACTCTCAGGCAAGCGTCCATGGTACGTACACGAGGCAGTCGCACTTGCGACGGTGCTCCAGACCACAGTCGCTTACCTCACCGGAGAATCCAGCGACGACAGCCCGATTCAGAGCGGAGTGCTTGTCAATGAGCTCGATTGGGCTGAGTACAAGCTCTGGCGGCTGCAACAGCGGCCGCCAGAATCGCCGTCGGTAGGGCGGATGGGACTTGAACCCATGACCGACGGATTATGAGTCCGCTGCTCTAACCAGCTGAGCTACCGCCCCGTGCCACTCGCAAAGGCTCAAGAAACGCCGGCTCGAGGAGCAAAGCAGCCGTGCTGGCCACCGTGAGATAACGATACAGCGCGCCCGTAAGCGCAGCCCACACGGCTCGCCACCCACCGTTCTAGTCGAGGGCAAGCGCCGCGGCATCCTCGATTGGTTCGCCTCGATAGAGGCTTTCGAAGATGTCGAGGGTGCGCTGGATGTCGTGGGATTCCACGATCTTCAGGCTCTCCTGCCGAAACCGAAGCAG
>Ga0163151_10006820_pt1 | contig 13672 bp, 12 predicted proteins | sample OliLakLV19MP5IB2_FD_145596 | JGI IMG/M metagenome (GOLD analysis project Ga0163151, IMG submission 145596) | Freshwater microbial mat bacterial communities from Lake Vanda, McMurdo Dry Valleys, Antarctica - Oligotrophic Lake LV.19.MP5.IB-2 | ecosystem: Environmental > Aquatic > Freshwater >...
CCATCGGGCATTCGGGCAGTTGCCGAGTACACGCCGAGGGCGGGCATAACTTGTTCTTCCGGTACATTTATATTGGCCGTTGGGAAGCCGAGCTGCTTACCTCTGCCGTCACCATGTTCGACGGTGCCGGCAACAGCGTAGGGTCTCGACAGGAGTCGGTGTGCTTCCTCAACATTTCCGAGCGTGATTGCCTCACGAATGCGAGAGCTGGAAACCGGACTGCCATCGACAATTATTTCACTAGCGACATTAACGTCATAACCGAACTTTTCGCCCAGCCGGCGCAAAAGGTCGGGATCGCCAACGCGGTTGCGTCCGAACCGGTGATTGAAGCCTACCGAAAGCGATTTTGCTCCCATGCATTCAACGAGAACCGAGCGCACGTAGTCTTCCGGATCCAGACGACACAGTTCTTCTGTGAACGAAAGTACAAGAGCGGTCTTGATGCCTAACTCTTCAAATAGCTCCAGTCGCTGTTCAATTAAGGTCAGCAGCGGCGGCGATTTGCCCAGTGTCAGGCTTCGCGGGTGCTCTTTGAACGTGACTACCGCGGGGATTGCGCCAAGCGCTTCTGCGCGCTTTACGGCTGTGCGTATGACAACTTGATGCCCGGGGTGCACGCCGTCAAAGAAGCCGAGCGCCAAGCAGGAGCTGCTCAGAAGCCCGGGCTTAATTTCATAAAAGGTATCCAAACTTGGCTCACCACGGTCGTCGTACAGCGAATCTTTGTAACAGTGTCATTTTAGCTTACTCAGTCTGAATCGGTGACAGAACATGGAGCGCAAGCGCCCAGCGGTCAGCGCTATTCCCGAGCAAAGGGAGTGTCTTGGCTATCTCCGACATATATTTTACTTGCGGAAAGCCGCACGCAGACGGCTAAATCGGGTGAGCTTTAACGGTCTGGGCGTGTTAAAATTAAAGGTGTGCTCAATACGTAAGAATGACGACAGTGTTGCTTTCTGGGTTGGTTCGGCTCTTCAATGAGACGACCGAGCGAGGGAGCCTCTTTTGGTGACTAGGAATGTCCGACGAAAAATCAGTAGCAGCAACCGCTCCAATCGAAGAGCCAGTACAAGAACGAGCCTATGACGAGGATGCCATTAGAGTCCTTGAAGGTCTTGAGGCTGTGCGAGTTCGCCCCGGGATGTATATCGGCAGCACCGGCCCCAGGGGACTCCACCACTTGGTCTGGGAAATTCTTGATAACAGTGTTGACGAAGCGCTTGCAGGGCACTGTAGCGAGATTACGATTGACATCAACCAAGACAGTTCAGTCACAGTTGAAGATAACGGACGTGGCATTCCAACCGGAATTCACTCCCAGACCGGCAAGAGCACGGTCGAGACAGTGTTTACCGTTCTGCACGCCGGCGGTAAGTTCGGCGAGGGCGGATACAAGGTGTCCGGCGGCCTGCACGGCGTTGGCGCATCTGTAGTTAACGCTCTTTCTGAGAAGTTGGAAGTCCTTGTGACCAGGGACGGAAAGCTGCACAAACAGGTTTATCGTCGCGGCATCCCGGATGGCGACTTGGCATTGGTTGGCGAGTGTGACAAAGACAAGCACGGAACCAAGGTGACGTTCTGGCCCGATGACCAGATTTTCCACGACATCGATGAAGAAAACGAGCGCATCCCGATCAAAGTGGAATTTGACGTGTTGGCTGTTCGCCTGCGAGAAATGGCGTTCTTAAATAAAGGATTGAAAATTGTCTTTTCTGATAAACGTCTGGAAGACAAACAAGATACCTATCACTACGCCGGCGGCATCTCCAGTTATGTTGAGTACATCAACGACACCCGCACTCCGGTGCACAAACCACCACTTTACTTTGAAGCAGAAAAAGACAGCATCGTAGTTGAGTGTGCTCTGCAATGGACTGATGTCTATGCTGAGTCGATATATACGTTCGTCAACAACATCAATACCCATGACGGCGGTACGCATTTAACGGGCTTCCGTAATGCCCTGACGCGAATCATCAACGATTACGCCCGCAAGAACAATATGATCAAGGAAAATGAGGCCAACTTCACCGGCGAAGACGTGCGTGAAGGTTTGACCGCGATCATCTCAGTTAAAGTGCCAGAGCCACAGTTCGAAGGGCAAACCAAAGAACGTCTGGGCAACCGCGAAGTGCAGGGCATTACCCAACAGGTTGTAACTGAGAACGTCTCCGATTGGTTGGAGCGGAATCCCAAGCAAGCAAAGGACATCGTCAACAAGGCTGTTCAGGCTCGTCAAGCTCGAGAGGCCGCACACAAAGCTAAGAATCTTGTGCGTCGCCAGTCGGCTCTGGAAAATTCCAATCTTCCGGGTAAGCTCGCGGACTGCAGCGAAAGAGATCCGGCCAAATGCGAAATCTATATTGTAGAAGGGGACTCAGCCGGAGGTAGCGCCAAGCAAGGGCGCGACCGTAGTTTCCAGGCGATTCTTCCACTGCGTGGCAAGATTCTCAACGTGGAACGTGTTCAACCAAGCCGCATTTACGAAAATACTGAAGTGCAGGCCATGATTCAGGCTCTTGGTCTTTCAGTAAAAGACGAACCTGCCGAAGAAGGCGACGGAAACGGCGGCGGAAAAAATGCTGATAAGGGATCGGGCTTGCTGCGTCCAAACGCCTCAAACCTGGATCTGTCCAAACTGCGATATCACAAGGTCATCATCATGACCGATGCTGACGTTGACGGCAGCCACATCCGCACCTTGATCTTGACGTTCCTGTTCCGTTACGCTCGGCCGCTGATCGAGAATGGTTATTGCTACATCGCTCAGCCGCCGCTCTATAAAGTGGAAAAAGGAAAGCGAACCGAGTATTGCTTCAACGAACACAAGTTGGAAACGGTTCTTGCAGAACTCGGCGATAAAGCCATCATTCAGCGATTCAAAGGTCTGGGCGAAATGATGCCGCAGCAGCTTTGGGATACGACTATGAATCCTGAGACCCGCACCCTAAAACGCGTGCAACTGGATGATGCATCAGAGTCTGATCACGTTTTCGATTTGCTCATGGGTGAAGCGGTAGGACCGCGACGCGAATTCATCGAAAACAACTCTCACTTGGTTGCCAACCTGGACGTATAGTCTAGTCCAGAGAAATCGTTTCTGAAGCTCCGACGCTGAACGATAGCGTATCGGCTAACTCTTTTGTGGTTGATTCCGGTATTATCAAACTGGTCCCTGGGACAATGATTGTCACCGCACCTGGTACCAGATCTATGTCAACAGGCGTTGTGCCCCAAATCTCCCCATCTACCATGGCCGGCTGTGGCCGCTCACTTTCGATGCGCACTTTGCGAATCTTGCGAATGGTTAGAGGTATGTCACCATCTACGATACCACTGAGATACCACGCGCCGAAACGATAGGCGATTCTGCCATAATCGCTGAGCTTCAGTGGGTTCAGGATGCACAAGTACAAGTACCCGTCGGATAGCTCCTGAACAGCGTTTCCGGTGCCTGCACCGACGCCTCGAGCGTTTGTGACGAAGATGCTGGAAGCCAACTTGCAAAAGCCTTCAGTTTCTTCCATGAATCGGTAGAAAGTAGCTCGTGTTCCCATGGATTGGACGAACGGGGTTAAGTGTGACAGGACGCCCATGTGGCGCGAGATGTTGCTTTCCGGTGCAAGTACCACCGGCGGTATATTGCCGATAACCGCGTCGATGGCAAAATATCGGCCGTTGATGCGACCCATGTCCATGGCAAAAGTCTTTGATTCGGCGATGATGGTCAGCGCTTGGTCCAAGTCGTCCCTGTCGTGGCAGGGCCTGATTCCTAGCTTCGTCGCTAATAAAGTATCACCGCCAAGCGGCACCATGCCAACTGGAATGTTCGAACTTGTCTGGGCAAGCGATTCCAGCACGCAGCGGACGGTTTTGTCACCACCGGCAACCAATATTAAGTCCGGTGGCTTGTCGTAAGCGAAAAGCAGGCAGGTTAGCGAATGCTCGTGGAGCGGGACAGCTCGCACGTTATAGTTGTCCATTTCGCACAAGCGGCGCGTCACATAGCCTAGAACTTCATCTAAGTATGATGGATTCGCCGATTGAGGGCTGTATACAACTAGTACTTGCTTGATTTCTTCTGGACGCACGACAGTTTCCTCAATCTCCATTCTAAACGCAGATGCGCAACCGCGCTTGATTTAAGCGGCGAACGATGAAATTGACAGCTTACCGGTTATGAGCGCTTGACAGAAAGCAAAGGTACATTGTTCCCCACCAGCTGCCGCTGCGCCCGCTGCGCATAGAACCAGAGAACCCATTTGAAATGGCGGACGCCGAAGCGGTGAAAGCCGCAGCGCTTCATCTCGTCGTATGATTCTTGGAATGTCCATCCTTGACGGGATATACGATAGGTCGCAACCAGCAAACCGGTGCGATCGGCTCCGTGAAAGCAATGGACAAAAATAGGGTGGTTCTTGGGATCGTCCATCAGTTCCAGAAATCGGTCAATAGTCGCTTCCGTGGGCACTTTCCAGTAACTTAGCGGAATGTTCTCATAGCGCATGCCCGCTTGCTCTGTCGCTGACTTTTCTATCGTGGAGCCACGCTTGCCGCTACGCAGCGAGAGCACCGTTTTGACACCCATCGCCGACAACTGTTGGATGCTTTCTGGCGTCGGTTGAGCGCCGCGATAAAGCCAGTCGGTGACCCGATGGAAATTTTTGATTGAAGGAGAGATTGATGTTGTTGTCATATGGAGGTCCCGCGCGTCACCATCGGAGGTGACGAATCGTTGAGCGAGCGGTTTCTTTGAGAGGCGCGAACCGTCTGCCTACTTCTTACCCAACTATAATGACTTAACCTCATCGTACGAGTTGCCAAGAATTTGAACGATAATGCGCTCACAAAAGAACGAATTGCCCGTATGGTCCAGACCATGCCAGCTTTGCTTGGCACACTCCAAGGAAAAATAACCCAGAACCTGAGTGGCGAATATTCTGATGTTCAGTGGAATGCAGTGCTGCAAGACTATTATCGTGTCATGGAAATCGCACATTACATACGACGTGGCGGTGTTAAGGCGATGATTTATCGCATCGAAACTGGGCGCACTACAATTGCCCCAGGTGACTACTTCGACCAGGCACACGTAAATCTGTCCGCATCTTTTCGTAAGCTGGCGATATGTGAAGTGAACAATCAATCTGTTCTGCAGCGGCTGGTGGCGGTTACTTCTGAAGAAGAAGAATTAGTGCGCGATTTCTTGCCGGAAATAGACCAACTGCTACTTTCGGTTAAACGGAAAGAAGCCGCTTTATCAGAGGACTAGCAGTGAATGTTCCCAACACAATTACTATTGTGCGCGTTTTCTTGGCACTGCTCACGGTATCACTGTTATGGATATCGAACGACACGATCCGCTGGATAGCCTTCGTTTCGACTATTTTGATCATCTGGGGCGACGGCTTGGACGGGTACTTTGCTCGCAAGTTGAATCAAACAACCAAACTCGGGGCCACTCTCGATATTGCCGGAGACCGAGTGGTTGAGATGGCTTATTGGATAGTTTTTGCGATATTGGGTTGGATACCGGCCTGGATTCCGCTTCTCTTTCTGGTACGGGGTACTTTCGTTGATGCCATCCGGGCGCAGGCTAGCGAACAAGGCCTGACTGCGTTTGGCGAAAAGACGATGATGGAATCGGGTTTAGGGAAATTCCTCGTATCGTCTAATTTCAGCCGTGGCGCCTACGCTGTCGTCAAAGCTGTAGCATTTTGCTTGCTTATTGCCGCAAATATCGCCGGGGTACAGCAGAGTCCTTATGGGCAGATTGTTTCTTCAGTTGCGATTTATTGCGCGTATGCGTCCGCGGCATTTTGTGTCATCCGGGGGCTCCCAGTGCTTGTTGAAGGGCGTCGTTTATTTGCTGCATAACCGCCACATCTTTCCAGCCCTTTGCAAAATCGGCGCCTGCATATAGGATCATCTTAGGAATCCCGTGTCGAACGCCGTTTAAGGCTATTCGAGGTCTAGATGACGCTGTTGAGCTGGCAGGTGGCTGCAGCAACACACATAGGCAAAGTCCGAAAGGACAATCAAGATAAGTTCTATATTTCTCCGGACCGGAGAATATTCGTTGTCGCGGATGGAATGGGAGGCGAGGCCGGCGGCGCGCTTGCTAGTCGGCTGGCAATTGAGGCTGTAGAGAATCTGTTTTGGCAGAAGATTCCCGATCCCAGCGATGGGAATGCCATCCAGCAGTGGCTGGTCGAAGCAATATCCTCAGCCAATGGTTCTGTTTATGCCGAACGCTGCAACAACCCGGACGTTAAGCGGCTTGGCACCACAATAGTTGTCGCTGCCCAATCCGACCAGGGCATGCTGTACATTGCTCACCTGGGCGATTCCCGAGCCTATCGCATCTCGGCTGACGGTAGTATTTCCGTGCTAACTCAGGACCACAGCGTAGCTTTCGAGCTGTTGCTGCTCGGCAAGCTGACCCCTGACCAGTATGAAAACAGTCCCTTCCGTAATTATTTGACGCGATGCGTAGGGCATGATGCTCAAGTGAATATCGATCAATCACCAGTGACGGTTGGACCTGGGGATTGGATCCTTATGTGCACGGATGGTCTAACCGGCGTTCTCCATGAAAAGGAAATCGCTGAGGTTGTCACCACCGCGGGCAGCCCAGAAAAGGCTTGCGAGATACTGATTGAACGCACATTGTCCGGCGGTGCTCCCGACAACGTCACCGTCGTTTGCGCACAGTATGCCGAGAAGACGGCGGATGTGCCCCAAGAGTTGCTCGCCTAAGGAAGCCAGAATCGGCCTTTGATATACTCAGCGTCCTACGGGTTTACAGGGTGCTAAGTTATGCCGCTGCATTATATTGACGGTCAATTTTCGATGGGCAGTTCGAAGGAAATGATCGACGTCATCGATCCTGCCACGGAACAGGTAATTGACAGTGTTCCCAGAGGAACAGAAGCCGATGCACATGCTGCTGTCGCTGCGGCCAAGCGGGCCTATCAAGTCTGGCGTCGTACTTCTGCTAACGTGCGTGCCACCATGCTCCATGAAGCCGCCAGCAAGATGCGCCAGCATCAAGAACACATTGTGCGCTTGTTGACGCTTGAGGAGGGCAAACCGGTTCCGGAAAATGAAGAAGAGTTTGAGTGGTTGTGCACCACATTTGATTACTATGCAGAGCTGGGTCGTCATGAGCGCGGGCGCGTCTTGCCTTCGGGTGAGTGGTCGCAGCTCAACTTGGTGCTCAAAGAGCCTTACGGAGTTGCAGCTTGCATTGTGCCGTGGAACTATCCGTTGCTGCTGTTGGCATGGAAAATGGCACCGGCACTAGCTGCGGGCAATACTCTAGTAATCAAGCCAAGCGAGTTGACACCGCTTACGACGATGTATCTGGCGGAACATTGTTGGGATCATTTCCCGCAGGGCGTTATTAACATCGTCAATGGTTTGGGAATTGAAGTTGCTGAACCGTTGGTATTGCATCCGGATGTGCCGGTGATTGCATTTACAGGTAGTTTGCAGATTGGTCAAAGAATTGCCTCCCTCGCTTCACCGATGATGAAAAAGCTGCATTTGGAGCTTGGTGGCAAGGATGCTTTTGTGGTATCAGATGATGCCGATCCGGAGATGACGGCAAGCGCTCTGGCGTACGCTGCATTGACCAACGCCGGACAAGTTTGCACTTCCACGGAGCGCGTTTACTTGCCTAAATCCAGAGCCAAAGAGTTTACCGAGGCGCTGGTGGAACACGTTCGCAAACTAAGGATGGGACCGGGCATTGAGTCGACAACTGATATTGGACCGATGATTGGCGATCGCTACCGCCAAAAGGTCGAGCAGCATATTTCTGAAGCCGTCGGTAAAGGCGCGAAGGTTCTGGTTGGCGGCAAGCGTCCGGCGGGATTAGACAAGGGCTATTACCTGGAACCTACTGTTTTGACCAACGTGGATCATTCTATGGTGATCATGCGTGAAGAAACTTTCGGTCCGGCGATTCCGCTAATGGAATACAGTTCCTTTGCCGAAGCAATTGAGCTGACGAATGATTCACAGTTCGGACTGGGAGCCTGTTTAGTGACCAGTGATCCGCTGAAAGCAAAATTGTTCATGGAAGAGGTCAAAGCCGGGACTGTCTGGATCAACGATCCTCTCACCGATAACTATGCCGGACCATTTGGTGGCATGAAGTTTAGCGGTGGTGCCCGAGAGCTAGGACAAGAAGGACTTGACGAGTTCCGCGAAACCAAGCATGTTCACTGGGACTTCGCGGCGAAAATTAAACCCTGGTGGTATCCCTACGGTCAATCGTAGCGAAGGCCTGCAACTGGATTGTACGATCTTGTCCCCGCACGGTGGCATTGTGGTAGCAAAGACTTAGTCGTGGCGATTGCGGATCGCCTGGTTTAGTTCGTCAAGGTGCTGGATGCGTTGACGCAAGTAGGTTTTCATTGCTTCGCGATCGGCCAGAACAATTATTTTGTGCCAGTTCCAGTCGACCACTATTAGATTGTGGGCGGTGCCGACTTTCCCCAATGCTTCTGCCCATGCGTCTACTTCGGATTCAGTGACCTGATCCGGTTCGAACCCTAAGAAGTCGATGATGCCGTCTTTCTGAGAACCATAGAGAGCATATTTTTTGTCCACTTTAAGGGAGAAGCAGTGCTTTTGAATAATTGCTCGCCCGGAAAAACTCTCACTGGTGGCAACTGTTCCCAGTCCGGCGAAATATTGCTCTAGCTCCGAAACAGTCATCTTCCTGTCCCGAATTGGCTTGGATGGTTCACAGATGACAAAGGGCGAAGTAGACCAACCAGACGGTGCGAAGACGGTGTCTTTGTGGTGTTCAGTAATTTCTTCGATGACGCTTTCACGCTCGACTTTGTTCTCTGCTGGAATGATTTCAATCAGTCCCCAGTCTTCGTCGAATAAATAGAAATCATGTTTATCATCTGATCGTTTGAACATGATGCGACCTGATCAAATAGAACAAGGGATATGGGATAGAGCCGCCGTGCAGTGATCGGCTACCTGTATTGGATCCAGTTCCGTAAGGCATTCACGACGGTCATCGCATGTTTTCTTGTATCCACAGGGGCGGCATGTCAGTTTGTCGTTCACAACAACTGAATGTTTCTCACCCCAGGGTCCCCAGCGTACTGGATCAGTAGGACCGAACAGTGCCACCACCGGAATGTCAGCTGCCGCACCAAGGTGCGCCGGTCCGGAATCCACACAGGCTGCCACGTCCATATTTTTCAGTAAAGCGATACTATGACGCAGGCCTAGTTTGCCCGCTAGATTGACGCCTTTGATTCCGGCAAGTAATTCAAGTTGTTCGTACAGCTCAAAGTCGCTATCGGAGCCGGTGAAGTAGAACGTGGCATTGTGCCTTTCTTTCAGCGTCTTCATAGTCCGGGCCCAGAGGTCTAATGGGTACATTTTATCGGGATGAGCAGCAGCGGCGTGTATTAGGATCTTAGTACCCTTGTCCTTAAGCGCTGGTGCTATTTTCAATAACTGTGATTGCTCTTCGGCAGAAGTCCAAGCTTCCAATTGCTTGTCCATTATCGGTATGTTGGCACCACGAAGGACATCCAGCACTGATTCTACTTCGTGCACGTTGTTTCGAAATTGCACAGGGTGAGTTAGCAGCATGCTGCGTCCCTGGGTGGCGTAGCCGATGCGATACTTCGCCCCTGCTAATACAGCAAGGATCGCCGAAGACAGCGATCTTTTGAGGACGAAAGCCATATCGTATTTTCGTTTTCGAAGTTCCCATGCGTATGAGAAAAACGATTTCGGTTTGCTGTCTCCACGATCGTATTTATGGAACTTGGTGGTATCAAATGGTATTAGCTCGTTGATATACGGGCATCCTTCGAGTACCTTTCCGCTTTGAGGACCGACCAAGACGTCAATCACAGCCTCTGGATAAGCTTTGCGCAGATTGCGCAGGAATGGAACCGCCAAAATAGTGTCGCCAATGAACCTGTATCGCATCACCAGTATGCGTTTTGCCGGTAACAGTTTAGTGCTGCTATCGCCGTCCATTATCTGACGGGGCCTGTAGCTGCAAAGGCTGGCGGCGCTTTTTTATTCGCCAGGTGTTCATCCTGACTCAAAGGCAAGGGGCCAAGCCATTCTAATTCTTGTTTTAGTGTGGCAAGCGGAAGGTTTTTGATCATGGCGGGCTGAAGCTTGACCGAATCCTTCTCTGTGGTCACGATCAATTCGGCTTTGTGCTGCTCGAATTGCGCGCGAAGGTCGGCTATATCTTGATGCGTGTACCAGTGATGATCGCCAAAGCTGCGTTCTGCTACTACTTCTGCGCCCAGTTCTTTTAATTGCTCGATAAATGCCGAGGGGCGTGCGATACCGGAAAATGCCAGTACTCTTGCACCACGGAGGGAGTTAGGTCCGAGCGTGTTACCGTTGGAGCCATACGCCTGCACCGAATGTGGTGCCATCCGACAGGCTGATATATGAGCATCAGGTGCGTACTGCGATATGGTCGAACGAATGCTTACCAATCTGTCGTAGTCCGGCGAGGGAGGCACTTTTGTAACAATAACCCAATCGGCCCGGGCCAGCGCACTGAGCGGCTCACGAAGTCTTCCGGCAGGTAGCAGATGATCTTTGGTTAGCTCATCGTTGTAATCGAGCAGGACAATGTCGCTGTTGCGAGCAAGCGGGAAATGCTGGAATCCATCGTCCAAAAGTAGGATGTCACAGCCGTAGCGGTGGACTGCAAGTGGTGCCGTATCTATTCGCTTTGAGCCGACGATTACAACTGCTTCTGGGACAGACTGAGCAATGAGGTATGGTTCATCACCGGACTCAGCACAACTACGAATATCGCCATTGCCATTGCTGACGACAAGAATTCGTTCCTTGGAAAGGCGCTTATATCCGCGGCTTAGAACACCGACCTTATAACCCATTTCCGTAAGGCGTTGAGTAAGATCGATGGTGACTGGCGTTTTTCCGGTGCCACCGCATGTAATATTGCCAATGCTGATCACCGGAACGGAAACTTTGGTCTGTTTCAAAAGCTTCCAGTTGTAAGCCATCATTCGAGCATATAGTCCCAGACCGAACCCGGCCGATGCAGGCAACAGCAGCTTGGCAAGAAATTTTTCTTGAGGTGTTTCCGGATTGCCCCAGCTCATGCCCGTTCTCCATGTAAAAGCTGTTTTGGACGTGCTTCTTCCACTTCCTGCGCTGGCGTTTCCAAAAGCGAATTCAATAACAACAATGTTCGATTGACCGCACCCTGACTATCGTTTAAGTAAGTGCGACCGGTCGCTCCGAGTCTCAACCTCTCATTTGGATTGGCCGCCAGGCGGCTAATCTGCTGTGCTAGCTGAGTTGCATCCTGCACCTGAATGAGAGCACGGCGTTCAAGAAGACTTCGTGCAACATCGCGGGTCTTCTCGGTATAAGGTCCGCAGACGACTGGAATTGAGTACCCGAATGGCTCAATTAAGCTGTGTCCGCCAATTGGAGCTAGGGTGCCGCCGACAAAGGCGACTGAACCCACTGAGTAAAAAGCCATTAACTGCCCGATAGTATCGAGCACGTAAATATCGTTCGGCTGTTCGAACCGATCGCCGCGAGTGTAGCGCCGGGCGCGGCAGCCATTTGCCTCAACCAGATCGCACACACGCTGAAAACGTTCCGGATGGCGGGGCGCCAAAATCAACCGGCATGGCGGCTTTTGGGCGTTGTATGCGGCAAGCAGCGCAGTCTCTTCACCTTCATGTGTAGAGCCGCCGACAATAACGAACTCATCGCTCAGTCCCAGGTCTTCGCGAAGCTGTGACTGCCCTTCGGTGGAAAGTGTTCGAATCCCATCGATCTTCATGTTGCCGCAGTTGACCACGGCATCGGGGTTTGCGCCAAGGGTGCGATAGCGCACGGCTTCGGCTTCAGACTGTGCCCCAATGGCGTCAAAACGAGCAAGCACGCCATTTATGAAGCCGGAAATTACCTGATAGCGTTTGAAAGAGCGAGGCGAGATGCGACCGTTGACGATGCAGAGCTTGATTCCACGTTTTTTACATTCGTAGGTGAATCCCGGCCAAATCTCTGTTTCTGCGATGACCACAGCTTCTGGTTTGATTGCATCCAGCCAGTTCTTGACGGACCAAGGCAGATCAAAAGGAAAATAGAATACGGTTGCCCAATCTCCTACTTTCTCCTCCGCCAGCCGTTGCCCGGTGGCAGTTGCCGTGGAAATGAATACTGAATAATCGGGGTGTGATTGCCGAAACGCTTCCAGTAGTGGATAAGTCGCGTTAAATTCACCAACCGAAACGGTGTGAAACCAAATTCGCTTCTCTGCTTTCGAAGCGACCCTTCCGATACGCTTCGGGACCCTGCCAAGCTTCTGTGGCAAGCCCGCTCGGGCTTTTTCTCGCCACAGCAAGAATGGTGCTGCTGCCGCGAGCCCCAAAGAAATTAGGCTGTAGTAAGGCCAAATCATCTTGGGTACTGTACTAGCAGTGACCTTGAGGTTGCCACGGTGTTTGTTTAACAATGCCAGCCAATCTAGGGTTTACCCGGAAACATTGACCTCACTTAAGCTATACCGCCCAGCCCTGATGTGACGGATTCTATATTAAGACCATTAGTCAGAAAGAACTGAAGACCGGTTGGAGTACTTTTATGCAGTCAAATGGTCCAGGCGAACCTCCGAATCTCTGGCCAGTGCCAGAATGGTGGCAAGCCATGGCGACAATAGTCGGTTTGGTTAGTATCTGTTCTTTTGTAGCCGTGGTACTTTGTGGCGTTTTCAACTGGGACCTGAGTGGCACTCCAGCTTATTATGTGATTTCTTCGGGTTATGGTCCGCTAATCTACCAGGCCATCCTGCTGTCTATCGGCTCTGTGCTTTTGCTCTACCCGTTGTCCTTTTTGCCGAACCGACATTATCGAAAGGCTTCCAGGGTCCAGCAGATAAGACCGTGGATTATTTTCTTCGGAATTTTCTGTCCCTTTTTTCCAACAGCGGCACTATCTTTGATCAGCGTATACGTGGCGCAGCAGATGGGGCTGGGACCGGCTGTCCTTTTCATGTGTGCAACTCTGGTGCCCATACTGAACGGCTGTTGTGTCTATCGCGTTGACGGCAAAGACCCGCGGCGGTTCGGCTCCCTTACATATTCCATGAACGCCGTGGTAATAGTACTTTCGGCAGTTTTGACTGGCCTGTTCTTGTTCGTTTTGCCGAATTCTGTCATGGCGGCCTGCATGATAGCCGGCATGGTAGGAGCCCTCGGTATTTCATGGACGATAAAGAGCCTAGCTCCGCCAAGGACTACCCGCGAGCATCTAACCGTTGCCGCTGCACTGGCTGGCGCTTTGTGGCTGTTCGCCGTTCCCATTATCAGTGCCAAGTTTCATGAAGGCCTTGTGCAAAGCGCTGTGTCTGCTGAGAATCAAGACAGCCGTCGTGCTGCGGTGCGATTATTGAGAGCCTTCGGCAATGTCGATGATCTACTGCGAGGCGCTTATCTGCGAAACAGCGCTTTCAGCAAGGGATACGATGGACCGTCCACTGGCGATTACCGCACGGTATATTACTGGGTTACGGGTGGCCAATTCAATGACAGAAGCGCTCCGCTCGACATTCAGCTCACCAGTCTTATGAACCGTGATATCGATCTTGCCGGCACGAGCGTTGGCGGACGAG
>Ga0163151_10006823_pt1 | contig 13671 bp, 10 predicted proteins | sample OliLakLV19MP5IB2_FD_145596 | JGI IMG/M metagenome (GOLD analysis project Ga0163151, IMG submission 145596) | Freshwater microbial mat bacterial communities from Lake Vanda, McMurdo Dry Valleys, Antarctica - Oligotrophic Lake LV.19.MP5.IB-2 | ecosystem: Environmental > Aquatic > Freshwater >...
ACCGGCGTGGCGTTCGCCAACGGCGGCTTCACCGCACAGAAGCCCGCCTTCGCCGGCAAGGTGACGATGTCGCTGCGCGCGGCACGGGCGCCGTTCTGCGCCTCGCTGCGACCCAACAACTTCGCCGCCGCGAGCGGTGGCGCCCCCGCCGCGACGACCAAGGTCGCGCCACCGGCTGGCGACCTGCTCGCCGTCGTCAAGGAGATCGTCGCCTCGGGCATCGGCCGCACGCCGCTGCAGGAAGCGAAGGTCGTGATCGCCGGCGGCCGCGGCTTGAAGGAGCCTGCGCACTTCAAGCTGATCGAGGACCTCGCCGCCGCGTTCGGCCCCGGCGTCGCTGCGGTCGCCGCGTCGCGCGCCGTCGTCGACGCCGGCTGGCGCCCGCACCGTGAGCAGGTCGGCCAGACCGGCAAGGTCGTGAGCCCCCCGCTCTACATCGCCATCGGCATCAGCGGCGCGATCCAGCACATCGCCGGCATGCGCACCGCGCGCACGATCGTCGCGATCAACAAGGACCCCGAAGCGCCGATCTTCAAGATCGCCGACTACGGCATCGTCGGCGACGCGTTCGAAGTCGTGCCGGCCCTCACCGCTGCGATCGCCGAGATCGTCAAGCACAAGTGACGCTGCGCGCCGGCATCGTCGGACTGCCCAACGTCGGCAAGTCCACCCTGTTCAACGCCGTCACGCGCACGCAGAACGCACAGGCCGCGAACTACCCGTTCTGCACGATCGACCCGAACGTCGGCGTCGTCACCGTGCCCGACGACCGCCTCTACGTGCTGCAGAAGATCAGCAAGACCGGCGTCGTGATCCCGGCGGCGATCGAGTTCGTCGACATCGCCGGCCTGGTCAAGGGCGCCGCCACGGGCGAAGGCCTCGGCAACAAGTTCTTGAGCCACATCCGTGAGGTCGACGCGATCGTGCAGGTGGTGCGCTGCTTCGAGGATCCCGACATCCACCACGTCTCGGCCTCCGTCGATCCGGTGCGCGACATCGAAGTGGTCAACACCGAGCTGATCCTTGCCGACCTCGAATCGGTGCAGAAGCGAATCGACCGGCAGAGCAAGCAGGCCAAGCGCGGCGACAAGGAAGCGATCGCCGAACTGCCGGTACTCGCCAAGATCGAACCGGTGCTCGACTCGGGCAAACCGGCGATCCTCACCCAGCTCAGTGCCGAGGAGCGCGCGATCGCGCGGCAGTTCTGCCTGCTCACCGACAAGCCCACGATCTTCGCCTGCAACGTCAAGGACAGCGACCTCGCGACCGCCGACGACAACCCGTTCGTGCAGCAGGTGCGCGCCTACTGCACGACCCACCTCGCCTGCGAGGCGGTGGTCATCAGCGCGCAGATCGAGAGCGACCTCGTCGACCTCGAGCCGGCTGATGCCCAGGCGTTTCTCGCCGATCTCGGCGTCGCCGAGTCGGGCGTCGGCGCCCTGATCAAGGCGACCTACCACCTGCTCGGCCTGCGCACCTACTTCACCGCCGGTGAGAAGGAAGTGCGCGCCTGGACGATCCACGCCGGCGACACGGCGCCGAAGGCCGCAGGCGTGATCCACAGCGACTTCGAACGCGGCTTCATCAAGTCCGAGACGGTGTCGTATGCCGACATCGTCAAGTGCGGCAGCGTTGCCATGGCGCGCGAGAAGGGGCTCTACCGCATCGAGGGCAGGGAGTACGTCGTCCAGGACGGCGACGTGCTGCACTTCAAGTTCAGCGTCTGATCCGCGGCCCGCCGCTCACGCCTTCTGCTTCTGCAGCGCCTCGATCCTCCTGACGACGTCGTCCGGATCGGGCCAGCCGCCGCCGAGCATCTTGCTGAGCATGTTGCCGCCGCGGCTCGCGACCACCTGTCCGTCGACGACCACGTCGAACTGGCCGAGCTTGCCCGGCAGGCGTTGCACGCGCAGGTCGAGTTCGTCTTCGATGTGCGCGGCGAGACCCGCCGCGCGTGGGCCGTAGCCTCAAGAGGTGCAGTGGAAGATCGTGATGTCCATGGGGCGAGGTATCGGCCAGATCCGCGTTCGAGGCCAGCCGGTTCACCGCGCGGCAGATGGAGCGAACGGCCAGGCCATGAGAACAAGGATTAGTTCGCGATGCCCGCGCGACGAGCGGCTTGGACGAGCGGCTTGCACGACGCTCGTGCCGGTGACGGTGTCCCGCATACGAAGCAGGGAGTTGGCCCCCCCAACTAGCGGGCACCATCCTGCCCCGGTAGGTTTCCGCATTCTCAACCTCGTCTGCCCCCACCATCCGGCACCACTCATGCGCAAACTCTCGTCTGCTCTCGCAGTCCTCCTCTTGTCTGCGATCGCCACGGCCCAATGCATCCAGGCAAGCGGCACACCGATCACGGTGCTGCCCGACAGCATCAACGGTCCTCACGCAATCGGCTTCGCTTTCCCCTTCGACGGCTCGACCTACACCGACATCCACATCTCGGACCACGGCATCACCTTCTTGTCGAACGGTGCAGTGCCGGCAATCCCGATGGCATTGCCGCTCGTCTACACGCCGGTGGCCGCGAGCCTGGTGGCGAACGGCCCGGTGATCTGCCCGTTCTGGTCGGACACCAACCCCAGCGGCACGAGCCAGTTCACGATCAATTCGCAGCCCACTGTCACCATCATCACGTGGTTCGAGGTCGTGAGCTATGGCAGCACGACTCCGCGGATGAGCTTCCAGATGGAGATGCACAGCAACGGCAACCTGAAGTTCATCTACGGTCCCAATCTGACCAATGCGTCGACGTTTGCGGCGCCGTCGGACAACGGCGTGGTCGGCGTCTCGCCCGGAATGCCGGCAACGTTGCCGCTCAGCAGTGACATGGCGTCGAGCCCGTCGACCACGAACCCGACGATTTTCGAGCACTGGCTCACGGCGAACGGGTTTGACATGGCGGGCGACACGCTGCTGTTGATCCCAACGTCGCCCGGTTGGGTCGTCATCCACACCGACGGCGGAGCTGGTTGCGCAAACAACGAAGCCTTCGGCAATGGCTGTGACGGGCTGGTGCTGACCAGCAACAGTCCTGTCCACGGCATGAACTGGGACCTGACGACCACCGGTATCAACGCCGTGTCGCCGTTCTCCTTCACCCTGTTCGGATTCACCCGCCAGACCCCGGCTCTGCCGTTGAGCAACTTCGGCGTCAATTCGCCGGGCTGTGACGCCAACATCGTGCCGCTCCAGGTCATGCTGATCGCCGCGGTGACGAGCGGGACGTCGAGTGTCAGCCTGGCGATGCCGCTGTCCACTGCCTACACGGGTATTCATCTCGTGGCCCAGACCATGGCGCAGACGACGACCTTCGCCTCGGGCGTGGCGACGTCCAACGCGGTCGACGGCACGCTGGGGAACTGATCGCCGCGCTGGCCCCAGGCCTATCGCCGGGGTCCGCCACTACCGCCCTGCGACGCGAACCAGGGGCTGATCGCGAGCAGCGCCCGGTCGAGCCACGTCGCCAGCGGAAACAGCGGGCCCGGCAGCAGGCTCCAGCTCTTGAGTCCGCCGGCCAGCCAGTAGCGCAGCGGCGTGTGGCGGGCGAACGCGGCGAGTTGCAGGCCCGCATGTTCGGCCAGGAAGCGCTCGCGGTCGCGTTCGAACACGATCCAGCAGAGCGCGCCATTCGCGTCCGACAGAGGACCCTGTGACGGGAACCGCCATTCCACGGCCTTTGCATCGAACGGTTCGTGGTGCAAGTGGCGCAACACGGGGCCGCCAATCCAGCCCGGGTACTGGTCGACGATCAGCACGCGACCACCGGGCATCAACACTCGCTCGCTCTCGCGCAGGAACGCACCGACGTCGGGGATGTGGTGCAGCACGTTGAGCAGGAACAACGCGCGCACCGAGCCGTCGGCGAACGGCATGCGCGTGCCGTCGACGACGCGGTCGACGTGCGGATAGGCGATCACGTCGGTCGTGATCACCTCGGGCAGCACCTGCTTGACGAAGCTCGCGCCCGAACCGAGTTCGACCGCGAGCCCGTCCGCGGGGCAACGCCGCAGGCAGGCGGCGTAGCGTGCGTAGGTCTCGAGGTAGAGCTTGCGCAGCGCCGGTTTCTTCTGGATCAACTGCTCGAGCTCGCGGCCGCGCGACGGATCGTCGAGGTTGACCACGGGCATCGCGCGCTCACACCCAGCGGCCGGCGCGCACGCGGAACAGGCCGATCAGCGTCATCTGCAGCAGCATGAAGCCGTGGCGGAAGCGCTGGATGCTCGTGCTGCCATAGGTGCGCGCGCGGTAGGCGATCGGCACGTCGACGTTGCCGAGGCCGAGCACGGCGGCGGGGAACAGCAGTTCGAAGTCGCCGAACGGATCGAAGTCGCCGAAGTCGGAACGCCAGCGCACCATGCGCGCGTAGTCGGTGCGCGTCACGAGCTTCGTGCCGCACAGCGTGTCGCCGAGCTTGCTGTCGAGCACGCCGCTGACCGCACGGGCGAAGAACAGGTTGCCCAGGCGGTTGAGGAAGCGCATCGCTTCGCCTTCCATCGGGTAGGTCAGCCGCGAGCCGTTGACGAAGTCGGCGCGGCCCGCGCACCAGGCGTCGTAGAAGCGGTGCAGCAGCTCGGGCGGCATCGTCAGATCGGCGTCGAGGATCGTCAGCAGTTCCCCGTGCGCGTGCTGGAAGCCGAGCCGCACTGCGTCGCTCTTGCCCTTGCCCGTCTGCTGGAAGCCGCGCACCGCGAACCGGTGCGCGTAGAGCGGGATCACCCGCAAGATCTCCTCCCACGTGCCGTCGCGCGAATGCCCTTCGACGAAGATCACGTCGAGTTGGGCGCCGCCGAGATCGGGCATGCGCTGCAGCGCCGCTTCGATGTTGCCCTTCTCGTTGCGCGCCGGGATCACGATCGTGAGCGACGGCTTCCTGGTCAGTGGCTTGATCGGCCGCAGCACGACGACGGACACCAGCGCGACCCAGCGCAGCACGGGCACCATCGCCAGCAACCAGTTGAGCAGCGAGCCGAGCCCCAGCAGGCGGAACGGGCAGAAGCCGATCGGGCGGTGGCGCACGACCTCGTAGTCCGACAGCCGCGCCAGGTTGTCGAGGTCGCGGCGCGTCACGAACGTGGTCGGCAGGGCACCGTGGCGCAGGCCGATCGCGTTGCACAGCCGGTAGAGCCACTGCAGGTACGGGTTGTAGCAGATGCTGACCACGCGGTCGCCGCGACGCAGGCGCAGCTGCAGGTCGAGCAGCAACCGTTGGATGTCGTCGCTGAAGTTGAACGTGCCATTGCACAGCACGACCGCGCGCGAGTCGTCGTTTGCCGGCAGCGGGATGTCGTCGAGGTGCATTGCCGTCGACTTGCACGGTGCCTGGACCTGTTGCAGCAGATAGCCACTGTCGAACGGCCGCGGTTGCCACTGCACGACGCGGTCGCTGTAGCGCGTCAGCGCCGACACTTCGCCGGCAATCAACCGGTAGAGGTAGGTGGTCCAGTGCCGTTGTCCCCGCACGACCGGACCGGGGCCTTGGTCGGAGCCCGTTGGGCCGCTGGCGAACGTTCGCGTCATGGGCTTCGCAGTGGCACTCGAGGGCATCCGCACGCAACGTAGCTCCCGAACTCGGGGATTTCCAAGCGTGGTTTGCCCGCCTGGCAACGGCCTTCTACGGTCCGTCCATGGTGACGTCTGCGGCCGACGGCCGGGTGCCGTTCCTGCTGCGCACGCGAAACGTCGTGCTGCTGACACTGCTCGCCATGCTCGTGATCGCGGGGGCGGTCGCGTTGCACCAGCATTCGCGCGGCCGATGGGTGCTCGCGACGGAGCACCGGGGGTTGCCGCCGGCCGCGATGCGCGCCGATCTCGACAAGGCCTACACGATCGACCTGCGGCAACCGTGGATGAGCCGGCGGGCGAAGACGTACCCCGCACGCCTGCTGGAGGATGGCCGCGCCCTCGGCCCCGTTATCGCCGACCGCAGGAAGCTCCGCGCCGAGGGCGGGGGGCGGTTCGTGCTCTGGGAGGGCGAGCTGTCGTTCTCGAGCAGCGATGGCACCGATCCGCGTCGCAACGGTCGAAGCTACGAGCTCGTCTGGCCGATGCCGCTGCCTCCGCTCGCGACGAACGGCACCAAGGCCCTCGCCGTCCTCCTCGGGCTGATCGCGGCCTGTGCCGTGACGTCCTGGTGGCGCCGCAACCCGCAGACCTGGTTTCCCCGTCGCCTGGGACCACTCGTGTGGCGCGCACTCGAGAACCTCGGCAGTCAGGGCGCCAAGGGCCACTGGCGCGCATGCTTCCTGGTCGCGTTGGTGGCGATCGCGGTGCGCCTGATTGCACTCGCGCTGGTTCACAGAAACCCGGCGGACCACATCACGGGACTGCTGGTCATGGGCGTGCAATTCTCCGACGCCCAGGGCTGGGACCGTCTCGGCGAGAGCGTGATGCGCGGCGACGGGTTGGCCGGCGGCTGGTCGGCGCGGCGCCCCTTCCTCGCCTTCGTGCTCGGCGCCCTCTACCTGTGGACCGGACCGATGCCGGGGGCAGCCGTGCTCCTGAACGTCGCGCTGTGCGGCTGGACCGCGGCGCTCGTCTGCCGCATCGGCCAGCGCGTTGCGCATCCGATCGCGGGGCTCGTCGCCGGGCTCGCCTTCGCTTTCGACCCGGTCAGCATCGAGTACTCGCACTACGTGGCGACCGAGACGCTTGGCACCTTCCTGTTCGTGCTCAGCCTGCGCTCGCTGATCGCCGGCGTGCAGGAGAACCGCGCGTCGTCGTGCTGCCTGGCGGGCGTCGCATTCGCGCTGTCGAACCTGACGCGCACGCTGACCTTGCCGGCGGCACCGTTCCTGGCGCTCGCGGCGCTGTTCGGTGGCCACCAGAAGAGTGGCTCGTGGCGGCGCGGACTGGCCCTGGCCACGGTCTTCTGCGTCGGACTCGGCCTGCCGCTCGGTGCGTGGATCGTGCGCCAGAAGATCGTGCACGACATCACAACGATCAGCGACAACACCGCCTCGGGCCTCTACGGCGCGGCCTCGCCCAAGTACGGCTCCTGGAACTCCGCCATCGATCGCGAGGCCGACGACGCGGGCATCGCCGGGGACATCAAATCGCGCTACGACTGGTTCATGCAGCGCTTCCGCGAAGAGCTGCGGGCGCACCCTTCGTTCTACGTCGACAACGTGGCCCGCTCGGCGGGCGTCGCGTTCACCAACCTGGCGAACCTGCCCGACGCGGTGCCGTGGCTGCTCGTGCTGATGCTGACCGCCGTCTGGCTGTCGCGCCTGCCATCGTTCGCGATCCACTTGCGGCGGCTCTTGCCGTGGCTGCTGGTGCTCGCCGGGATCGGCTACGCGATCTTCGCGTTGACGCGCACCGGGTTCCTCGTGCTGGCGGCATTCGGCATCGTCGCCGCGATCGTGCAGCAGCGCGAGCGCCTGGCCCTGTTGCTGCTGGCAACGTTCCTCTGCACGATCCTCGCCGTGGCGCTGTTCGCACTCGGTGACGATCCGCGGCTGCTGTTGATGGTGTCGTGGATGATGCCGCTGGTGATCGCCCATGGCGTGCTGGTGCTGCTCGCACTGGCTGCTCGCGGCCTCGGCGATCGCGGCATGCGCGCGTGGACGATCCCGGCGACCGGCCCGACCAGCACGCCGCGCTGGCAGACCTTCGCCGTGCGCTGCCTCGTCGCATGCTTCGTCGCGAGCCTGCTCGTCGTCGCGTGGCGCACGTTCGTGAGTCCACTGCCGCCGTTGGCAGCACCACGCCATCCGACGGCGGCGGAGGCCAGCGCGTTCGCGCGCCGGATCGCCGAGCTGCGGCCCGGCAGTGTCACGCCGGCCGAACTCGCTTCACCACAGACGTGGTACCAGCAGGTCGACGGACCCGATCCCACACCGGCGCATGGTCGCCTTGTCGTCGCCACGCTGCGGCTTTCGCGCCATCGTTACCCGCTGCCCGCGGACCTGGAGGTCGGCAACCACTACTCGCGCATGTTCGTGAAGCGTCCGTACGCGCGGCTGTTCACCTACGCCGACCTGTCCCTGTTGCCCGACAACGGCTCGGGGCCGGGCTCGATCGTCCTGCCGCCGCCGTGGCCGGGCAGTGGCGATCGCGACATCGTCGTGCTCGGTCGGGCCAACGTCGATCGCGCCTACGTCTACGACGAGAACTACCTCGAGGTGCTGGCCTGGGCGCCGTTGCTGCCGGACGGCACGGCTGACTTCGACGCCCTGCAGGTGACCACGGCCGCCGCGCACGAGGCTCTGGTGCGATCGCTACAGCGATGAGCCGCCCGGCATGCCCTTGACGACGTTGCCGAGGAACCACCGGTAGGTGCGTTCGATGCCCTCGCGCAGGCCCACCTCCGGCCGCCAGCCCGAAGCGAAGATGCGCGCGCTGTCGAGCATCTTCCGGGGCATGCCGTCGGGCTTGCTCGTGTCGTGCACGAACTGGCCGCGGAAGCCGACCACCTCGGCGACGAGCCGCGCCAGCTCGGCGATCGCCAGGTCTTCACCGCCGCCGATGTTGTAGAACGAATCGCCGTCGTAGTGCTGCATCAGGTGCAGGCACGCCGCGGCGCAGTCGTCGACGTAGAGGAACTCGCGGCGCGGCGTGCCGCTGCCCCACAACGTCACCGTCGCAGCACCCGCGACCTTCGCCTCGTGGATCTTGCGCAGCAGGGCCGGCAGCACGTGCGAGGTCTGCAGGTCGAAGTTGTCGCCGGGGCCGTAGAGGTTGGTCGGCATGCCGGCGATGAAGTTGCAGCCGTGCTGCTTCCGGTAGGCCTGGCAGAGCTTGATGCCGGCGATCTTGGCGATCGCGTACCACTCGTTGGTCGGTTCGAGCGGGCCGCTGAGCAGTTCTTCCTCGCGGATCGGCTGCGTAGCCAGGCGCGGATAGATGCAGCTGCTGCCGAGCAGCAGCAGCTTGGTCACGCCGCTGCGGAACGCCGCGTCGACGACGTTCGCCTCGATCATCAGGTTGTCGTAGAGGAAGTCGGCCGGATACGTGTCGTTGGCGAGGATGCCGCCGACCTTGGCGGCGGCGAGGAACACATACTGGGGCTTTCGCGCGGCGAAGAACGCGCGCGTCGCCTGCTGGTCGCGCAGATCGACGTCGCCGCGTCCCGCGGTGATCAGGTTGGTGTAGCCCTTCGCCTGCAGCGCGCGCAGGATGGCGCCGCCGACCAGGCCTTTGTGGCCGGCGACGAAGATCCGGTCGTGCTCATTCATGGTTGTGGAAAGTGCGGTAGCCGCGCTTGCTGACCAGCACGTCGCGCTCGGCGAGCTGCAGATCCTTCTGCACCATCTCCGCCACCAGTTCGGCGAACGACGTGCGTGGGGCCCAGCCCAGTTTGCGCCGCGCCTTGCGCGCATCGCCGAGCAGCGAATCGACCTCGGTGAGCCGGTGGTAACGCGGGTCGATGCGCACGATCACCTGGCCGCTGGCGGCATCGACGCCCACTTCCTTGCTGCCCTTGCCGCGGAAGCCGACGCGCAGGCCCAGCTCCTTCGCCGCCGCGACGACGAAGTCGCGCACCGAATGCTGTTGGCCCGTCGCGATCACGTAGTCGTCGGGGGCCTTCTGCTGCAGCATCAGCCACTGCATCTCGATGAAGTCGCGCGCATGCCCCCAGTCGCGCCGCGCGTCGAGATTGCCGAGGTACAGGCAGTCCTGCAGCCCGAGCTTGATGCGCGCCAGCGCCCGCGTGATCTTGCGCGTGACGAACGTCTCGCCGCGCACCGGCGACTCGTGGTTGAACAGGATCCCGTTGCACGCGTACATGCCGTACGCCTCGCGGTAGTTGACGGTGATCCAGTAGGCGTAGAGCTTGGCGACGCCGTACGGCGAGCGCGGGTAGAACGGCGTCTTCTCGGTCTGCGGCGTCTCCAGCGCCTTGCCGAACAGCTCTGAGGTCGACGCCTGGTAGAAGCGCGTCTTCTTCTCGAGCCCGAGGATGCGCATCGCTTCGAGCAGGCGCAGCGTGCCGAGCGCGTCGGCGTTCGCCGTGTACTCGGGCGTCTCGAACGACACCTTGACGTGGCTCTGCGCCGCGAGGTTGTAGATCTCGTCGGGCATCGTCTGCTGCACGATGCGGATCAGGCCCGTGGCGTCGGTCAGGTCGCCGTAGTGCAGCGTCAGGCGCCGGCCGCGCTTCTGCGGGTCCTCGTAGAGATGGTCGATGCGTTCGGTGTTGAACGACGACGAGCGGCGCTTCACGCCGTGCACGACGTAGCCCTTCTGCAGCAGGAACTCGGCGAGATAGGCGCCGTCCTGCCCGGTGATGCCGGTGATCAGCGCGGTCTTGGTGGAGCGCTTCGGTGACTTGGCCATGGAACGGAACGCGGGAGCGAGGGCGAGGACGGTCTCCCGGGCCGACCGCGGAGCTTTGCCGATCATGTGGAGGTCGCGCATCGTGGTCAAGCGAGCCCGACGGCGAAGACCCCGCAGCCCGGCTGCACCGGCGGGATCGATCGCGTAGGCTCGCGCGCCATGACCGACCGAAGGCTGCTGCTCGGCCTGCTGCTCGCGGCAACCGCGTTCTGGAGCTGGCTCGCCTTCGGCGTGCACACGATGCCGGTGATCGGTGGCGAGAGTGACAACTACCTCGACCGTGCTACCGATGCGCTGCGCGGCAACCTGCAGTCCGACGGCTTCCATGCGGTGGGGTTGCCGCTGCTGATCGCCACCGTGGCATCGGCCGGCCTCGAGGTCTTCACCGCCGGCCGCCTGATCGCGATCGGATCCGGCATGCTGCTCGTCGCCTGTGCCTTCCTGCTGGCGCGCTGCTTCGTGTCGCGGCCCGCCGCCTTGTTGACGGCGATCGCGGTCGGCGCCAGCGAATACGTGCTCGTCGGCGCCGTGCAGGCGTGCTCGGACGTGCCGGCGGCGGCGTGCGGGGCTTTGGCGCTGCTGTGCTGGACGAGGGCGGTGCCCCCGGGCGGCGCCAAGGCCGGCCGGCTGTGGCTCGGCGGTTTCGCCCTGGGCCTCGCCGTCTCGATCCGCGTTCCGTCGTTCGCGTTCGCGCCCGCGTTCCTGCCGCTGCTGCTCGCAGTGTCATGGCGCGAACGTCTCCGCCGCACCGCCTGGACCACGTTCGGCGGCCTGCTCGGCCTGCTGCCGCACCTGCTGACCTCGTGGCTCAATCCCGGGCCGAAGCTGCAGAACTTCAGCCAGATCGTCTGGAAGTACCGCTTTTACACCGACGACGAAGCGTTCCTCGCCTATCTGCAGAACCCCGAACCGATCCCGTGGCAGCAACTGCCGGGATGGTTGCTGCAGGGCTGCGGGGACCTCGGGGAGTTCCTCTGGCGCGGACTCGGCGCGCCGTGGAGCGGCGGGGGCGGGCCGCTGGCGATCGCCGTCTCCGTGTCGATGACGGCAGCCATGACCGTGCCGCTGCTGCGACGCGAACGGGCCACCAGCGTGCTCGCGATCGCGGCCTGGTCCTACACACTCGCGCTGTGCCTGCTGAGCATCCCCAAGACGCGCCTGACGATCCCGACGGTCGTGCCGGCGCTCGTGTTGCTGGTAGCTTCGGTGGCGCGACCGGAACGGCGGATGCGCAGTGCGGCGCCATTCTGCTGCGCGGCGTTCTGTGCCGGCGCGGCGCTGATCGCGATTCCGCGCCACCTCGGCACGTTCGAACGTGCCCATCCACGCAGCGACCTGCAGGCGATCCGCGACCTCGTCGCGGCGCACGGCCCTTGGCTCTCGATCGCGACGCGCGCGATCACGCTCGATCGCTACGTCGACTGCTTCTTCACCGGCTATCCGATCGTGCTGGTTCCGACCATTGCCCCGACGGAGTACTGGCAGAGAGTGCTCGCTGACGAGAAGGCGTACGCCGCGGACTTCCTCGTCGTCGGCCGCGCATCGTGGCCTGACGAGTACGAAAAGCTGCGCGCCGTGCCCCCGCCGGAGGGCTACCGCCTCGTGCACGACGACGACGTGCTCGTTTACGCGAAGGTCGACACCGCACCGTGGTGCGACGAGACCACGGCCGTGGTCGACGGCGAAGCGCTCGAGATCGAGGTCCGGCTGGCCGCGGGCTTCGACGCCAAGACGCTGGTCGGCGTCGGCGTGCTGATGCGCGGCGGCACCGGGGCCTGGAACCGCCTGACGCTGGTGCCGCAGCCCGACGGCGCGTTCCGCCTGCGCCTTCCCGGCGGTCGCGCGCTCGTGCAGCAGCCGACGACGATCGTCGCGGCGATGCTGCAGCGCGACGGCACCGTGCGCCGCGGCAAGTCGATCGAGGTCGGCGGGGCTGCCACGCAGGCGACCGGTCGCTGATGCGTCAGTCGCGCGGCGGGGAGCTGGTGGCGGGCGGCGGCACGGAACGCACCGGGCACGCGCTGCGCGCGGGCACGAACACGGCCACGAACATGCCGATCAGGATGGCCGGCAGGATGGCGCGCTCGATGCCGGCGAACTGCTGCAGCGACCAACCGATGGCGACGGCGAGGACCACGACCGCGATCCTGCGTGGCGAAGTGAACAGTCAGAGCATGGTGCCCGAAAACTAGGCCGGTGGCCGCTGCGGCAACAGAGGGCCCGGCCTACGCACTTCGGCCAGCTCCCGCGCCGTGACCTCCTGCTGTTCCCACTGGCCGTAGAGCTGACCCTTCGAGGCGAGGTTGCGCAACCGGCGTCGCACCTCGTCGGTCAGCATGCCCGGCGCTGCCTTCCTGAACGGCGTGCCGGGCAGCGGCATGAACGTGTGGCCGTGCACCTTGGCACCGCGCTCCACCAACCGGTCCATCAAGGCCAGCGTCGCGTCGACGTCGTCGGGCTCTTCGCCAGGCAAGCCGAACAGGAAGTCCACGTGCGGCACGAAGCCGTACTCGCCGCAGAGGGCCACGGCGCGTTCGATCGTCGCACTGTCGTGGCCGCGTTCGCTCGCCGCGAGCACCCGGTCGCTGCCCGACTGGCCGCCGACGATCAGCGCCTTGTTGCTGACCCACTTCTTCAGCACGCGCAGACTTGCCGCGGTGACGTGTTCGGGCCGCACTTCGCTCGGGAACGTGCCGAACCACAGCCGCCGTTCGGTGCCGATCTCTTCGCGTACCCCGGCGAGCAGCGCTTCGACTGCAAGCAGGTCGGGTTCGGTCGTGTGCGTGCCATAGCTGAGCGACGTCGGCGTCAGGAAGCGGAAGTCGCGGAAGCCGCGGCCGACGAGGTAGCGGACCCAATACCGCACGTTGTCGACCGAGCGGTGGCGGAACGCAGCACCCGCGAAGTACGGCGTCTGGCAGAAGCGGCACGCGTAGATGCAGCCGCGCGTGATCTCGATCGGCCCGAACCGATCATGGGCCGGGCCGAACGGCGGGAACTCGTCGAGCACCGCACGTCCGGCGCGGCCGTTGCGCCTCAGCACGCCGTTGTCGAGCCAGCCGATGCCGGCGACGGCGTGCGGGTCGCCGCCAGCGTTCAGCGTGTGCACCAGTTCGCGCACGAGCAGTTCGCCTTCGCCCAGCGCCACGAGATCGAAACCGGCGCGCAGCGTCGCCTCGGGTTCGGCGGTCGCATGCACGCCGCCCGCGACGTGCAGCACGCGCACGTCGTCGACCTGCCCCTTCACCTCGCGCAGTTCGTTCGCGAGCAGCGCGAAGTCGGGCGAGTAGAACGACCAGCCGACCAGCACGCGGTACCCCTGTGCCAGCGCCCGCTGCACCGCCGCAACCACGGCGCGCACGCCGTTGCCGAACTCGATCGGCACGCCGA